>Ga0255342_1004350_pt1 | contig 14542 bp, 12 predicted proteins | sample wastewater_treat_3_FD_192416 | JGI IMG/M metagenome (GOLD analysis project Ga0255342, IMG submission 192416) | Wastewater microbial communities from Lulu Island WWTP, Vancouver, Canada - plant14 | ecosystem: Engineered > WWTP > Wastewater > Unclassified | place: Canada: Vancouver, British...
AAGCCCGTGACGCATACCAGTTGGGTCGCATTGAACGTCTGCTGGATAAGACGGATCTGCTGATTCTGGACGAGCTCAGCTACATGAGTTTCAACAAATACGAATCTGAGCTGCTCTTCAAGGTCATATCTGATATTTTTTGTTCGAGTCTCCTATGCTCCACCAGTAGAAAACGCTTGAGTCACAACGACTCGAGCGTTTTTCTTTTTGTGTTTTGGGCCAAAGCACCACAAAGAGTACCGGGCAAAACGGTTGTGCATCCTGTTGTCCACCGCTTTGAGCTTCTCCGGCTCTGCGCGGACGCAGCAATCCATACATCCTTCTTTATCCCGTTTTCCTGTTTTCCCCTCTGCTTTTATTCCATCACAAAACAAGGCAGGCATATGCTTCCACGTGCCTGCCTGATCATGTACCTTCCACAGCACCATCCACCATCATGGTTTGAAGGTTTTGTGCAGGCAAGATGCGGCTGGTTCACCCTGCGATGAAACAGCACGCATCAATGTGAAGAACCAATTTGCCTGTCAGGGATAAATAAGCGAACCATCCACTTGCCGTGTCTGCGTCCAGAGCGTGGTATCATGCGTACATGGATACCTGCGTGCTGCCTCTTCATCCACCATCACGCCCAGTCCGGGAAGATCACTCGGATATACATAGCCGTTTTCGTATCGCGGCATGACCGGGAATACAGCCTCATAAGCAGCCGGATCAATGGAGATCTTCTGAAGGATTCCATTGGGCGGTTCCGTACCAGACCATTCCTGAATGCCAAAGTTCGGACTGCTCATATCAAAGTGAATTGCTGCGGCATGGCCGAGCGCAGACTGATCACCGGGCGCATGCCATGCAATGCGCACACCATGAAGTTCGCAGAAGGCCTGCAGTTTTCGGGCAGGAGTTATGCCTCCCAGCTGTGCAATGTGCGCGCGGATGTAGTCAATGTAACGGTTTTGCACGCAGTTCATCCAGTGGCCCGGATGATTGAACAGTTCACCCTGTGCCAGCGGTACAGACGTATGCGCACGCAGCTGCATCAGCCAGTCCAGATTCTCGGTTGTTACAGGATCCTCCAGGAAGAACAGTTCAAACGGCTCCAGCTTTCGGGCAAAGGCCATAGCCTGAGCAGGTGACAACCGTCCATGCACATCATGGCAAAAGTGCAGATCAGCAAAATGCTCCTTCAGCCCTTCGAACATCTTCAGCGTATCACACATATAGCGCGAAGCATCGGTATACACGCCGTCTGATGAGCCATGCGGTGCGGAGACAGGTGCTTTTCCATAGCCTCCTCCGCCATATCCACCCATCTGGCAGCGGATGTATCTCAGCCCTTTTTCAGCAAGTTTCTCTACGTTCTTCAGCACCTGCGGCAGCGTGGCGCCGTCTGCATGCTGATATATCTGTACGCCAGTGCGGCATGCACCGCCCAGAAGCTGATAGAGAGGAAGCTTCGCATACTTACCAAGGATATCCCATAACGCCATGTCGATGCCGGAAATGGCACAGTGTTCAATGGGACCGCTGCGCCAATAGGCATTTTGTTCCATCAGCTGCCACAAACTTTCAATTTCACCTGCATCGCGGCCTGTCAGCAGTGGTTTCAGATAGGTTTCTATCACTTTTTTGACAGCAAGCTGGCGATAGGAGAAGGTAGCACAGCCATAACCGGTCAATTCCGGCTCGTTAGTGAGTACCTTCACAATCAACAGATTGATACCCTGCGGCGCTGTTTCAATCGTTTGAATATCCCGAATGATGATTCCCTTCATGCTGAAGCCTCCCTGTCAAGCTGCTCAGGCGTTCGGAAGATAATGCGGATCCGAAACAGCAATATCATAGCGCCGCTGTGCGTGAGAGTAGGCAAACAGCGCCCAGAAATAAGACATCCTTGCGCCAGGTGCAGCTACGGTTGGATGGTAGCCCGCAGAGGCAAGCACCATATGTCCGCTGTGCACAACGTGTGCAGCCATGGCATCCGGCTGTCCCGCATCCAGATAGCTGATATGCAGTCCATACATCGGCGCATCCAGATCGAAGTACGCGTATACTTCCTCCAGATCCTTTTCATGCTGGTGCGGCGGCCAGCTTGTCCAGCCGCCATTCCCGCCAAAGGTGAGGCCGCACAGCAGATGAGACGCAGCATCATTCGGGCCAACGGTAAAGAACACATCCCGGGTAGCACTGCCTTCTCCTGCACGGGTATGAATATCACCAAGAGGCTGATCAAAGTCGAAAGTGCGTACGAAACACTTTCCCTCTCCCAGACATTTGGCCATGGCCAGATAGTACACACAATCCGTCTGCGCTTCAATGACAACGCATTCCTTGCCAGGGGCATAGAAACTGTCCAGCCGTCCCAGCAAATATGTTTCGCCCGCCATTGTCACAGAGGCGTTTCCCTTAATCTGTACAGCATTTACTTCTTCCTTAAGCGTGTACAGCTCAAACTTTTCACCGGCAGACAAATTCAGCCTGCGCATATGCGCATGGGAACAATCCTGAATGCCGGGAACAATAACTTCGTGCATTCCGGGCTGATCGCTGGAGACGATGTTCCAGCTGCGAATGTCCGTGTGACGCATCATTTTCCCTTCCTTCCTTAACGGATAATGGCAGAGGTACGGGGCGGCAGTTCAATGGTAATGCGGCCGTCGATATTTTCCAGCACAGCCGTCTGGTCATTATCCATCACCATGGTGTACAGTCCCATATCTGCAAAGCTGGCCTTCTGCACCTTGTCGGTGTAGTTGGATACCACCAGTGCCTGCTGTCCGGCGCGGTTGCTCCATGCCTGTGCCAGCACAGCGGGAATCCTCTTGAAGGTGTGCTGCTCAGCCTCCAGAATCTTGCCGAGTTCACATTCCACATCCGGTGTGCGCTCCATCTGACCGCAGATCAGGAAATCGCCTGCGATATCACGGCGCAGATGATTCTGCCTGCGCAGGAAATCCTCCACATCCGCATCCGGGATTTCACGGTCCAGCGTCACGTTGTGCGTGTCCGGCTCATGGGTGATCACCGCATATTTGCCCTCTTCATCCAGATTGACCATCAGCATGTCGCCGTTGACAATGGTCATGGCGTTGAGCATAAAGAAGTTGTCGACTGTGTTGAAATCACCCATGGCTTCACCTGCGAAAGCCTGGCAGTAGGGGTGATAGATAAACTGGAACATGGGCACACGGTCCCAGTTGCGCTGTGCAGTGGGCTGAATGCCGCGCTCAACAAAACCGTGAACATAGGGCATCAGCTCAGGAACGGGCGAGGCCTCTACTGTAAACACATAAGGATGTCCTGTATCCCTGCATTTTTTCACCAGTTCAATACTCTCGCCAATCTGCCAGCGGCCTCTGCCGGGGTAATGGCCATGCTGGTCGCTCCAGCAGTCATACAAAACGCCGTTGAAAGTATCAAACTGAATGTAGTCAGCGCCCAGATCGCTGATTTTATGGAACGAATCAATAATCTCCTTCTGCACCGGTTCAGATGCAGCGCAGGCGGAAAAACGCTTTCTCCATTCCCAGTCCCAGCGGCTGGGGATAGGCTTGAGCTGCTCATTAAGCGCAAGACCCTCCAGGGCGTTGGTGCGCAGGAAATACTCCGATCCGTCATAATCCGTCGTGGTCGCCTTAAAGCACCAGCGCAGCGGGAGGATGTACAATCCGCCATAATGTCCCTTTTCGTGCAATCCATCAAAAAAGGCGCGCGTACCATCCCAGCCGGACAGCGGCGGGAAATGATCGGGGTTGACAAAAGCGCCGTTTTGCTCCCAATGGAACACCTGCACGTTGACCTTGCTTTCCAGCTTGTCGGCAACGTCCAGAATACGCGGCAGTCCCTTGGGCAGCGGATGACACCACGGAGACTTGCGCTGCTGCGGGTCGCTGTTTCGTTTGGCACGCTCTTTGATGGAAAGGACAACCGGCGATTTCAGCCACCATTCAGGCAGATCATCGCGTTCATCCAAACGTTTTTCGCACCACCACTGCTGCTGCGCCCACTCACGGTAACGCAGGGCAGCATCGCGCCAGTCTCCGCTGTCCAGAAGACAGATCTGGGCAGGATAGGGCAGCGTGAAAACGCGGGTGTTTTCTTCATCAATAAAATGCGTGTTGGAAATCTTCATCCCATCTCCAAGCCAGGTCGGCTGAAGATGCTTGGCATAATACTGATCATCGCTGGTGGCGAAGTACAGCATTTCATTGGCACAGCCGGCGCTTACCATCTGGATGGGCTCAACGAAGGATCCATCCCACTGCAGTTCATCCTTGGTATAAGCAGAGTCAAAACCATGCATAAGAATGCCGTTGTAAAAACCATGTGTGTAAAGAATCCAGTCTTCCTGTACAGAGGAAAGCGCAGAAGGAAGCACAAAGCAGGGGTATTCCACAGATTCCAGATGCATGCGGGTGACATTGTCTACCGTGATGCCGAAACGGATGCTTCCATCCTTCTGTGCATCCACCGTGCAGCGTACGCTGAGCGCCTGCATTCCAACAAAATTGTAGTAGATCAGCAATCCATCCGGCGTTTGTGCAATATGCGCCGAAGACGCATCTGCAGCCGTCCAAACGAATTTTTCACCATGCTGATCCTTGAACGTCAGTTTCCAGAAGGGCTGCTGGTTTTCCCTGATGTAACTCATGCCGGATTGGCTGTTTTCAAGCAGAACAGGCAGACCGCTCTGTGCAGAAAAGCCAAGGCGGATCAAGCCGCTTTCAACAACGGATAGCTACATATTTATCCTCCATTAGATGAGAGGCCCTGCCCTTGCGGACAAGAGCAGGGCCTCCGTTTATTTTATTGCTTCCAAGAACTGTTTTTTACTTGGCAAACTGGGTGTTGTACCATTCGGTGGCCAGCTTGATCTTCAGATCGCCGCCGGCGCTGCGCCAGCGCTTGACGAAGTTGTCCCACTCGGCATCCACGTCAAGTTCGCCGGTGATCACCTTGTCGGTGAACTCCTGAACAGGAGTTATCAGATCATACTGGCTGAGTTCGGTGAAGATGGGGCAGAACAGTTCCAGCTCGTTGTAAGCGCCATAGGTATTTGCCATGTTCAGATGCTCCATGCCCAAATCGCCAAAGCTCTGGGCCAGAATGGAACGATAGGGTTCTTCAGCGGCATTGGGCTGCTGCACGCCAAGCGTGAGCTGACGCCAGCCGAGGTTCTTGCCCTTGCGATCCTCATGCAGAACGATCTGGCCATCCACCAGCGCGTAATCCTTGCCTTCCAGACCAGCATACAGGAAGACGCCGCCTTCTTCGGAGCAGGCCCAATCCCACATGGACAGAACCGCTTCAGGGTTGGGGCAATCCACGGTAATGGCCATCATATGGCGGTTGGGGGAGGAATACACATAGCTGGCCTGAGTACCGTCGGCACGGAGCGGAGGCTTGACAGCAACCAGATCCGCACGATCGCAGCCCTTGCTCAGATATTCCTGAATGCCCCAGAACCACATGAACATGCCATACTTGCCGGAAGCAACCTTCTCCCACAGAGCGCCGTCAGAGTCAATGATGAAGGTGGGATCCAGAATGCCTTCGCTGTAGAGCTTATTCATGAAGCGCAGCCATTCCTTATACTCGGGCAGCAGGAAGTTGGGCAGCAGTTCGCCGTCAACATACTTGGCACGTGCAGCGCCGAAGGCGTCAATGAAGGTGAAGTTCGTGAAATGAGTGCCGGAGGTGGTGGCTACGATACCATAGGTGTCATCAACACCGTTTCCATCGGGATCTTCCTCAACGAAACGCTTGAGCATGGTATACCAGTCATCGATCGTCTGCAGAGATTCAGGATCGATATTGAGAGCCTCCAGCCAATCCTTGCGCAGGAAAGTCATGTAGGGAGTGGAGTCGAAACGCTGGAAGGGCACAGCATAGGTCTTTCCGTCGTATTTGCAGATCTCCCACGCTTCCTGCTTCAGGGAAGCCATCAGATTGGGGTAGTTGGGAAGCAGGTCATCCAGAGGCATCAGCAGGCCTTCGTAAGCCAGTCGTGCCAGGTCTGTGCGCTGCGTATCGCCCATGAGCATCACGGCATCAGGCAGCTGATTGGAGGCCATGATGGTGTTGAGCTTCTGGGGGTAGTAGGCGCTGGTCGCTTCGTTGATGAACTCAACGTCGATGCCCGTCTTTTCTTCGATGTAGTGGATGTAGTCGTTGTCGTTGACGTCCGTGCCTTCTGTATCAACATTGATGTTGGTCAGAATGCTGACTTTGGTGGCTTCCGCCATCGCCGCAGAGAGGGAAAGAACCATCACGAGTGCCAGAACCAGAGAGAGAATCCGTTTGTACATGTGTCATCCTCCTTTATTTTTTCAGACGCTTCCGCGCGCCTTGGTTACCCTTTGACTGCACCGACCATGATGCCTGTGACAAAGTATTTCTGCAGGAACGGATACAGAATGATGATGGGCAGACAGGAAGCAAAAATCACAGCCGTCTGCATGGAAACAGAGGTAATGTTCTGCTCAGTAGGTTCAATCATGCTGCTCATCTGTGTTCTCATCACAAGCTCCACCAGATAGACCTGCATAGGCTTGAGATTGGATGCATGAATGTAGATAATGCCATCCATCAGTTCATTCCAGTGGCGTACGGCGATAAACAGCAGAATCGTTGCTACCGCCGGAAGAGACAGGGGAATGGCAATTCGGCTGTAGATGAGCAGATCGTTTGCACCGTCAATCTTGGCCGATTCCTCCAGCGAAGCCGGAAGAGCGGCAAAAAAGCTGATCAGCAGCATAACATTCCACGGATTAAACCCCATAGGCAGAATCAGCGCCCACACGGTATCCAGCAGATGAAGCTTCTGGATCACCAGATAATTGGGAATAATGCCGCCGTTGAACAGAAGTGTAAACACCACCAGGCGTGTCAGCAGCGCCTGTCCGGGCAAAAACCGTTTCGCAAGTGCGTAAGCCATAGCCGTCTGTACCAATACGGACAGGCTTGTACCCACGACTGTGCGGAACACCGTTATGCCAAGACCGCTGAAAAAGCGCTGATCGCGGAACAGCATTTCATAAGCCTGCAGACTGTAACCGGTGGGCAAAATACGGAACTGTCCTTCTTTTACCAGCTGCGGATCGCTGAACGAGGTGACCATTACATACCAAAATGGTATAACGCACAGCACGGCAAAAAAGACGAGTGCCGCAATAATCAACCGGTAAGAAAACGAATTTCGGCTCCGGCTTCGTTTCTTCATCATTGCTTATCACCTACCACAATCTTTTATCGAACAGCTTTTTGCATACGCCGTTGGCTGTGGCGATCAGAATCAGACCTACCACTGACTGGAACAGACCTACCGCAGCTGTCATGCTGAACTGTGCGTTTCCAATGCCCACGCGGTAGATATATGTACTGATGACGTCGCCCACATCGTAAACAATGGGCTTACACAGCACATAGATCTGCTCAAACCCCACTTCCATCATCTGACCAATCTGCAGCAGGAGCAGCACAACGATGGTGTCAGAGATACCAGGCAACGAAATGTGCAGTGTGCACTGAAGGCGATTTGCGCCATCAATTCTGGCCGCTTCATACAGCTCCTGATTGATCGCCGTCAGGGCAGAAAGATACATGATCGTACCCCATCCGGCAGATTTCCAGATTTCGCTTATCACCACAATGCCCCAGAAGTATTCTGATTCCTGCATAAAATAAACGGGAGTACCGCCAAATGCCTGAATCACTGCATTGACCAATCCTGTACGGGGAGAGAGAAACTGCATCACAATGGTGCCGAATACGACCCAGGAAACAAAGTGGGGCAGGTAGACTGCTGTTTGAATGGTTCGCTTCAGGCGCAGGCTCTGCACTTCGTTGATCATCAGCGCCAGCACAATAGGAGCAGGGAAGTAGAACAGCAGCTTCAGAATATTAATGGAAAGCGTGTTGCGAAGCAAATTGGGGAAATCCAGATTCTGAGTAAAGATGAAGCGAAAATGTTTCAGACCTACCCATGGACTGCCCCATATTCCTAGGCGGAGCATATAATCCTTGAATGCAATGACCAGGCCGCCCATGGGCAGGTAACGGAACACCAGCATGAACACCAAGCCTGGAAACAGCAGCAAATACAGGTAACGGTTCCTGTATATTCTGGTTAAGAAGCGATTTGAACGTTGAGTGAGCTGGCTCATATAGCACCTCCATCATGACTGCCGGCCAAGCAGTTCCTGTCACGCAGGACACCCGTCAACTTATTTGTTTGATTGGTAATTAAAAGTATAAATGCGACATCCTGCTTGCGAAAGAGGCAATCTTTGTTATTCGTCATTCATTTTTTAGAATCACGAACAGCTCTTTTTTTCGATTCTCGTTCGAATGAATGATACATTTTTTCATGACCATCCATTATTTTGGAAAGCATTGCGAAGAATTTTCATTGTGCTATACTTGATAAGGTACAATAAGTTGCGCAAAAAAGAATAGACATGGTTAGCAGGCAGCTGATAGAATGGAGTTGCCACACAAACATTCGAAAGGAGCCTGGGAACCATGTCTGAGAGAATTGTAACACTGAACGAGGAAGTCATCAAGGGGCAAATCAAGGAACTGGTGCGAGGGAGCGTTGAGGAAACGCTGAACGAACTGCTGGAAGCGGAAGCGGAGAAGCTGACGCAGGCGGCGCGCTACGAGCGCAGCGAAGCCCGTCAGGGCTATCGCAGCGGGCACTACGACCGGAACCTCACCACCACTTCCGGCGACGTTACGCTACACGTCCCGCGCCTAAAGGGCGTGTCCTTCGAGACGGCGATCATCGAGCGTTACCGCCGCCGGGAGAGCAGCGTAGAGGAAGCGCTGATCGAGATGTATCTTGCAGGCGTGTCTGTGCGGCGTGTGGAGGACATCACGGAGGCATTGTGGGGCAGCAAGGTATCGCCCGCCACGATCAGCGAGCTGAACAAGAAGGCGTATGTCCACATCGAGGACTGGCGAAACCACCCACTACAGGGCGGGAAATATCCGTATGTCTACGTGGACGGCATCTATCTGCGCCGGAACTGGGGTGGAGAGTACGAAAACGTGGCCATACTGGTGGCAATCGCGGTCAATGAGGACGGTTATCGGGAGGTACTGGGCGCGGCAGAGGGTATGAAGGAGGACAAGGCCAGCTGGGTCGGCTTCTTCCAGTGGCTCAAGGGACGAGGCCTGGATGGCGTGAAGCTCATCGTTGGAGACAAATGCCTGGGGATGCTTGAGGCAGTCGGCGAGGTCTTTCCAGAGGCGAAATACCAGCGCTGCACGGTGCACTTCTATCGCAATGTTTTTTCAGTCGTACCCCGCTCGAAGGTCAAACACGTGGCGAAAATGCTCAAGGCGATCCACGCCCAGGAGAGCAAGAAGGCCGCCCGCGAGAAGGCCAGAGCTGTTATCGCCGAGCTGCGCGAAATGAAGCTGAAGGAGGCGGCAAAGAAGGTGGAGGACGGTATTGAGGAGACGCTAACCTACTGCGATTTCCCCTCTGAACACTGGACGCGGATCCGCACGAACAACGTCATTGAACGCCTCAACCGCGAGATCCGTAGGCGCACCCGGGTCGTGGGTGCCTTCCCTGACGGCAATTCCGCCCTAATGCTCGTCTGCGCCCGCCTGCGCCCGCCTGCGCCATGTCGCAGGCACTCAGTGGGGCAGCAAGAAATACATGAACATGAAGCACCTGGAGGTTGCTCTCGGCGATTCCTCCATTGCATAACGACTCTTTTCTTTCGCTGCCTGCTTACTTTTTTGCGCATAAAGGTTGACAGAACCCTATACTTTATTACAGGTAAAAAAATGAACATAAACAAGCGAATCGTTTGCGATGAACGGTATCGTTGCATTGCTGTCGAATTGCATAGTCATCGAAAGGAGAATTTCTGAAATATGCTGCGTGAAATCTCTTTGAGCGGAAAAACCGCGCTGGTTACTGGCGGAGGCACCGGGCTTGGACTTGGCATTGCCAGGGAACTGGCGGATATGGGCGCCCGCGTCATTCTGGCCGGAAGACGTCAAAACGTACTTGAGCAAGCCAGCCTTCAGGTGCCCGGTTCCATCTGGCGCACTTTGGATCTGACAAAGCTGGAGCAGATTGATCCATTCGTTGAAGCACTATGGGCGGATGCTGGGCCTGTCGATATTCTGGTAAACAATGCAGGGATTCAAAACAACAAACCTGCGCTGGATTTTACCGACGACGAGCTGCTGGCGATGTTTCAGACCCATGTATTTGGCTCCTACCGGCTTACCTGCAGCATTGCCAGCCGGCTGATGCAGGCCGGAAGAACCGGATCTGTCATCTTTATTTCTTCTTCCGCCGCTCATATGGGCCTGACCAATGCTTCTGCCTACACCGGAGCCAAGGGCGCCGTCAGCGCGTTGTGCCGCTCCCTTTCCAGTGAATTTGCTCCCCATGGAATCCGGGTAAATGCGGTGTGCCCCGGATGGATTGAAACAGACCTTGTGCGCGAATCGCTGCGCAGAGTCCCTCAGCGCCGCGCAATGGTGGAACGTCGCTGTCTGGTGCCGGGATTGGGATGTGAAAAGGACGTAGGGATGGCGGTTGCCTTTCTGGCGTCCGATGCCGCACGCTATATCACAGCGATCGACCTGAAAGTGGATGGAGGAATTGCCGTATCGCTGTAATCAAAAAAGACGGAGGGATGATGGATGAAACTCAAAGGAATCTTCAGAAAAGAATCTCTGCCGTTTTTATTCCGACATCTGCTGACTTATCTGGTGATTGTGGTAATGGCTTTTTCCATCAGCAGCTATGCATACCTTGCCGCTCACAACCTGCTGACGGAACAATCCAAACAGAACAATTTAAAAATCGTCAGTAGTATCAGCGAGCTGATAGAGGAACGTCTGGCTACCATCGACACTCTGATTTATAATGTAGCAACGCATTATCAAACCAATCTGATCCTCAACATGGAAGATCCGCTTGGAAATCATAGAATGTACAAGCTTCGCGAATACATCAATCTGCTCCGCTCCTTTACCTATCCCAATGACCTGGTGGAATACATTGTTGTTTATGCGCAGCGCAACGGCTATGTTTTCAACGACCTGGGCGCCCGGTTGTTTGATGATTATCATCGTGTGCTGTACGGCACGAACGGTTTTTCCAAAGAAGCCTGGCATGCCATGCTGACCGGATATACCAGCGCTGCGCTGCAGCCTCAGCAGCGAATCATGATTCAGGGTGCAGAGCATCTGGTTATTCCCTACGTCCAGTCCCTTCCAATGGGATCCCTTCGCCAGAGGCTGGGAGGAATCTGCGTATATCTGAATTGTGACGAACTGATTTCCGGCTTCGTGGAGGGAGGCAACTTTGATTGCTGCTACCTGATGGATCGTCAGGGGAAGCTGATCACCCAGTTTAAGTCGGAAGCCGTTACACCAGTGGAACTTCCAGCAGATACTACCGGTTATTTTGTTACGCAGATAGACGGCGTCCAGAAAAGCGTTACTTACTACACCAGTCCTTCGGGCTTTACCTTTGTTGCAATCGCCAATTATGCTGTGGATATCAGCAGCATTGCGCACCTGCGCACTATTTTCCTGGCTGCACTCTCCGCCGGTGTGATCGCCTGCCTGCTGCTGGCTCTGATCTTCTCGTGGCGGACAGGAAAACCGCTTTGGATGATCTCCAGAGTTCTGGTGGAAAACAACCACCTGCCTGAAGCAGATTTTGCAGCACCCGGAAAACTGTACGAACATGTATCAAATCTGGTTCAGGACAACGCTGAGCTGCGCCTTACACTTCAGACGCAGCAGCAGGAACTTCAAACTTCCTATCTGATGCGCCTGCTGACAGCCACTTATGAAACAGACACGGAACTGCTGACATATTCTCACTATTTAGGATTAAAGAACCACGGCGTGTGCTATTCCGTTGTTAATCTGCAAATTATCAGTTCGTCAGAATTGCCGCAAGAGGCCGGTTTCCCACAGCTCTATTTCCACAAAGCCATTATCCGGCACTATCTGGAAGGCAGCGAGCAAAAGATTTTTGTGGTTGATACAGGTATTGATCAGTTGACGCTCATTCTGCAAACCCCTTCTGAACTGTGCGAAACATACTGCAGCCGTGTAGAAGCCATGGTGATGAATCTGGACAGTCTGCTGCAGGAACACCATGCCAATGTGTTTGCCGGTGCAAGCCTGCTGCGCAGAAGCATTACACAGCTGTACCATTCCTACAGAGAGGCTACCATTGCTGTCAGCCAGCATTCTTTCCATTCCGCAACCCATGTGAACTGGTTCAATCAGCCGCTCAGTGCAAAGCAGCTGTACTTCTTTCCGGCTGACATCCAGCAGCGTTTGAGCGCCTGCGTGCGCAGCGGAGATTCGCGCTCCCTGGACAAGCTGATGGAAGAAATCCAGCAGGAGAATTTTGTGAAGCGCACGCTCGCTGCCACCATGGTTGATATGCTGCTGCGCGAGCTTCAGTCCACACTGCTTAAGACTTCCTATGAGGTCTTTGCGGAAGACCCGGAGCAGCGTGAAGCATTCAACAGCCAGCTCCTCCATCTGCACCGCGCTTCAACCGCCAAGGCAAGCATTCATCAGATTCATCGGCTGTTCGGCGAAATCTGCCAATATGCAGACTCGCGCAAAACCAGCCATAACGTGGAGAAGAAGGATGCCATTTTGACCTTTGTAAGAGAAAACTGCTATCAGGAAGCGCTTTCTCTTTCCATGGTCGCCGAAAAGTTCAAGCTGTGTGATTCTTATCTGTCTACATTCTTTAAGGAACAAACCGGAGAAAACTACGTCTCCTTTGTGGAAAGACTTCGAATGGAGCGCGCATGCGAGCTGCTCCAGGACGGAGCTTATTCGATTGACGATATCTCCAGAATGGTGGGTTACTCCAACGCGCAGACATTCCGCCGCGCTTTTAAAAGGCGCTTTGGCACAACGCCCACACAATTTGGAAAAGTTCCTCACTAAGCAGCAATTCAGCATGGTGGGCAAAAAGGTTCTGACTATACCTTCAAGTTTGTTCAGAACGGTGACAGCGATGTTTCGAGAACCGATTACTATGTCTATGAGAATGAATCCATGTACAAATATGACATCGATCGGCTGTGGCTTGGTGACATGCCCAGAGTGGAAGGTTCATTCAAGGGCGATGGCGAGACACGGATCAGCCTTTATCCCGGTGAATATCTGAGCCTCCGGTATAACGGCGCAGAAGTCGCCCGTGTTGGAAATGTATCTGATCGTGGTACGGGATACACAGTACCGACAGGAACCACCATCCCAAAAGGAAACTATACTATTGGTGAGGAGATTCCCGCCGGAACATATAAGATTTATTTCAGCGGCACCACAACCTCGCGTGTTCGCGTCTTCCAGGATGCTAAGGAGGCGAGCAACACCTTCAATAAAGGCAAAGAGACTGTCCTTGACTGGAACAACACCGAAGGGACTGTTACTCTCAGCGAAGGCAACATCCTGAGGGTGGAATATACTCCGATCATTATGACGAAGGGCGGCGGCTTCTCTTTCGACTAATTCAGGAGGTTTAGATCAATGGTTATCTATCAGACGAACGAGTGGAAAGGCTACGGCAAGCAGAACTATTACTGGAACGAGTATCGGCTGGAAGGCAGCACGGTTTACAAGTACAAGTGCCATCGGCAGAAATTCTTCGATGGCGATGAAAACAACTGGGAGACCGAGGAAACCCTGGAAGCGTCCTGGGAAACGGATGATCCCAATATGCCGGAATGGCTGAAGCAGTACATCTGACCACCTTTTAACGATTTGCCTGCACCTTTTAATTATTCGTCCCACCTTTTAACGATTCCCCGCACTTTTTAACGATTTGCCGCACCTTTTAATTATTCCACCTTTCAACGATTCGGGGAGGGTAAGTTGGCAGGTCGCTCGCATGCGGGATGAACACGGACATAGACGAAAAAGGACTTTCACTAAGCTGCCTGGCAATATGGCAGATCGGCGAAAGTCCTTTATTTCTGGGCTTTTCCGGGCTTCTGATCCCCGATATATGAATCCAGCTTTGTATCAAAGTTGGAGTTTACATTTCCACATAGGTGCCGACGTACCGCCATTTGGGATTGGCCTTAATCATGTCCCGGTAATTGTTCTTCTGAAGCTCAATGGAGATCACCTGGTCAATGTCATCCGTGGAAACACGACAATAAGCGGCAACACGCAGGATCCGATCATCACTGACCGCCGGGCCTGACGTTGCCGCTATCTTTCGGACGCTCTGCCCGTTCTGGGCATTGACCTCTTCGCGCAGGGCCTGCTTGGCGCGGGCGCGTTCCGTTTCAAAGCCTGTTCCAGGCGGACGGACTGTATCACCGGACTGCCGCTCCTGCAGCTCGTCGGCTTTTTTCCGGGCCTTCTCCTCAGCCCGTGGGCGTATGTCTTTCAAGGTGTGGCTCACTCCCATCCCTATGGATTCCGCACCTGATGGCTCATCAGGTCAGCGGTACATGGTATATAGCCATACTTTTGAAAGCCCAGCAACGTCTGTCCGGTCGTAATCCGGAAATTAACC
>Ga0255342_1004353_pt1 | contig 14536 bp, 10 predicted proteins | sample wastewater_treat_3_FD_192416 | JGI IMG/M metagenome (GOLD analysis project Ga0255342, IMG submission 192416) | Wastewater microbial communities from Lulu Island WWTP, Vancouver, Canada - plant14 | ecosystem: Engineered > WWTP > Wastewater > Unclassified | place: Canada: Vancouver, British...
TCACGCGTGATACAAAATCTGAAAAAACGTGCCCAACAACTTGGGTATGAACTTGTTGAAACGATGGGGGTGAATAAAAAATTTATAGTGACACAAATTCAATGAGTTGCATTAAGTTACTTAAGAGGGACGAAAGTAAAAGCCAGAAGTATGCTTTGTTATTGGGCTGTTCGGGAAACGGGGATGTCCATCAGGTCATTGGCGAAACGCCTGGACATGAGTGCGCCTGGCGTAGGCTATGCCGTTGAAAAAGGTTCTGCGATTATTCGTGAGAATCAATATCGCTTGATTCCGTGACTTATTTACTTATTTACCAGTGTCCCCTCTCAGCGTCCTTGGAAGGGAGTGAGTCCCTAGGACGCGCCTTTCATCTCCGCCAGTTTTCTCTGCAGTTGCCGGAGTGTAATTCCCAGAATCCGGGCGGCTTCGCGGCGGTTGCCGCCGGTGGCGTCCATCACAAAACGCACATGCGCCGAATCGTTTTCCCTTAGCGTGCACAACCTGCGGGAGGAGGCATCCCCCTGCGGCTCCAAAGCGGCGCCGTTGCCGTTGCCGCCAAGGTCTGCGGGCAGGATCACGGGGCCACCCGCCAGCAGCGCGGCGTTTTCCACCACCTGGGAAAGCTCGCGGATGTTTCCGGGGTAGTCCCCGCGCGTCAGCCATCGCATGGCTTCCGGGCTGAATCCGGAAATTTTTTTCTGATGACGCGTACAGGCGTTTTTCAGGAAATGGGAAGCCAGGAGCGGAATGTCCCCCTTTCGGTCCCTCAGAGGCGGCAGGCAGACATAGGCGGACTTGAGCCGGTACATCAGATCCATCCGGAATTTTCCTTCCTGGCAAGCGGCTTCCAGATTGGTGTTCGTCGCCGAGACCAGCCGGACATCCACGCACACGGGGCGGCTCGCCCCCAGCGGCGTGAACGTTTTATCCTCCAAAACCCGCAGCAGCTTGGCCTGCAGGCCGATCGGCAGTTCGCCGATTTCATCCAGAAACAGCGTGCCTCCGTCCGCCTGTTCGAAAAAGCCGCTGTGCGGGCTTTCCGCGCCGGTAAAGGCGCCTTTGACATGCCCGAAAATCTGGCTTTCAAACATCGTGGCGGGAATGGCGGACACATTCACCGGCACAAAGGGCCCCGCGGGCGCGGGTCCGGCCCGGTGAATGCCGCGCGCCATCAGCTCCTTGCCGGTCCCCGATTCACCGGTGATCAGAATCGGATTGCCGCTGCGCGCCATGACCTGCGCGTAGGAAATGAGCGCCTTCATCTGCTTATCCTGCGTAATCGTGTCGGCGAATGCGGGCGGAATATCGGCCGTCTCGCGGCTGGCGCTGATCGAAAGGCCGGCCAGCAGTCCTTTTCGCTCATAGGCCCGTTCGATGGACAAAAACAGCAGTTCATTGTCCACGGGCTTGACCAGGTAGTCGTAGGCCCCCTGCCGCATCGCCCGGACGGTGGTTTGAATGTCGTCCACGGCGGTGAGGATGATGAATTCGGTCCCCGGGCAAAACGGTTTGGTCGATTCGAGCACCTGCATGCCGTCCACATCCGGCATCAGCAGATCCAGCAAAACGATGTCGAAGTTTTCCCGGCGGATGCGCTCGATAGCCGTCCGGCCGTTGTCGCACGCCTCGACATTCTTGATGCCCTTCCACTTGAGAACCCGCTTCACGGAGGACAGAGACAATGCCTCATCATCCACAATCAATATCTTCATAGACGCTGTCTCCCCACCTCATGAATGATTTTCTGGAGCTTGTCGATGCTGAACGGTTTGTGCAGCGTAAAGTCGGGCAAGGCCTTGATTTGCGGCGGCGGAGAAAGGGCCTTGCGGTCCGTCGAATAGAGAATCACCGGCAGCAGCGGATGCTTCGCGCGGATTTTTTCCAGAAGCGTCCAGCCGTTGAATCCCCGGAGACGGACTTCGGAGACAACGATATCGACTTCCGGATGCTGCGCCAGAAAATCGAGAACGTCTTCCAGCCGGTCCTGGGCTTCCGACCGCCAGATCACCGCGTCCACAAAATTGGCCTTGAGCTCCTTCAGATACTTGACGTTGTGGTCGATGCAGAGAATGGCCGGATACAGGCTGATATCGGTGGCGCCGTCCACGGGAAGAAAGAGCGAAAACCGGCTGCCGCGGCCCGGGCGCGAAAGAACGCTGATCAGTCCGTGGTGCTCCCGGATCAGCCCGTAGGAAATGGAAAGGCCCAATCCCGTGCCGTCCCGATCGCGGCGTGTGGTAAAAAAGGGATCGAAAATCTGATCCATGATATTTCTCTCGACTCCCTTGCCGTTGTCTTCAATATCCACCACCACCGCGTTGAGGCTGTCGATATAACGGCAGCGAATGGTAATGAGGCCTTTCTGCCCCGGCTCAATCGCCTGATGGGCGTTGATCAGCAGATTGGCCACCACCTGTTCGATCTTCTGGAAGTGTCCGCAAACCGGCGGAACATCGGGGGCGATGTCCTGTTCGATGGTGGAGACCGTTCTGCGGATCTGCGCGCCCACGATGACCAGCGCGCCCGCGATCACCTCCGGCACCGACATCAGTTTTTTCTGCGCGGTTTCGTCGGAACGGGAAAATTCCTTCAGGCTGGTCACGACCCGGCTGATCCGGTTGGCGCCGATTTTAAACGCCTGAATAATCTCCTGCATATTGCGGCAGACGTCTTCATAGGACAGGCCCCTCTTTTCCCATTCGGGATGGTGGGTGCTGGAACGGGAAAGAATGGCTTCCACGGTGTTCCAGATCTCTTCGAGGATCGGCACGTTGTAGGCAATGAAGCTGACGGGATTGTTGATCTCGTGGGCGACGCCGGTCACGACTTCGCCCAGCGCCGTCAGTTTGTGCGTCTGAATCATCTGCTGGAGGCGAAGCTCGCCCTCCTGGCGGATTCTCTTGTCTTCCGTGACGTCCTGCCACGCGCCGACGATATAATTGGTCGAACCGGCGGGCAACTGCACCACCCGCCAGTAATCTGAAAACCAGCGGTAGGAATCATCCATGACGCGAAACCGGTAACTGTAGCGGTGCGTTCCCTTGGCCTGACCGGCCTTGAGCTCGCCCAGAATCCGGGACCGGTCGTCCGGATGAATATGGTCGGCCCAGAAATTTTCATCGTCTATGAAGCATTGCGGCGGATAGCCGGTAATTTCCTCGATGGTGCTGCTCACGAACGTGATGTTGAAGGGCCCGTCCGTCTTCCGGGTATAGGAAATGATCGGCAGGGATTCCAAAAGCAGCGAAAGGTGATCGGTGGTCTGCTTGAGCGCTTTTTGCGTCCGGTGGCGCTCCAGCAATTCATTCAGCAGCGCCTCGTTGACCTGGGCCAGCTCCGTCGTTCTCGCCTGCACGCGTTCTTCCAGCTCCCGGTGCGCCTTGAGCAGCGCCTCCTTGGCCTTCTTGCGCCGGGTGATGTCCTCCAGCGTTTCGATGGCGCCGATCAGATCGCCGGCTTCGTTGCGGATAATCGCCGCCGTAAAGCGCAGCCATTTGCCCCGATGGCCGAGCTCCGGGAAAAAATCGATCGCTTCGTAGGCCTCGTCCAGCAGTTTGGATTTGGAATATTTGCCGGTGTACCACTTGGATATTTTTTCCTGGGCGCGGCTCACCAGCAGATCCGCCATGCAGGGGCGCTTCCTCGCGTAAAATGCGCGCCATTGCTGGGAGGTGCCGATGACGTCTTCGGCCCTGATTTTGGTAAGCTGCTCGAGGGCCTTGTTCCAGTAAAGGATGCGGTGATCCTTGCTGATCACAAACGCGGGAATCGGGGAACGGCTGACGACGCTCTTGAGGCGCTCTTCACTTTCTTTGAGTTCGTTCTCGACGGGTTTCGGTTCACGATCCGACGGTTTGCGCTTTTTGAGGCGGACGGTTTGTCGCCGAATGTCATCAACCGAGGTCTCTTTCGTCTGCCGCCTGTTGCCCATGACTTCACCCTTACTCAAAGTTGAGGAACGGCCTGAATCCGCCCCGGGCCGCCAAACCCTTGCGCCGCTGAAGAATGGATCTGAAAAAAATTGCGTTGGAAGTGATTATATTGGCTTTGGCAAAGAAGTCAAACGAATCTTTAAAATAACGGAGCAAGGTTCGGAGGTTCAATAATGGACGGCCCCCTGTCTGATTTCTACGCCTGCGGATGGGGCTCTCACAGAGGCCCCACGGATTGTCAGGCGCTGCAGAATGTGGTATGCAAAAAAATCCCTTGAACCCTGATCCCACGGGATTCAGCAAAGACGGCCGGCTCGCCGTCAAAATCTTTCAGGAGGTGCCCCTCATGCGTCTTTTGAAAAAAGTCCTGATCGCCGTCCTCGTTATCATTTTGTTGATCGGCCTTGCCGGTTTCCTGATTCTTCCCGCCGTTCTCAAGCCGGTTCTGACCAAGAAGATTTCCGAGACCCTGCACCGGGAAGCAACCATAGATGAAATCAAAATCAATCCTTTTGATCTTTCGGCGACCGTCCGGGGATTCAAACTGGCCGATCCCGGCGGCCATGCATCGTTTGCGGCCTTTCAGGAGCTGCTCGTCAACGTGGATGTTCTGACCTCCATCTTTCGGCGGGCGCTCATTCTGGAGGAGATCAGGCTGAATCAACCCTACATCGGCATCACCCGGAAAGCGGACGGAACCTATAATTTTTCCGACCTGATTCCCAAAGAAGAAACACAAAAGAAAGAGCCTTCCAAGCCGTTTCTCTTTTCACTCAACAACGTTCAAATTTCCAACGGTTCGGCGGATTTTCACGACATCCCCAACAAAACCAATCACTCGATCCGGAACCTGAATCTCGATGTTCCGTTTGTCTCCAATATCGACCACTACATGAAACATTATGTCGAGCCCAGATTCTCCGCCGTCGTCAACGGCGATGCCGTTTCGATCACCGGCAAAACCAAGCCGTTACACCCCTCGCGGGAAAGCCTGCTGGACATCGACATTCGGAATATCGATGTTCCCTTTTACCTGCAGTACGTGCCGGTGAAAATGAATTTCAAACTGACTCAGGCGCTGCTGGACATCCGCCTGCAGGTGCATTTCATCATGCCTGAAAAACAAGCCCCCGAATTGAAGCTGACCGGCCGGGCCGATCTGAAGAAAGTGGCGCTGGATGACCTGCGCGGAAGCAAAATTCTGCGGCTTCCCGTTCTGTCGGTCAACCTGGCTTCCGTCCAGCCGCTGGTTCCCAAGGTTCATCTTTCAGAGGTTTCGCTGGGCGGACTCCAGCTGGCCGTCCGGCGCAGCCCGAGAGGCGAGATCAACCTGCTCCATCTGGCCGGGACGCAGGCGAAAGCGAAACCAAAAGAAACGGCGGCGGAAAAGAAAAAACCCGACAAGGCCGAGACAAAGAAAAAAGAACTGGATCTGCAGGTGGACAATATTCTGCTCGATGGAGCCGATATTTCGTTTACGGACGAGGTGCCGGTCCGGCCGTTCCGAACGCGGATTCACCCCTTGCGCCTGGCCGTCTCGAATTTTTCCCTGAAAAAGGGCAACAAGGCCGGTATCGATTGGACGCTGGTCATGGACCAGAAAAGCAGGATCACCGCGAAAGGGCCGGTTTGCCTCTCGCCGCTGGGCGCCGATCTGGCGCTGGACGTGAAAAATCTGGCGCTTCGTCCCTTCCAGTCCTATGTCCCGGGCACCATTGCCATGGACATCACAAGCGGCGATATTTCCACAGCCGGAAAATTCATCCTGACGACGGATGCGCAGGACAAACCCACCGTGAAATATTCGGGGAATCTTTCCGTGGATCGTCTCGCGACGATCGACCGGGCGCGCGCCAACGATTTTCTAAAATGGAAGCAGCTCCGTTTTGAGTCTCTCGCCGCCGGAACCAATCCTCTCTTTGTGAACATCAAAGAAATTTCACTTCGCGATTTCTTTGCCAAAATCGTCATCCACCCGGGCGGCGTCACCAATATCCAGCACATCTTCGGCGAGGCAAAAAAGGAAACGCCGCCGCCCGACGCCGCAGGGAAAACGGCGGATGAAAAGACCGCACCCGCCAAAACCCCGCAGGCCGCGCCTGACGCAAAACCGGCCCCGCCCCCGCCGGACATTAAGATCGGCAGAGTCAGCTTTCACGGGGGCACCGTGGATTTTGCCGACCGCAACATCCGGCCGAATTACGCGGTGACCATGCTCAATCTCCGGGGAAGCGTCACGGGCCTTTCCTCGCAGCAGATCTCGCGCGCGAAAGTGGACTTGAAGGGAAATCTGGGCTACGGATCGCCGCTGGAAATCGCGGGTACGGTCAACCCGCTGGCCAAAGATCTCTTTGCCGATATTAAACTCAGCTTCAAAGATATTGAAATGAGCCCGGTCACACCTTACACCAGCAAATATCTGGGCTATCCGATCACCAAAGGCAAGCTCAATTTCAACGTCGCCTACCTCGTCGATCAAAGAAAACTGGCCGCCGAAAACAAAATCTTTTTCGACCAGCTGACATTCGGCGAAAAGGTGGAAAGCCCCGAGGCCATCAAAGCGCCGGTGCCGCTGGCCGTTTCGCTGTTGACGGACCGCAACGGGCAGATCAACCTCGACATTCCCCTGTCCGGAAGCCTCGACGATCCGAAGTTCAGAATCTGGCCGATTGTCTGGCAGGTGCTCGTCAACATCATTACCAAAGCCGTCACCGCCCCCTTTTCCCTTTTGTCTTCGCTGACCGGAGGGGGAGAGGAAATGAGCTACGTCGAATTCAACTACGGCAGCGCGGATCTTCCGGAGGCGGGGCTGAAAAAAATCGGCGCGCTTTCCAAAGCGCTGTACGACCGCCCGCAATTGAAGCTGGAGATTGAAGGCTACGTTGACGCAACACAGGATTCGGAGGCCCTGAAAAAAGCGAAATTCAACCGTTTGCTCAAAACGCAGAAACGCAAGGAAATGATCGACCGCGGCGAAACCCCCTCGCCGCTGGAGGAAATGGCAATCGGGCAGGCCGAATACGAGAAATATCTGACGCTGGCTTACAAGGCGGCAAAATTTTCCAAGCCGCGCACAGCGCTGGGCGCCGCCAAAAGTCTGCCGCCCAAAGAAATGGAAAAGCTGCTCTACGACAACACGGCCGTGACGGACGGCGATCTGGAGCAGCTCGCCGCCAGACGGGCTCAGGCGGCTCGTGAACAGCTTCTGAAAGACGGCAAGGTGGAAGCGGGGCGCGTTTTCATCGTCCAGTCCAAAACCAAAACGCCCGCGAAGAAAGACAAGATCAAAGACAGCCGCGTGGACTTTAAAGTGAAATAACGGCGCTGCGCATTTCGCTCCCGGGAAAACGGCGATCATGAAAAAATTTATCGCGCTAGCCCTCCTGCTTGTGTGCCTTTGGGCGTCCTCCTGCGCGCCCCTTCGGTCGGGTATCGTCCCCACCGGGGAAATTTCAAACCGATGTCTGCCCTCTTTCCCCGATCAGGACGGCTGGTACGGCGGCGACGGCGCCTACTCCATTGCCCTGGACGGGCGGCGATCCCTGTGGCTGTTCGGAGACACCTTCGTCTCCGAAGAAAAGGGACGCAAAGACCGGATCGGCATGGAAGTGATCCCGGGAACGACACTGGCCGTCTCCACCTGCAAAGGCGAGCAATTCTCCATCCGGTATTATCTGAAAAAAGCAAACGGCAAATTCGCATCGTCCTTCGGCGGGGATCAATGGCTCTGGCCGCAGGACCCGTTTATCGCCGACCGGATTTTATACATACCGTTTTTGGTCATCCGGGCGCTTCCCGGACCGTCAAGACCCTTCCACTTCGAAATTGCCGGCCACAGAATCGCCCGGATCAAGGATTATTCGGCGGAAGATCCCCATGACTGGCCGGTGGACTACCTGGACTGGACCGGCGCGATCGCTCCCGGCATCGAGGCACTGGCCGCCGCATCCGTCGTTCATGACCGTTTTGTCTATTTTTATCCCCTGTACCGGTCCGGAAAGGACGGCGTTCCCATTCACGGCAATCTTCCGGCAAGGCTTCCCGTCAACCGACTGGAAAATCCGGCCGGTCATTTTGAGTACTGGACATCCGACGGCTGGCAAAAGGAAGTTACCCCGAAAAACGCCAGGATGATCTTTTCCCCCGGCCTTTCCGAACTGAGCGTCCGCTATTTGGCGGAGGATGGAGAATGGCTGGCTGTTTACCTGTCGCCGGAAAACAAGGGGGATCGGCTTCTGTTTGCAACATCCCGGCAACCGGAAGGTCCCTGGAGCCCACCGGCCGTTCTTATTCCCTCCATCGATGAAGTGGACCCGAAAAGCCCGCTGTACCATCCGCAGACGTTCTGCTACGCCGGCAAGGAGCATCGACAATTCGCCCGCGGGAGGGAACTCGTTGCAACCTACGTCTGCAATTCAATGGAAGACATCGATGATCAGGATAGCTTTCTGCGCAAAAATCTTTTTCTGTACCGGCCGGTCGTTCGCCTCCTCAGGCGCTGACCTCGGATCCCGTCAGGCCCGGATCAGATGGCGCTCCACTTCCGACATGAACGTGTCCGGATTGATGGGCTTTTCGATATACCCGTTGCAGCCGACCTCCATGGCCTTTTCACGGTCGCCGACCATGGCATGCGACGTCACGGCAACAATGGGGATGCCCGATAACTGAGGGTCGGCCCGCAGATGTTTCGCGACCGTATAACCGTCCATGACCGGCAGCTGAATATCCAGCAGAATCAGGTCCGGTTTCAACTCGGCCGCCCTGTCAATGCCTGTCTGCCCGTCCATGGCGGCATGTACCGTATAGCCGTTTTTCTCCAGAATAAACCGGACCAGATAAAGGTTTTGTTCATTGTCTTCAATGACCAGGATATTCCCCTTCATGCCTTGTCTCCTTCTTGCGGTAATGAAAATGTGAAGGTGCTGCCCTGCCCCCAAACGCTTTCCGCCTCGATCTCACCGCCCAGCAAATGAGCCAGCTTCTTGCAGATGGACAGGCCCAGCCCCGTGCCGTCGTATTTGCGCGTGAGGCCGGATTCAATCTGCCGGAAAGCATTGAAGAGCTTGCCCATGTCTTCCGGCTTGATGCCGATTCCCGAATCGGAAACCACCAGAACAATTTTACGGTCTTTCACAAAGCCGCGCAGCCGGACACCTCCCTGCTCGGTGAATTTGACGGCATTGCTCAGCAGATTGAGAAGGATCTGCTCCACCCGGCGGCGATCGCTGATGATCGTGCCGATATCCGGCGCGATGTCCGCCGAAAGCGATATTCCTTTGCTGTCCGCCAGCGGCTGGGACGTTTTCAACACATTCTCCAGCGACTCGCGCAGATTGAACGACTCGTGGGCGACATTGAGCTGTTCTGCCTCGATCTTGGAGAGATCCAGGACGTCGTTGATGAGATTCAACAAATGCCTGGCGCTGTTATAAACCATGGATAGCTGCTTGTCCTGCTCTTCGTTCAGGGGCCCTCCCAGACGCTGCAGCAAAATGCCGGTAAAACCGATAATGGAATTGAGCGGCGTGCGCAGTTCGTGGGACATGGTGGCCAGAAAAGCCGATTTCAAATGGTCCGCGGATTCGGCACGTTCCTTGGCGACTTCCAGCTCCGCGGTGCGCTCGCGCACCTGCTCCTCCAGACGGCTGCGGGAGGTTTTTTCAGAGTCGCGAAGCGCCGCCTCCGCGCGCTTTCGACGGGACAGGTTGAACAGCAGCGCCAGAATCAGCACCGCCTGGAGAAGAATAATCGCCGCCACCGCAATAATCTTGCCTCTGTTTTCCTCCCAGAAGGTCACCTGCCGGTAGCGGATATCGCTGCGGTCGGGAAGTCTTTCCGGGGAAATCTTCCATTTCTCGATTTGCCGCCAGTCGTAGATGTCGCGGGCCTCCGCAACGGTTTCCGTAAGCGGCGCGTCCGGCCCCGCCCGAAGCAGCTTCAGGGCCGTTTGAGCGGACGCTTCCCCGTAAGCTTCCGCGCTGGACAGCTTGCCGCCGACAATGCCCAGTCCGAGAACCGTGTCGTAAAAGGAGAAGATCGGCGCCTTCGAACGCGGTGCGACGGCTTTCATGACCTGGACCGTGGTCAGGGGCTTCCCATCCCGATCCTGAAGATAAACGAGCATCAGAACGGCCGATGCTTCCGGGAGGCGCTCGAGCGTCGCCGCCAGTTCCCCGGCCGGCAGGCCCTGCAGATATTCCACGGTTTTGGGCCATCCCTTTCCCGCAAGAGCCTCTTGGGCTACTTTTTGATAGTTCAGATCGTCCGCGCCGCTGCCGCACACGACGACCAGACGCTGCGTTTCCGGGAGAAGAACGCGAATGCGCTCGATCGTATCCGGTATGGCGTTGGCGCCGCTCCGGACCAGACCGGACTGGGGTCTGCCGGAAATCACCGCCAGTTGTTTTTTGGCGGGAAGAACAAAGACGACGGGAATCCCCGGGAAAAGCGACTCCCCGTGGTCCAGGATGAACTGACAGCTCACAGGCATGAAGGCCAGGACCATATCTATTTTAATATTGGCATATTTCTCCCGGAGAAAATCCATCAGCTTGACGTCGTAATCCTCATCCGTCAAACTCTCACTGCCGATGTATTCGTAGCTGATCTTGCTGTCGGAGGACAAGGCGGGGAAAAGGGTTTTCCGCATGGCGCGATTGAGCGTATCGAACCAGTCGGTCAGATACGGCTGGGAAGTAATAACCAGGAGATGCTTTTTAGAGTTCTGTCCGTTTGCGCCTTGCGTATCCGGCGGTGCGGCGGCGCAGGAAATCCCGGCGGAAAATATCTGCGACGCGCAGCACACAAAAAGAATCGTCAAAAACAGGATGATCAGGCGCGACGGAAAGGTTCGCACAAAATTTCTCGGAACGGACAGGGAGTCTTTTGTCATACACGTCATCGCCTCTCAGGGTTGAAGACAAGATGCATGAAATCAAAAATACCGCTCGCCAAGTTTCCTATTACATTCTTCGGGCAATAAACATCCCTTTTACAGTCCCCGCATAAATTCCGGGCGAAGCATGTTGGGATCCCGCCGCGACAGCAGCGCCTGAAGCTGCCGGAGGATTTTGCCTTTGTCCTTCGGCATCGAACCGCGGATGGAGAAATAATTGGAAGCGTGCATGGAGCTGAAAAAGCAGTTGGAAAAGGTCGAATGCTCCACCATCGTTTTCAATTCCCTGAGCGAGTCAAACGGCGTGATCATTTCAAACCGGCCGCTCTCCCACTCTTTGTAAATCTCCGTTTCGGGAATCAGCGTCAGTGTCAGGGCGCCGGCGTAATCCGGGTCCATCTCCGTCAGAATTCTCGCCGTCTCCAGCGCGTGTTTCTCGCTTCCCGCGACGCCGCCCAGCCCGAGGATCACGGTGACGGACAGGAGAATGCCGGAGGCCTTCACCTTTTTGGCGGCCTCCACCATCTGGTCATGACTGACGTTTTTCCGGATCTTCTTCAGGACGTCGTCGTCGCCGCTTTCCACCCCCATGTAAAGAATGCCGAGTTTCTGCTTTTTCAGGTCCCGCAACTCCTGAACGCTTCGCCGCAAAACATCCTGCGGCGTGGCGTAGCTGGCAATGCGTTCCAGGGCGGGAAATTTCCCATTGAGATACTGAAGAGCCTCCATCAGCCGGGGATACGGATAAACCAGAGCGTCGCCGTCCTGGAGAAACACCCTTTTGCCGTCCCACTGGCGGAGGATGGCATAGACGATGTCCGGCTGGCCCGCCATCCACATGCGGCTTTTTGCATACAGGGACATGGCGTCAATTTCACGTTTCACGTCATCGAGGTCGCGAATGCCGAGAGTCGTGAAGGAAAACGCGCAAAAGGCGCAGGAATTGTTGGAACACCCCGACGTCAGGGGCAGATAATAGCTGGCATGCTCGCTGGGGGGTCGAATGATATCCGGTCTGACAAATGACATGGTTGGATCCTGTAAATTTATTTTGTGTCAACATACAGATACGACCGTCCGTTTGTCAAGACCGTCTTGACGGTCAATGATTTTTCTTGCAACGTTGCTTCAAAGCTGTAATATAGCGCCGGTTTAAAAAAGTCCTTTGCGGGCGTAAAAAAATCGGCGCTGCGCCACGCCCACAAAGAAAATTTGAAGAAGGAGAAACACTATGAGTTTAGACCCCTTATTTTATCCCAAAAGCGTCGCCGTCATCGGCGCATCCGACAATCTGGGCGGCGGCAAACTGCCCTATTTCCAGATTCTGCAGGCAAACGGCTTTACCGGCGCTCTTTATCCTGTCAACCCCCGCCGCGTTGAAGTGTCCGGCGTGAAGACCTATGCGTCCATCGACGACCTCCCGGAGCCCGTTGATTTTGCCATCGTCGCGGCGCCCGTCGAGCAGTCCGTGGACATTGTCAAAGCGGCCGTCCGCAAACAAATCAAGTTTATTCATTTCTTCACATCCGGCTTCGGAGAAACGGGGAATCTTCAACTGGAGCAGGAGATCATCCGGGAAGCCCGCAAGGGACATCTCCGGATCGTCGGCCCCAACTGCATCGGCGTTCAATGCTTCGAATCGAAAGTTTCTTTCCGACTGACGAATCTGCAGGAAGGGCCCGGTTCAATCGCCTTTTTGGGACAGTCCGGCGGAATCACGTCCAGCTTTGTGGCCATGGCAACCACCCGGGACATCCGGCTCAACAAAGTCGTCTCCTACGGAAACCAGATCGATCTGCGCCTGGAGGATTATCTGGAGTATCTGGCGGATGACGACAAGATCAGCCTGATCGCGTGCTACGTGGAAGACATCAAGGACGTGAACAAATTTCTGAAAGCGCTGAAACGCACGACGGCCAAAAAGCCGGTAATCATTCTCAAGGGAGGCAAGACCGAACTGGGTTCGAAGGCGGCGGCCAGCCACACGGGCGCCATGGCCAGCAATTACACGATCTGGGCCGCGGCCGTACGGCAGCACGGCGGCCTGCTGGTGGATAATTTCGAAGAGTTGATGAATCTGGCGATGCTGGGCACCGCGCAACGATTCCCGCGCGGGAGGCGCGTGGGATTCATGGGCGCCGGCGGCGGCATCTCCGTGCTGTTCTCCGACCTGGCCGCTGCCTCGGGGGTATTGCTTCCCGAACTGAGCCCCCGCACGCAGCGGATGATCAGCGAAAAAATCATGGGCGTCAACACCTCGACGACCAATCCCGTCGATCTCGGAGCCTTCGGTTTCGACTTCAACGTGATGCTGCACACCATGAAAGCCCTGAACGAAGACGACAACATCGATGTGATCGTTCCCTATTTTTCCGTTGAATATATCATGCACGCGGAATTGTTTCTCAAGGTGACCAACAGCGCGCACAGCATCATGGAAATGGCCCGGCAAATCAAAAAGCCGGTGATCCCCGTTCTGTCGTGTTTTCTGGAAAATGATCTGGAGGCCGAGCGCGTCCGGATTTCCACCTTCAACGCGCTGCGCAAGGCGGGATTCCCCGTTTATCCAACCATTCAGGAGGCGCTTTACGTGATCGAAACCTATTTCGAATGGGCGGAAAAGCGGCCGCGCCGTGGCGAGAAAAACGCTGCCTAGCGAAATGGCCCGAGCCGCTTTCAGGCCACGCGGCAAAAGAAGACTGTTGAAGATTTGAGATGATGAAAACAAAAGGGGAGAGAAGCCGATGAAGAAAATCATGATTTGTCTCGCTGTCGCTTTGTGTTTTTTGTCCTGCGGGTGGGTTTGCGCCGCAGAAAATCCCGGTCAACCGGTCCCCGTCGGAAGCGCTTTTGCCATGCCGGCGCACAGTCCATCCTATCCTCCCGGGCCCTATCGCTTCATCGACAGGGAATTTCTCATCATCACCTACGAAACCGACATGGAAGCGCTGCGCAAACAGGTACCCGAGCCTTTGGAAATCCCCGAAGCGCTGGTCAAATTTGAGTTCATCAAAATGCCCGATTCCAGCGGGTTCGGAAGCTACACCGAAGCCGGCCAGGTTGTCCCGGTCATCTTCAAAGGACAAAAAGGACAGTATGTGCTTTCCATGTTTCTGGATGATGAGGCGCCGATTGTCGCGGGGCGCGAAATCTGGGGCTTCCCGAAAAAACTGGCTTACCCGTCGCTGGGCGTCGATCCCGTCGGCAGGGACACCCTGGTGGGACGCCTGAAGTACGGCTCCGTGGAGGTTGCCGTCGGCACCATGGGATTCAAATACGCACCTGTTGACGGCCAGGCCATTAAAAAATCGCTGGAAGACGTTCCCAATTATCTCCTCAAAATCATCCCCGGCCCGGACGGCTCCACCGTCGTCCGGCAGTTGGTGCAGTACAACCTCAAGGACGTGACGGTCAAGGGCGCCTGGACAGGGCCCGCCGCCCTTCAGTTATTTCATCACGCCCTGGCGCCGGTGGCGTCCCTCCCCGTCAAAAGAATTGTGTCGTGCGTTCATTTTACATCCGACCTGACGCTGCCTTACGGGAAAGTGGTCCATGATTATTTGAAAAAATAGCGCATCACCGACCGGAAGGAGCAAGCGGCACATGAACCGACCGTCTGGGGGCCATCCCGTCTTCTTGATGCGAGAGCTTTGAAAAATGTCATTTCGAGGAGCGTGAGCGACGAGAAACCTTAAGATCCCTCATT
>Ga0255342_1004360_pt1 | contig 14503 bp, 8 predicted proteins | sample wastewater_treat_3_FD_192416 | JGI IMG/M metagenome (GOLD analysis project Ga0255342, IMG submission 192416) | Wastewater microbial communities from Lulu Island WWTP, Vancouver, Canada - plant14 | ecosystem: Engineered > WWTP > Wastewater > Unclassified | place: Canada: Vancouver, British...
AATCCGGGCTTTGTTCAGCTGTATCTTAATATCAAGCCTGCTAAGTGGTTCGAATTCAATTATTTCCATGGATGGTTGAATTCAATGGTCGTTGACAGTTCAAGATCCTACTGGGTAAATAACAGCTACGGCACCGATTACAGGGAGGTATACCATAAAAAGTATATTGCAGCGAATATGTTTACATTCACTCCCTTTAGAAACCTTCATATTTCCTTTGGCAATAGCATAATTTATACTGACAGGCATTTTAATCCGGCCTATATAATCCCTTTGTTTTTCTATAAATCGGTCGATCATTCCCAGACATCAGGAATCGATAATATGAATTCTCAGATGTATATCGACATAGGCTCACGGAATATTAAACATCTGCATCTTTACACCACATTGTTCGTTGATGAGCTTTCTGTAAAAAGATTTTTCCTTAATGATGAATGGAACTTCTTCAGCTGGAAAGCCGGCTTCCGACTTGACGGATTTCCTGTTGATAACCTTGCTTTCGGGACTGAACTGACATATTCCTATCCGCTTTCCTTCCAGCATTATGTTCCCACTCTGACCTTTGAAACAATGAATTACAACCTTGGTCATTATCTCAGGGATAACTCACGCGAATGGTATCTGGCTCTTGATTACCGGCCTCTGAGAACAATGGATATCCGTTTCTTCTTCATTAATGTGATAAAAGGTCCCGATTATACAGAGGCTGGAACGAGCAGGATTGGTAATCCTCCTTTAGCTTCAGTCAACTGGCGCAATACCTCATTCGGAATAAGATCATCATACCAGATAATCAATGACCTTTATGTTTGGTTCTCTTTCTGCCATAGTAATATAACAGGGGAAAAAAGGTGGAGTCCGGAATATTTTTTCGGGCAGAGGAATACGTTGAATTTTGGGGTGACCTTGGGAGTTTAGGATTGGGTTTTGAGCGATAAGAAAATTGCGCTTTGCCTGGAGTACTTCTTCACCCTGATGTCTTTTTACTTTTTTGTTAAAATTATTAACCATTCTTTAAAAAATGACTTAATTTTAGTTACTTCACGCGGATTTAAGGACAGTGACGGTTATTTTGTTTGTAATGCATAAGGCTAAATTCAGAGCGATCACATTGTTATCGGATATCATCATTCTGGTGCTGTCCTTTCTGATAGTGGCTTCTTTTAAACCATCGGGACTGAAATCATACCTTTCGTCGCATGGAATATTTTTTATTTTCTTTGTACTGATCTGGATGCTGGTCTCATTGCTTAACGGCAAGATGCACAGAGGAAGGATAATTAATTTCTCAACTGTTTTCGGCAAGGTGCTGAGCAGCAATCTTATTTCCCTGGCTCTTGTTACATTGATAATGTACATCTTCAGGGACTATGAGTATTCAAGGATGGTTGTCCTTGGCACAGCCCTTGTAGCTACTTTCTTTGAACTGCTTCTAGGTTTTTCTTATGTCGCTTATAAAAGAGCAAAAAGTCAGGACCCCGATGAGTTCCGGAGTATCAGAAAACCGAGCGAGTATGAGCTTGTCGGTAATATGAACGGTAATACTAATGGGGGTAGCAATGGGAGCAATGAAGGTATTAAGGCATCTGTCAATCCGGAAATAATTGAAGCAATTGAATCGGAAGCTGGGCCTGAAATTGCTGAGGCAATTATAAAAATGACAGGGTCTAAATTAACCGATAAGACAGTTGTTCTCTCGACAACTACAAGATTTAATATTTCAAACCTTCCGGAAAAAAAATACAAATACCTTATAAATCTTCGTAAGATAAATGATATTAAAAATCTGGATTATTTTATTGAGACTGTTAACTGGAAACTTGATACGGGAGGTTATTTTTTCTGCTGTGTTGAAACTAAAGATCAGCGCAAGAAACGATTATTGAAGAAATACCCTCCTGTTATAAACTATACTTTTTATTTATTTGATTTTATTTTTAAAAGGGTTATTCCAAAACTTAAGTTCACCAGGAATTTCTACTTCTACCTTGGCGGCGGCAGAAGTGCCGTAATTTCAAGGGCTGAAGCTCTGGGCAGACTCAGCAGGGGAGGATTCAAAATAAAACAGGAATTTTTCATCGGGCACCAGTTGTGTATTGAAGCTATGAAGATAAGCGATCCGTTGCCAAAAAACGGGACATTTTATGGTCCTATAATAACACTGTCAAGGATAGGATTGGGAGGAGAGATGATAAAGGTTTACAAGCTCAGAACAATGCATCCATACTCGGAATATATTCAGGATTATGTTTACACCTTATACGACCTTCAGGACGGCGGTAAGTTCAAAAATGATTTCCGGATAACATCATGGGGATCTGTCTGCCGTAAGATATGGCTTGATGAATTTCCTACATTCATTAATATGGCAAAAGGCAATATGAAGCTTGTTGGAGTGAGGCCGCTTAGCAGGCATTATTTTGATCTTTATCAGGAGGAAGTCCGTCAGCGGAGAATCAAGTATAAACCAGGCCTTATCCCTCCGTTTTATGCCGATATGCCTTCGGATCTTGAAAGTATCCAGGCTTCAGAGATGAAATATATGGATTCTTATGATAAAAATCCTTTTCTGACTGATTTCAGGTATTTCTGGAAATCGTGGTGGAACATATTGTTTAAGCATGCAAGGTCGAAATGAGAAGGAAGGGAATAAGGTTTTATGGTATTAATGTGTCTTTTTAACGCTTTTGTGTTGCGTTTTTATATCTTCCTCAGAAAGGTAACGGGAATTGTCAGTACAATATTCAGGTCAAGTTTATCAATACGTACGATAACTCTCTTTTTACCGCCAACCTTGATCAGTTCTCCGGTAAGACCGGTGAGGGAACCGTTGATGACCTCTACCTGATCTCCCTTGGCGAATTTTTCTGTTGAAACCTGTATCTCGGCATCGCTGTTGACAACAAGGCGGAGATTATCTATTTGTTTTTGCGGGATTGGCACAGGCTGGCCTTCGAATGACACGAATTTAACAACGCCGCTTGTGTTATATATTTTTGAAAATTCTTTGCGGACAACTTTTACAAAAACATAAGATGAGAGAAGCGGTTTTTCAATAAGTTTCTTTCTGTCGCTCCATCTGCGATATGTTTTCTGAAGGGGAAGGAATGTCTCAACAGGAATTTCAAGAAGACGAGCGTAAACCTGTTTTTCAGCCCGGGGGTGAGTATAGATAGCGTACCACCTGGGTTCTTCCTTTTTTATTACTGTCAGGTCCTTTTTTTCTTCATCCGGAATCACATCGGTCGTCATGGATCTTATCTGTTTCTGATGACCGCAAAGATAATTCTTTCTTTGATACCTGAATTCTGCGGTATCTCAAGGCTTTGTTCAATCCTTCTTCTTAAGATATTCAAAGAAGTTGAAACCTATTGTAACCTCATGATTATTATAGATTCCCATCGAGACATTTGTGGCAAAATTGAAATTATATCCGATCTGCAGTCCTCTGTCAATATTGGCTCCGAGACCCAGTCCCAGTGTGCCGGGATCACGGTAGACAATACTTCCCCATACCCTCTTATTCCAAATGACCTGGGATGCGATTTCAAGCTGGCTTTTAATGTTTTTTCCACCTCTTATAAGTACAAAAGGAACAAGATCCCACATTTCAGAAACATTGAATAAATATGAAGCATGGAACTGAAAGACAGATATCGGATTGTATTTTAGGTCTTTGGCATTTTTATAAGTGGCATCGCCAAAAGTGATATTGGAAAGGACCAGTCCGGCCTCTAATCCTTTGTACAGGTAGACAAGCGAGGCATCGCTGAGGAATTTCACCTTTGATGCCACATCTTCCTGTACCAGGGCGGGATCAATATTATAATTCGGGTCATTGTAGTATTCGGTAAGGTTTACCGAGTTATGATGCAGGCCTGCAGATAAGCCGAACAGAATATGATGTTCATCTGAAACTGTGAGGTTATATGAATAGGACCCGACAGCATAAAGCTGGTTGAAGATACCGGCTTTGTCAAAGGCCACTCTTGCACCCCAGCCTGCATTCTGCATCAGGACATCATTAAAGGACAGTCTGAATGTCATCGGTCCGCCGTTTATGCCCGACCAGTCACTACGGTATCCCAGAAACAGAAATTTTGGATTGAAGTTACCGGCATAGGATGGAGCAAGGGTGTATTTGTCCATGAAGTAGCTCTCCGACAGAGGCGATTGCTGGGCCTGTACTGTTATGACCAGCACAGCAAGTATTGATAGTATAGTTAATTTTTTCATATTCATAAGTTTAGATGCTCTGCGCTCCGTGCTAGTTTATCTTACTAAGTTGACTGTTCCTTTAATTGTTCCTGCATTCTGAGTTTTAATAACATAATAGTATGGTCCTTCTGGTAGCGGATTACCGTTTGAAGTGCCATCCCAGAGGTTATCATAATTATCCTGTGCAAACACCAGTTTACCCCAGCGGTTGAAGATCCTGACGTCACATTTTCCCCATGTATTCATTTCCGGGATTTCCCAGTAGTCATTTATACCATCGCCATTGGGAGTGAAGAGGTTCATTATATCCCTGTGTGTTGAGACAACTTCAACAGTCACAAGAGTTTCAGCAGGTTCATAATTTGCATCTCCGGCATTGTATGCACGGATCTGAACAGAACCTTTCTTAATTGCAGTAAGGAGGTTTCCTGTTACAGTGGCTATGGTTGCATTGGTGCTTTCGAAAAGGACAGCAAGACCTGATGAAGCCACAGCAGTCAGATTATAGGTCTCGCCTATCATCAGCTCATCGGGATAATTTGTGAATGTAATTGTCTGGGTTGCCTTAGCGACAGTAATTGTCCGGGTCACATCCTGGGCAGGGTAGTATGTATTATTCCCTGCCTGTGAAGCGGTGATAACTGCCGTTCCGGCCCCTGTTATATGGATCATATTATCTACTATCGTGGCCACATTCTCATTGTCGCTTGTATATGTGACAGTGAGGCCTGAGCTTGAAGTTGCTTCGGGGCTGAAGTCCTCATCATCGACTACTTTTGCCGGAATAGGGTCAAATGTAATTGTCTGGTCGACTTTATTAACAGTAAATGTCTGTTCAACAGGTGTTGCAGGATTCCACCATGCATTTCCTTCTTGTGATGCTGTTATCGTTACCGTGCCTCCCCCGGTTATGTAAACAGTATTATTGGAAATACTTGCGATATTGGCATCACTGCTAGTAAATGTAACAGTCAGTCCTGATGTTGATGTTGCTTCAAGCAGGAAGTTCGGATCACCGAAAGTCTTATCCTCAAGGGCACCGAATGTGATTGACTGGTTACCCTTACCTACTGTCAGAGTTTTCCTGTATTGTGCCGGAGCATAAGTTGCATTCCCTGCCTGTTTTGCTGTAATATTAGATGTTCCAAGTGAATGGAAATTAAGGAAAGCGCCTGCTACTGTTGCCACAGTTATGTTTGAACTTGTATAGGTAATGCCAAGTCCGCTTGAAGCTGTTGAAATGAGCCTGAATGGTGATTCGTTATATGTTCTTTCGAGTGACTGTGAGAAATTTATAGTTTGTGCAATCAGAGTTACAGGTTCATCGGTAAAAGATAAAAGGTATCCACCTGCAACTGATGTAACATCTCCCTGGGTATAGGATACTTTGACTGTTTCGGATCCGGTTAGGGGAGAAGCCAGAGCAAGGATGATAGTATAGGAATCGCCTGTTTTGAGAGCTGCAGAAGAAACAGTGACAGGCATTTCATCTACTTTAACTACAAACTGGCTATGTTTTCCTGAAGGATTAGCCATTTGCCTGTCGAATTGAATTTCGATAAGATCAGTACTTTTAGCTGTATAGAGAACATTCGGTATTCCCGGAGGGCTGATATTCACTGTAATTGTTGCTTCAGGGGATTCCCCGCCCGTATCAGTGACTTTGAATTTGAAATTCCCGGCACCGTTGCCTGATGTTCCTGAGGCTGCATAGATTATATTCATGTCTGCATCTGTGACATTTGCAGGAACAGAATTTATAAGAGCGCCCCGGGAACCTTCGTCATACTGGTAAAGTTGTCCCTGGGCCGGGAGAGATGTTATTACGGCAGTCTTGGGACTGGCATCTCCGCCAGTGTGAATCAGTTTTATAGTTTTATCCTGGCCCTGTTCGGTCCAGATAGTTTGCGGCACTGCAGCAAGTGGAGGAGTCGCGATAGTCGAGAAGCGGCTTATCTCTGTCCATGTGAAGCTGGTGTTGTTATGTGAAAAAACAGTCCAGTAGTATGTTTTATCGAGAGAGAGACCGGTAACATTATGTGACAGATTTAATCCTACATCAGTATATGTTGCAGATGAGAGATTCGGATTATCATCCAGTACAAAGAAATAAGATGAGGCGTGATCAGCTGCTGCCCATGTGAATGTGACATCTGCACCAACTTCGGCATCTTTTGCAGGACATATCAGTTCAACTGTACCCGGGTCGGGAAGGGTCAGGTTCTCAGTAAGAAAGACTCCGTCATAAAATGCATCAGGATTGATAGTATATGTTGTTGGGCCGGCCGGTGTAAATGATATTGCATCCTGAGAGGAGATGGCATTCGGATCATGGAATTTATATAGTGCTCCGGCACTTCCGTCGGAATTTTCAATACCTATCGTGGCGTTTTCTCCATGAGGCCTGGGCGAGAAGGGATCAAGGATCAGCCTGTACTGGACCTGGATAACATTTGTTGTCTCATACAGGATGACCATAAAAGTCCCGAATGGAGTCGGTGTGGGATCGAAACCCATTTTCTTGAATTGGATAATGCATTTCCTGCTGCCGGAGGCACCAACTGTTGTGTACATTATATTACCGACATCAAGAATTGACAGATTATCCCAGAAAGGAGCTATATAATTATTAGGTGCTGACGCAGTGGGGATAGTAGCTGAGGTGTTATACGCACCAGTTGGAGCATCGAAGAGAACCAATCCGTTTGCGCTTATGTAGAACTCGCTGTATTCGTTCCCGAAAAAGGTAAAATCAAAACCAATGCTAAACGGCCCTGCTGATCCTAGAGGAATGCTTTGCCTGAACCCGGTAGCAATTACTGTTCCCTGATAGATCTGTTCGGGAGGCTGGGCAAAGGCTCCGGAACTCCATAACACTATTGCTAATAATATTGTAAACCTGTGATTCATAATTTTTGGTTTATAGTCAGTTATAACAGGTACTTTAATATGATAAGACATTAATAACATCATAACAGTTGCTTCATTACCTGTTATTTAACATCCGTCCGGGATGGTATTCAGGTCAAAGCAAATGCCCTGATTGCTGGTAATTATCAATTAAGGATAAAATTAAGTAAAAAATATGAGAAGGCAGCATTATTCAAAAAAAAATGCAAATGGCATATCCTGTTCCATAAACTACTTAATGCCAATAAAAAAGAGGACGTTTTCACATCCTCTTTTAATATCTGAAAATATCTTGATAATTTCTTCTAGCTGAACGGTTTATCCCCGAAGGGACTTTCGAACGGAGAGTCATTACCTTTAAAGGGATAATCCTCTCCCTTTTTGCTACCGCCTCTTGGAGGGGGGTTCGGAGGCATGGGTGTCATCATTACAAGTGAGATCGAGTTATCAAGGACGATCTTTGTGATCTCAGGTTTGGTGTATGATTTCCCGGATAATATATTCTGATCTTCAGCTTTCAAGAGAAATTAATTTTTTAATTCTTAACAAAAGTACACAATTTTATTAATAATCAACAAATCTTATTTATAAGATTTAAAGGCATTACGGCTATGCATCCGGAACGCCTTTTTGCACACCTTATTTTACAAGCACCTTTCCCACATATCTCCGTACGCCCGATCTTATTTCAACAAAGTACATTCCTTTTGCTTTCGGTGCCTGCAATTGGACCAACGAGTTCCTCTGGAACTCAACATTCTGCATGTCTGCAATGCTTCTCCCTGACATATCCATCAGTCTGACCGAAGCCGGGGTGCCTGCCCATTCATCTGTAAGAGTCAGGATGTTTATAAGATCATATCCGTTATATATTACAAACTGGTCGGGATTTGCCAAAGGATCCTCAGTACCAGTTGGGTTTTTTGAGATTTTCAGAGTGAATCTGTCGGAGATTTTCCCGGCCGGAGCAGAGAACGACAAATCAGGAGAGTCTTTAAGGTTCAGTTCGATGCCGGCAAGCTTGTCCTCAAGATAAACATAATAATTGTCCAGGCCCTGTAACTGGGTTGTTGCGATCTTATGCATGCCTGTAGAGATTACATTGACCACGACAGGGATTTCAACAGATGTTTCAGGGAAGGGAATACCGTTTATTGCATAATCAGTGCTGCCAAGGCGTGTATGAATTGAAGTCTTTGTATCTGTAAGGAACATTTTAAGAGCATCGAAATCATTGTCGAGATCGGATTTTGCTTCCTCGTCGAATCTTACAACAGTTTCGTCATTTGATACGGTATTCTCGAATATGGCAAGTCTTACAAGAGGTATAGGTTCATTGCCTTTATAGCGCGGGTGGATATTATCATGGGTCCTTGCAGCAGCTGGCAGGGTTATTGAATTACCCGTTGCTTTTGTTTTTGTAAAGAAACCCTGCATGGGGGGAATTATGCCTGTTACATGGCCCGGGATTCCAACTCCTGCTATATATGAGCATTGTTGATTATCCTGAGTAAAATACAATCCTTTACTTGTATTTGCCGGGTAAGCAAAATAAACACCTTCTATAATATCATCCCAGTTGAGTCCGGAAGAGAAGGGGTTTCCGAGAAGGTTGAAACCAAAACTTGTCGGCACTCCTCCTGAGAAAGAAAGAGGCATTGTTAAGTCTGAGGTGTTCAGCAGACCTCCAAATGTGAAAGTATTGTCGGAATCATCCCAGAAATTATAACCCTTTCCGACTGTAAGCGAAGAGAATGTAGGTCCGTCAAATGCTCCGGTTGAGTATACATACCCATCATAAGCAACCCAGCCCTGGAGTAATGAGATTGAGGGTCTGCTTTCAACATACTGAGCCAGATTGACGGTGGCGTCAGTGAAAATATCGGTTGATAAAGCAGAAACAGGGCTTGAAATATAGTGCCACTTATAATCTTCATTGAAGGAACTGCCACCGCCTGACAGGAATAATTGGATTTCTTCAGTACCGCCGACACCTCTGGTATAGTTATTCAGAATAAGGGAAGCAAAGCCGGAGGCATCATGATTCAGTTTCAGAGTACCATAATTAATAAGTACATTAAGTGTCACTCTTGCTCCGGATTCTATTGTCATTTGTTTACCTGAAGCAATAGTATAATCTTGTGATACAGATCCTACCGGATAATTAGTCAGACCTGAAGGGATAATAATATTTTCATTTCCGGAAGGAACGATTTTTGTGTCCCAGTTATCAGGATTGTTCCATATAGTAGGATTAGAAATATCATTACCCTGCCAGGTATATGTCGTATAAAAAAATTCATACGCGCCAATATCTGTAATACCAAATCTGGAATTGCCTAAAATGTCAGTAAGGGGAACATCAGGATTTGAGCTGTTATCAAGGCCTTTATCTCTACATGGTGAATTGGCAGTGAGTGACCAGTCAGAGCCATCGATGGCAACGAAATTGGGTCCAGCTGGATGGTCGTTTATTGCATTAAGCCGGATACAATTAGTTGAGCTTCCCGAAACGACAGACTGAATAGCACAATTAATAAAATCTGTTGGTGTAGGCTCTTGAGGTGGTGTGTACAATATTGAATTCTCGGGTTTCCATATTATACAATTAATAAAAGAAGGCTTCTCTGGCAAGGTGTTTTTATAAAGACGAATATTATTTCCACCAATATTGGCATTATTATCAGCTATTACACTGTTTATGACTTTAACACTACTACAATCAGGGCCAAGAAATATACCCCCACCACCTCCTCCCATAACAGATCTGTTTTTGTAAATAAGGCAATTTGTTAAAAGAGATTCAGATCCGGTATTAATATACAATCCGCCACCGGAATTATATGAGGCATTTGAGTAAATATGACAGTTATTAACTGTTGCAGAACAGTTTACTGCAATGAAAATTCCACCGCCCCATCCGGCATAATTATTTCTGATTATGGAATTGGAAATAACCATATCAGAGAATTCGGTATGAACACCTCCTCCCTTTGAGTCTATTTCACTAAGTGTAGTCCATTTGTATCCATATTCAATTATGCAAAAATTAATGATTGATGGGCCAGCCAAACCCATATCCTGAAAAGATATATGTCCCCATCTTTCTCCTGCTTCACCAAAATTGCCGTCATTATCATGGTCAGCAGTAAACCTTATCATATTTTCCAGGGTTCCATCAGCTTCCAGTTGACCTGTTCCTGTGATTATCAGATTTGCTTCTTCGGCAGTAAAAATTATAGTTGCTCCCGGGCTTATTGTGAGCTTTTCATTATCAACTATAATATCGCCATTGATATATTTAGTTCCACTCCATGTAGCATCACCTGCAAGTGTTCCGCTCCAGGGATTGGCGTAACTTCCATCTCCAGTTAATTGGGAATAAGTGATAACAGGCAGGATGATTGAAATGAAGAAAAATATAAATCTTTTCATAGGATCAGATATTTCTTAGACATGACCAAAGAACAACCAATTTAAGTTGGTTCAGGATATTATAAAGCAATAAAATACAAATATAAAACTAAATAATAAATGTAGGCAGGAAGAGGAAAAAAAATGTTGTTATTGAACCGTGGATGTTACATTATAAAAAACTTCATTAATCTTTTGCTTATTTTTTAACTTCGGGTAAATTTGTTGCTTAATAACCTCAAAGATGCTCTACAGCCTGATCATCTCAGAAATAAGAATAAAGTTGCTTAAGAAATTCTTTCTTAACAGTAATATAAAGGCTTGCCTGAGAGTTACGGCGCTTGAGTTCGGTGGATTTTCGAATGCAATAAGGGTAGAACTGAACAGATTTGAGGAAGCGGGTTTGCTTAATTTCCTATGGGAAGGAAATAAAAACGTAATAAGGACCATGCAGCAGGCCCTTATTGTGTAATGTGTTGAAATCCAAATTAGTACATCCTTGTTGCTCTGTAAAAACCTGTGTGAGTGACGGGGCGGAAGCATGTTTATAGATCAATTATATTTATTAAAAATCAGCCGGATCTTATAATTTTTATCATCTTTATCTTTGTACTTTTGCCTTTTATCTTTTATCATAATATTCGCTAAATGAAAATCAATTATCTCCTTTTTATGCTCTCAGTAATAATCCTGAGTGGCTGTACCAGTCAGGAGAAATTAGCATATCTGAAAAATCTGCCCGAGACCGATGGTGTTGAGACTTTTTCCATGGAAATGCCTGACTATAAAATTCAGCCAAGGGATATTTTATATATAACAATCAGGGCTATGATGCCAGATGGCAGCATTAATGATTTCCTTTCACCTACAAGCAGAACAGTGGGAACATACACACAAAGTGAAGCTGGTCAGTATTTATATGGTTATGATGTTGATGAGAACGGACATATATTATTACCCGTTCTGGGAATAATATATGTTGGCGGAATGACCCTTTCTGAAGCTCGGGAAATAATTCAAAGATCGGCAGATAGTCAGTTTAATTATTCAACTGTCGAATGTAAATTACTTAGTTTCAAGTTTACTGTAATCGGAGAAGTTCGTACTCCCGGGACATACATTAATTATAATAATTATTTAACAGTTCTTGAGGCTATTGGACGTGCCGGTGGTCTTAATGACTATGGTCGTCGTGACAGGTTACTTGTGGTTCGTCCGGTTGATGGTGGGACTAAAACCTTTACTCTCAATCTTCAGGATAAAGCGTTACTGTCAAATGAAGCTTATTTCTTATTACCAAATGATGTGATTATTGTAGAGCCTGAATCAAAAAAAATTTTTAACTTAAATTTGCCCACAATTTCGTTTATTGTATCAACAGTTACTTCTCTTGTAACAACAACATTATTACTTATAAATTATTTCAATATAAATTAGCAGGATTAAAATCTTATTTTTTCTAATCTAATAAACCAACTGTAAAACCCTAATGCCAAAGCAGTAATATTATGAATATTTATGAATCTCCTGCTCCAAAGCAACCATATTTTAATCCGGCAAACAATGACAGGATAGATTTCAAAAGGTATCTTTCTCTTTTCATAAGTAATTGGTATTGGTTTGCGGCTGCATTATTTGCCTCCCTGCTTATTGCTTATGGTATAAACAGATGGTCTGAGAAAGTATTTACAGTAACTTCGACACTACTTATAAAAGATAATCAGTTTGGGGGAGGAACATCAGATCTTGCAAATATATTTCCGGGATCAAATGCTTTCCGGTCAGATCAGAATTTGAATAATGAGATCGGGATACTCAAATCATTCAGTCTGAATCTCAGGGTTATGAAGGAATTGACTGATTTTCACGTTGTATATGTTGGTGTAGGGAGAAGAGGGATTGTCGAATCAAGAATGTATAATAATATACCATTCAGAGTTGTTTATGATTCACTGCAAAAGCAAAGAATAGGATTACCCGTTAGAATTAAGATCTTATCAGAAAATACTTACAGGCTTGAAATTAATGATGATCTTGATTTTAACAGGATATTGACATTCGGAGAGAGATTTGATGAATTAGGTTTTGATTTTAAAATAGTTCCTTATGGGAATAGAATAACGTATGAACCGGATGCATCGAACAGATACTACTTCTATTTTGCAAATCCAATAGTACTGGCGAATCAGTATCGTAATAAACTTAACATATTACCATTGGCTGAAGATGCAACCCTGATTAATCTTTCTGTCAGTGGTTTCGTTCCGGAGCAGGAAGCCGATTATCTCAATAAACTTATGGAAGTTTATTTGTCCCAAGGTTTGGAAATAAAAAATGAGACTGCTGAAAAAACAATAGAATTTATTGATGAGCAGATAGGTATAATATCAGATTCTTTAAGTAAAGATGAAAACAACCTGGAAAATTTCAGACTTTCAAACCGATTTATTGACCTCAGCAGGGAGGGAACTTCTATCCAGAATCGACTTGAAAGTTATGAAAATGAGCGGACTGTATTGATTCTGCAGAGAAAATACTATCAATATCTGGAGAAATATATTCTCTCAAAGGATGAATCAGGGGATATAGTATCTCCTGGAACAATGGGTGTTTCCAACAATGCACTTGAAAGATATGTTACAGAACTTGCTGTTTTGCAGCAACAGAAGAATAAATTGAAAATAAATATTTCTGAAGATCTTCCCGCAGTTACTGTTATTGATAAAGGAATTAGTGATATTAAGTCACTGATCATTGAAAATATTAACAGTAGCCTTGGGAGTCTTGAAAATAATATCAGTGATATAGATCAAAGAATTTCAGGGGTTGAAGCGGAACTGAAAAAATTACCCGGTACGGAGAGAAGGCTGATAAATATTCAAAGGAAATTTGATCTTAATAACACAGTCTATAATTATCTTCTTGAGAAGAAGGCTGAGGCTGGAATAGCAAAAGCGTCAACAGTTTCAGATAACAGGATAATTGATTTCGCCGAAACCTATAATTCAATTATGATAAAACCAAGGCCCAAGAAAAACTATATGATGGCTATGGCCCTGGGCTTACTGATTCCGGTAATCCTTATACTGATGATTGATTATCTGAATAATAAAATTATTGATAAAAAAGATGTTGAAAGAGGAACAAGCGCTCCTATTATAGGCTTCATCAGTCATAATAATATGAAAAGCGAGATACCGGTAAATGAACGCCCGGGATCAACAATTGCTGAATCATTCCGATCTGTACGAACGAATTTAAAATATTTTATCAAAGAGACACAAAACCCGGTCATTTCGGTTAGCTCTACTATCAGCGCTGAGGGAAAAACATTCGTCTCTGTTAATCTTGCTGCCATAATTGCATCTAACGGGAAAAAAGTATTGCTTATAGGTCTTGATTTACGGAAGCCGAGAATACATAAAATCTTTGGGATAGACAATGAAACCGGTTTAAGCAATTATCTGATTGACCAGGGGAAACCGGAGGACGTTATTTTTAATACTGGAATAGAAAATCTGTTTTATGCCCCATCAGGACCAGTTCCCCCTAACCCTGCAGAACTGATAGATTCTCCAAGAATGAGGGAATTTATAAATACGGTTAAGAAACAGTTTGATTTTATAATTATAGATACTCCACCTGTAGCGGTTGTTACAGATGCTTTATTGGTTTCTCCTTACACTGATCTTTATCTTTTTATAGTAAGACAGAGATATTCATCAAAAAATACTCTGGAACTGATAAATGAACTTCATAAAAATGAAAATATTAAAAATCTTGCCATTGTTATTAACGATATAAGTATTACAGGATATTATGGCTATGGCCTGAGGTATGGATATTCATTAGGTTATGGATATAATTACGGATATAATTATTACGCTCAGTATGGTAAATACGGGTACTCTGATTCAGCAAAGGCATATTATACTGATGAATAACGAAACAGACGAAT
>Ga0255342_1004385_pt1 | contig 14442 bp, 12 predicted proteins | sample wastewater_treat_3_FD_192416 | JGI IMG/M metagenome (GOLD analysis project Ga0255342, IMG submission 192416) | Wastewater microbial communities from Lulu Island WWTP, Vancouver, Canada - plant14 | ecosystem: Engineered > WWTP > Wastewater > Unclassified | place: Canada: Vancouver, British...
GCAGGAAAAATCTTCTATATTATAAAATTTTCTTGCACTTTGACAACTTAAAATCGGCTATAATAAGCTGAGATAGCCGATTTTAAGTTGTTGAGCAGACATTAAATAAATGACAGTTACAGAGTATATATTGTTTAATCAAAAAAATTATTCCGTTCTTCGTCTTTTTCGCCAACCGAAATCACTATAATAATGACAGATGTCAATTATATATTTTAAGGAGCAAAAACAATGAAAAAGGTATTCGCAATATTACTTCCTCTGATGCTTATTATCTCAACTGCATCGTGCTCGCAGAACAGCAGTTCATCCAAATCATTATCGGCTGAGAATGTGACAAAAACTCAGATCACTGACTTCTCCGAAAGTGAAACTGAACCTGAGAATGAATCATCAGCAGCGGAAACAGAATCTGAAACTAATCCCGTTACCGAAGCTAAACAAGACAAAGAAGACCCTGCCGAGGGTACAAATTACACAAAAGGTACTTTTGAGGACGGAGTATACACAAATGAATTTTCAGATATAAGAATAAATATTCCCGATGAAATGGAACGTGTCCCTGACAGCGACCTTCAGAAGCAGAAACAGCAGTCAATAGCTGCACTTACAGAGGAAAGCGATATCATTCGTGAAAGTGCTGTCATCTGGGACAGCTGGTTTGCAAACAACAATGATTGTATGTATATCAGATTTATAAATACAAAGAAAGCATTTCCTGATGTTGAGGAAATTACAGTCGAGAAAATGCTTGATGATAATAGGGAATGGACTGATAAATTTACAGCAGATGCAGGTATTGTGCCGGAATGGAAAGAAAGAGAAATTATCTCGCTCGGTGGAGAGGAATACACAAGAGATGCGTATACTATCGGCTCGGATTATTGCTACCTGTACATGAGAAGAATCGATGATGATTTTATATGCAGCATATCTATCAACGGGAAAAGTATTGATAAAACAACTGACTATTACGAAAGTTTGTTTGAATGATCGTTTGTAAAATTACAGTAAGTGCAAACTAAACCAAGCCCCTTTTAGGGGCTGTGCAAAACTATCACTTCTGTGGTGGTTATGATTGGGTATCATTATTCTGAATAAAGATACTATATATTTATGGTTCTTTCCAGAAACCACCCTTGTGAAAATTAATGTTTCCCAGCGGAGTTGCTGTCAGTCTGAAAACAACACAGCCGTCCGGACAGACGATAGTTTTAGTGTATTTGCTGTCTCCGCCCAGATTTTCAAGATCACCGCCGCTTCTGACGGCTTCCATTAACGGAAACAGCATCATCATGGCTTTGGAACAGATGCCGTATCCATCCTTATTAACAGGACATCCGTATGTACATGTGTATTTGTCACCGATCTCTTCTCCGTTACGGCAGTATCTTTCTGTATGGTCTCCGCGAAGAAAACCTGTTACTTCAATACTGAATTCATATTCTTCATCATACCATTTTTTCATGATCAAATTCCTCCATATAATGATCTGTGTCAGCTTGACGGCTTTAATTATCAAGACATTGCTTATATTATATCTGCCTGCAAAAATCCGCTATCTCAGCTTCTCTGTCTTTTACTGACTCTTTGAATTCCACGGAACATAACCCAAGCCTGCCGCAGCACTCTATTTCTAAGTGGCCGTAAAAATGCTCGATGCTGCCTGTGACCTTTTCGCACTCTTTCATACTTGGTCCCGTCCGCAATGCTATCGCATACCCTTTTTTTACCGGGACTGATACAGGCGTGAGGTTCGTGGGTGTTGCACCATGGAGTACATCTGTCGATAAACGCCTTGAATTGTCCGGGGATATCTGCCCAATAAGAGGGAGACACAGAAACGATGACATCTGCCCATTCAAATTCACGCATCAGCAGGTCGACTTCGTCATGCTGTACGCATTGAGCGGTCGTATGACAGCTTCGGCAGCCTTTGCAGAATCCGAAATCGTAGTCGTCGATACAGACTGCTTTTTGTGCTGTATTTCGGGGATAATTGTTCCGAGACCAGTCTTACTATTTCTGCCGTAGCTCCTGTTCTTACGGGACTGCAATTAATAACAAGTGCGTTCATTTTATACCTCCTCAGTGTTAACAGAAAAGCCATAGCGTTTCCGAATGGATATCAGAAATGCTATGGCTTTAAAAATCTTTGTAAGCAGTAACTTTAAGTACGCTTTTTATTATAATCTGCTCTTTTCGTCCTCGATCATCTTGAGAAGATCATCAACTGACATCTTTGACGGAGTCTTTTTCAGTTCGAGGCTCTCAGACTTGCTGAGGATATCTGAAATATCAGGTGAGCTGCTCTTTCTCGGAGCTGCCGACGGTGCAGCGGACTGACTTCTCAGAGGAGTTGTCTTCGGGATATCGTCTCTTGACATCTCTGCAAGCTGTGACTTGGAAAGGATGCCTGTGTTATCGGCAACTGCATCAACAGGTGACATCGGGTTGCCTGTAACGCTTGTGGTCTTGATGTTGAATGTGCCTGTACGCTCTGCCTCGGCAGTCTTTCTCAGCATCTCCTCGCGGAGAGTGTCTGCCATAGGAGCTGTAGAGGACTGTCCGCCCATGTTTCTTGCTGCGAATGCGGACTCGGCTGAGCTTGAAGTTCCGGGAGCTGCAAATGAAGTGGTGTTGCCCATTCCTGCGCGCTGTGCCTTGAACTGCATTGTGCGCTCTTTTTCCTTCTGGTAAGGAGAATCGGGGTTGACCTTCTTCTGGCTGAAGTTCTCGGCAATTGACATCTTCTTGCGCTCGAGCTCGTTATTGGCTGCTGCCTCGGCAGCAGGATCGTAAAGAGGAGCAGTATTTGTATGAACAGGCTGCTGCTCGTCGTATTCGTAGAAATCGAAGTTTCCTCCGTCTGCCTCGTCGGAGTTTCTTGAAGAAGCTATCTTTGCGATGAGGAAGATAACAAGGAGGATACACGGGATAAGGAGAAGTGCGATTATGCCCTTGCCGCTTGTGGCAAAGCTGATGAACTGTCCGAGCTCGAGGCTCTGTGGATAGCCTGTGCAGACCGCAGAGATCTTATCCTTTGTTATCGAATCGCTGTTATCCTCGTGAGCTGAATCACGGGTGTAGTATCTTTCGCTTCCGTCATCAGATGTGATTATGGAGCTGATGCTTCTTACGCAGAGCTCATCGGGCTTATCTGCGGGATAGCAAAGAACGATATCGTCCACGGCGAGAGTTACATCAGCGGCATCCTTTGCGAGGATAGCGGCGCCGTTTACAAGGCGTTCGCCGATAGCGTTATTCTCTTCGCTGACGATGAAGATCTGTCTTCCGAGAAGTTTCGGGGAACTGCTTTTTGAAAAAGCAATATTCAGCGCCACTGAAATAATTATCAGGACGATGCATATAATAGTTATGATCAGTTTAAGTACTGAGAATCCTTTCTTTTTTTCCATTCTTTCAAGCTCCTTTACATTTGTTTTTTCTTTGATAATTCTACACATTTTGTCTTTTTTCATCGGATTTTGACGAACCGTGAAAAACGTCTGTAAACTTATTATACCACACATTTATAAAGATTTCAAATGTTTTTGAAAATTTTATATAATTTTATTTTTTTATCAAATCGTTGTGTTTTTGCATATTTTTTGTAATCGACTTATTAGACAAAGTTAGGCGTTACTACTTGTATGGTTTAGATAATGTGCACAAATAAATTAAGGCTTATTAGAGCTACATGCACGTTTTTTCGTTTGGTTTTCAGCGATATAGATATTCGGTTGAGAAATATTTGGTGAAATATACAGTTGACAACTTTTCATTAAACGTGATAGAATATTATATATACTTTTTGTAATTACGCTGTGGATTTTCGGCTACTCTCCGTATTGCAAATAAGTATGAAAATATACAGGAAGTAAATTAGCCGCAGTGCGGCGGATAGGAGAATAAAATGGCTAATAAAAAGGCAAACCCTCTGATGGAAAAAATCAAACAGGATTTTCCGAAGAAGTTACAGGCTCTTTACAGCGTGTCTCCCGAGGAAGCCTCAGATAAGCAGGTCTATCAGGTACTCTCTTCCATAATCGTGGATATCCTTGGTGCAAAAAGACAAAGCTTCGTTAACCACACTCACTCTGTCGGCGGCAAGCAGGTATACTACCTTTCAATGGAGTTCCTGATGGGACGTTCACTGAAAACAAGTCTTTATAACCTTGAGCTTGCGGACGATGTACGCAAATTCCTCAAGGACTATACTATAAACCTCGATATGGTATTCGAGCACGAGCCTGATGCAGGTCTCGGAAACGGCGGTCTCGGACGTCTTGCCGCATGTTACCTTGACGGTCTTGCTACTACAGGCTATCCTGCAATGGGTTATTCCATTTGCTATGAGTACGGTATCTTCCAGCAGAAGCTTGAGGACGGCTGGCAGACCGAGCTCCCCGATAACTGGCTCCCCGGCGGAAGCGTATGGCTCGTACCCAAGCCCGAGCTTTCACTTGAAGTACACTTCGAGGGAGACCTTCAGGAATACTGGGACAAACAGTATCACCACATCTCACTCGTAAACTATAATACTGTCGTTGCAACTCCTTACGACCTCTATGTATCGGGTTACGGCGGCGAGGGAGTATCAACTCTCCGTCTCTGGTCCGCAAAGGCTCCCGGATTTGATATGAACATGTTCAACAAGGGCGATTATGCAAGCGCTCTTGCTCAGAACTCTATAGCAAATGCTATCTCAAAGATACTCTATCCTAACGATAACCACCTTGAAGGCAAGAGCCTCCGTCTGCGTCAGCAGTACTTCCTCTGTGCCGCATCTATCGGCGATATCGTAAACAACCACATGATGGTTTACGGAACTCTCGAAAACCTTGCAGACAAGGTAGCTATCCATATCAATGACACCCACCCGACTCTCGCTATCCCCGAGCTCATGCGTATACTTCTTGACGACTGCGGTTACAGCTGGGATAAGGCGTGGAGCATAGTTACAAAGACTTTCGCTTACACTAACCACACTGTTATGGCAGAGGCTCTCGAAAAATGGGATGTCAACCTCATGAAGCACATCGTTCCGAGAATCTTCTCTATCATCGTTGAGATAAACAGCCGCTACTGCCAGTCACTTATGGAAAAGAACGGCTATGACAGTGCAAAGACCACACGCATGTCCATAATCAAGGACAATACAGTTCGCATGGCTACGCTCTGCGTTGCGGCTTCACACAGCGTAAACGGCGTATCAAAGCTCCATTCCGAGATAATCAAGCAGTCTGTATTCCACGATGAGTATGAGAATACTCCAGAGAAGTTCAAGAACGTTACCAACGGTATCGCATACAGACGCTGGCTTTATCAGTCCAATCCCGGACTTACAAATCTCCTTAAGGATACTATCGGTCCGAAGTTCATCAAGGACGGCGCTGAGCTGGAAAAATTCAGAAAGTTCGCTGACGATGAGGAAGTTCTCAACAGACTTATGGATGTCAAGAAGGAGAACAAGGAGTTCTTCGCTAAGCATGTAAAGAACTCCACAAGCGTGATACTCAACACAGACAGCATTTTCGATGTTCAGGTAAAGCGTCTCCACGAATACAAGAGACAGCACCTTAACGTTATGAATATACTCACGGATTACGCTTATCTTATGAATAATCCCGATGCTCCATTCACTCCAAAGACCTATATTTTCGCTGCTAAGGCTGCTCCGGGTTACTACCTCGCAAAGCAGATAATCAAGCTGATATGGGCTATATCCGAGGAGATAAGAAAGAATCCGCGCATCAGCCAGAAGCTTCAGGTGGTATTCCTTGAGAACTACTGCGTATCGCTTTCAGAGGTTCTCATGCCTGCCGCTGATATATCCGAGCAGATATCCCTTGCTGGTACAGAAGCTTCGGGTACAGGCAACATGAAGCTCATGCTCAACGGCGCTATCACACTCGGTACCCTTGACGGCGCAAACATCGAGATCAAGGAAGCATGCGGCGACGATAATATAGTCATCTTCGGCATGACTACTCCCGAGGTCAACGACCTTAAGGGCAGAGGCTATGATCCGCAGTACTACTTCAACAATGACGGCAGGATCCACGAGGCTATCGATCGCATGTATCATGGTATAAACGGATGCACCTTCAACGATGTTGCTGATTCGCTCAGAACCCGTGATCCGTATATGGTGCTTGCTGACTATGACAGCTACAGAAACGCTCAGAACTATATCACAGAATGTTATAATGACAAGCTGAAATGGGCTAAGATGTCTCTTAACAACATCGCGGGCGCAGGTATATTCTCGGCTGACCGTGCTGTTACCGAGTACGCAGAGAACATCTGGAATCTTTAATAATACAACGATCAAAAGAGGGGACGCCTTGTGGGGCGTTCCCTTTGTGGTAACACAACCGCTTTGCTGAATATCAAAATAAGGAGTGTTTTTCATGAGACCTATATATGATACATGGCATATTGAATATAAGTCTATTTTCGGTGCGGTCCGCAAGAACGAGACCTGCCGCTTCTCAATAAGGCTCCCGAAGGATGTCTGTCCCGACTATCCGCCTGTGCTCGTTCTCTTCAGAACAGGCTTCAAGGAGCGCTTCATACCTATGCACGTTTCCGCCGAGGAGGAGGACTGCTTTGTGTATTCCTGCGATTATAACGCAAGATACACCGATGTCCACTACTACTACTTCTCCTATACCTGCGGAGGAATACGCTATTACATCAAGCGTATCAATGCACATCAGGGTGCGGTACAGGACGGCGAACTTTTCCAGCTGACTGTATATGCCGATGACTATTTCACTCCCGATTTCCTTAAGGGCGGAGTCATGTACCAGATATTCCCCGACCGATTCTGCAGGAGCGGAAAGCCTCACGATAATATCCCTGCCGGACGAGTTATCCGCGAGGACTGGGACGGTACACCCTGGTACAAGCCCGACCATAACGGTCATGTCTGGAACAACGATTACTTCGGCGGCGATATAGCAGGTATCATATCAAAGCTCGATTACCTTGAAAAGCTCGGTGTTACCTGTATTTACCTCAACCCGATATTTGAATCCCACGAGAACCACCGCTATAATACAGCGGATTATATGAAGGTAGATCCTCTTCTCGGTACCAATGAGGACTTTAAACAGCTCTGCGAAGAGGCAAAAAAGCGCGGCATGTACGTTCTTCTGGACGGAGTTTTCTCCCATACAGGTTCAGACAGCATCTACTTCAACAAGAACGGACGCTATCCCGAGGTCGGCGCTTACCAGTCCAAGGACAGCAAATACTACGAGTGGTATTCATTCATCAACTATCCGAATGAATACGAGGCATGGTGGGGAATCGACACCCTTCCGAACGTTATCGAGACCAACGAAAGCTATACCGAGTTCATATGCGGCGATGAGGGAGTTCTCCGCTACTGGCTGGGACTCGGCGCAGCGGGATTTCGTCTGGACGTTGCGGACGAGCTTCCCGATAAGTTCCTTAACGACCTGAGAAGATCGGTCAAAGGCTTCAACACCGAAAAGCTGATAATCGGCGAGGTATGGGAGGACGCTACCAACAAGGAGAGCTACGGCGTAAAAAGACACTATCTGCTTGGAGATCAGCTTGATTCCGTCATGAATTACCCCTTCCGTGAAGCTGTCATCAATTTCCTTAAGGGCGGAAGTCAGTCAGACCTTATCGACGGCATCATGACTATCCTTGAACACTACCCCAGACCTTCACGAAACGTACTTATGAACTTCGTTTCAACTCATGATATAGAACGTGCCATAAACTGTCTTGGCGGCGAATCATGCGAGGGCAAGAGCAAGGACTGGATGGCAGAGCGCATGCTTGATGAGGAACAGTACAAGAAGGGCAAGAACCTGCTGAAAGCCGCTTATGCGCTCATATTCTTCCTTCCAGGAGTACCCTGCATCTACTACGGCGACGAGGCAGGTATGCAGGGCTATAAGGATCCCTTCAACCGCCGCTGCTACCCCTGGGGACACGAGGATCAGGAGCTTATCGAGTATATCTCGGAACTCAGCCGCGTAAGGAAGTCCATACCGAACATGAGGTTCGGAAGAGCTTATTTCGTGCTCAACGACGAGGAGATAACGGATGACAGACTTGCAGGCTTTACCCGTCAGGGCGATGATATGGATTATATCGTGTTCGTCAACAGGAGCGGAGATAATGTAGTTCTTGAAAATGTAAGCAGGATACTCTACAGATTTACAGATTTTGCTCCTGCCTACGGACATTTTGCAGATGACAGACTTACCGTAAGTCCATACGGCTATACGATAATCAAGGCAAGATTCGTCCGATAAATTTCAGTTGGTTTTAAGTTTCGGTTAAGATTATTTTAAGATTGGCTCTATATAATAAAAGTGGATTAAGTAATCCCCCAATTCCCCTTCTATATTTATTTCATTTTCGGCTATGCTTCCCCAGCATAGCTTTTTACTTTTTATCCGTAAAATCAAAAAGTCCGTCAGACCGCTCTGTTCCGAGAGTCTGACGGGCTTTGTTATCTTTCATAGGTCGCAAGGATGCGCATTGCTACCTCGCGGCGTGTCTGACGTGTATTCATTGCCTGCTTTTCGATATATTTGTGAGCCTGCGGCTCGGTGAACTTAAGATACTTCATAAGTGTGGATTTTGCACGGTTTATCAGTCTCATCTCGTCTATTTTCGAGAGAAGCTCCTCGTTCTCCTTCTTCAGTCCGAGCATACGTGAACGGTTGGCTGTTACCAGCTTTACGGTACGTGTGAAGAGCTGACGGTCCAGCGGTTTGGGAACTACGGTTATTCCCGAATCCGATACACGGTCCGCAATATCTTCCGCTATATCGTTTAGACAGACGAGTATTATGCCTGCGGAGGTATTGTCCGCCGCCATTTCAGCAAGCTCCTGACCGAATTCATCGGGCAGAGGCGTACTTATTACGATGATATCGGGTTCGGTCTCGCTTTTTATTATGCGCCGCGCCTCACTGCAGCTCGATATAACGGATATCTTTCCGAATCCCTCGTTCCTCAGTACCTGTTCGATGCAGGATGTGGTATCGGACTGGTGTGCGACTATCATAGCTTTATTCATAACTATCTACGTCCCCGTCAGATGTATTTGAAGTATTTAGTGTATTCAAATACTTCCTTGTCCTTTGCAAGTCTGTATTCCTGAAGCTGACTCTCGATCAGTGCATATGCGCCGTTCCTGATGCTCTCAGGAAGAGTTTTCCTTACAAATTCGCTTTCCTTTGCTATTTCAAGTGCCTCGTCAAGTGTGTGGGGCAGCGGATCAAATCCTGAAGGCGCACCGTCCGTTTTCATGGTCGAACCCATAAGGGAGGAATCCCCCGAACGGATACCCTCGATGCCTGCGGCGAGAATGAGCTTGAAGGCGATATATGGATTGCAGCAGGCGTCCGCAGAGCGAAGCTCGATGTGCGGAGCTGTTCCTGCGGCAGCAGGTATGCGTATAAGCTGAGAACGGTTCTCATAGGACCAGTTTACGTACTTCGGAGCATATCCTATCCCGAGACGTTCGTAGGAATTGATAGTTGTGTTAAGAAATGCGGTTATCTCCCTTATACGGTTGAGAACTCCCGAAATAAAGCACTTTCCCTCTTCGGACATGGTATCTGTGCTGCTTCCGAAGATGTATTCGCCGTTCTTTTTCAGGCTGAGAAGTATGCTGAGCGCACTTCCGTGCTCGTTCTGAAGAGGCTTTGGCATGAACGAAGCGAAAAGTCCGTTCTGTGCGGCAATGGATTTAACTACGGTCTTGTAGTGTACCATATCGTCCGCAGCGGTAACAGGTTCGTTTTCACGGAACTCTATCTCGTTCTGTCCGGGACCGTGCTTGTGACATGAGCTTTTCGGACTGAGTCCCATTTCTTCGAGAGAGAGACATATCTCACGGCGGGCGTTCTCGCACTTGTCAAGAGGTGCAACATCCAGATATCCGCCGTTGTCATGGGGCGTTTTTGTTGGTTCGCCGTTTTCGTCCAGTTCAAAGAGGTAAAATTCGCATTTAGTACCCATTTCGCAGGAATAGCCGTCCAGTCTCAGCGAATTCATGTAGTTTATGAGGTCGCTTCGCATATCGCCTGCGTAGTCAGAACCGTCCGTGTTTTTGAGACTGCAGAAGAAACGTACTACTCTTCCGGATTTCGGTCTCCACGGAAGTACGGAAAGAGTTGATATATCAGGGAAAAGCAGCAGATCAGAACAGCTGCTGTCAAAGTATGAAGCATCAAAGGGTATGCCGTCCGTAAATGCACGCTGAAGCTCGTTCGGCATGATTGCTACGTTTTTCAGACTGCCCGACATGTCGCAGAATGTCAGACGTATGAACTTTACGTCATTCTCTTCGACAAAATTCAGTATCTCCTTTGGAGTAAAGCTCATGGGTAAAACCTCCGTATCATAACATCTGCTGAATATTATACCACTTCTCTGCGAAAAAGTAAATAGGAACGGGGAGAAAAAAGCGTCTCGAAGATTCGAGACGCTTTATCATTGATATATATGTTTTATACTTAACTGAAATCAGGATTAGTGAGAAGCTCCGTAATAGATTCTTCTCATTCCGTCAGTTATTGACATAACGCCGCCTGCAGCCATTTCAGGATCGGAAACGGCACCCAAACCAGTCTGTACAGCACCGATGACAACGTCACCTACGCCGCCCCACCATTCTTTCCAGTTCCAGCCGCCGTCGATTACTTGAATTTCAGCCATTGAAAGTTCTGTAAAATTAGTGTTCATTATGATTTCCTCCATAAAAAATTTTTTTATTTTTTGTATTTATATCAAAGCTTTACCATACTACGCGCGTTTGACGGTTCGGCTGAGATACCTTAGATAAGGAATTTCTGAGGTGCTTTCTTTCTTTGTGCTCACCTCATGATTCTATTATAGCATGATGTCGAAAAAATACAATAGTTTTCCGTTTAACGGTCGGTGAAATCGATTATTCGGCAACTACAAATACTTCTCTGCGAAAAAGTAAATAGGAACGGGGAGAAAATAAAAAAGGCACTTGCGGTGCCTTTTTTTAAGAGTTAAGCTTTATAATAATCAATTGTTATTATATGCAGAGCAATCATTCTTTGAAGAGATGCATTCCCATGTTTTATTTTTTAATAGTTTTATTAATACAATAATTGAGAATAATAATCCAATAACTGAACCAATGAAAATAGGATCTCCTAAGTCAGAGTAACTTCCTGTAGATATAAATGGATCAAGGAATTTGTATCCAACGGTTCCTATAAAATTGTTAAATGCATGCGCACAAATCGTATATACAAGATTTCCGGTTTTGTTATAGATCATTACATAGAATATTGCTGCTCCAAGTATGGTTAAAGATGCCGGCAGTGTGTCAAAGTGCATTATTGTGAAGAGAATAACGCTTATAACAGAAGCACATAACAAGTTAGATTTTTGTTTGCCTAAATTAATAAATCCATATCTGAATAGTAATTCTTCGGCTACAGGGACAAGAGTAAATGTTGCAATAATAGAAAGAGGAGTTTCTACAACAGACTCTTCTTCACCTGAAAGGCCTGAAAATATAGCCCAGAAAAAATAGCTGCTGAATATTGCCCAACAAAATTGGAATAATAAAACAAGAATAAGAATCTTGAGATCAGGCTTTGTGAAGGCATCCTTGCAATTAAATCCCTTTTTTCTGAGATATAATATACTTAAAATGATCGTTAATATTGAACAAACCGATGAATACAGAGTATTCATATTTGCTTCGGATATATTAATGATCATTCCAATAATAACAATTAAGAGAATGGGCAAAAAATAAGTAAATAAAAACAACTTTATATCAGTCCATAACGTTGATAATATTTTCATAAAGCTACTCCTTGAACAAAATTAAGATGCAACTATCCAATCGGCTGTTAATACAAATGATGCATTGTATTAAAAATTATGATTGGATAGTCGCCTCCTAATAAAGATATAATTGTTTTAAAGCAATAAATATATTCGTGCTTTTAAATTACATTCCGTAAGCGCCGCTATTGCTCCAGCCATCAACCAGGCCTTCGGCAATATCATGTCTGTAATGCCAAGTAAACTTTACAACCTTATAGCCGGTTTTAAGAATTGTAATGATGCCTCCGCCTTCTGTCTGTGTGAGTTCTTCATTGCTCATAACTTCAAACTGATTTACTTTATTAAGTTCCATAATAATAATTCTCCTTTATATTTTTTATACTTTTAATGTTATTTGTGTTTGACTAAGATTGTAGAATTACTTCCAACCATTTACCCAGTTCTCAGCCCAGTTGCCATAATAAAAACTGTCTTTGAAGAAACCGACAGTATATGAAGCGCCAGTTCCAACGGCATGAGCAACTTTATAAACTATTTTATGCATACCGCCTTCTTCTCTGCCGCCATCGATTTCAACCATTTCATAAGCTGAAAGATCAACAAAACCATAATTCATTACATTTTCCATTGTAAATTCCTCCTGAATTTTTTTATATTGTTTTTAATGTATTTATATCAAAGCTTTACCATACTACGCGCGCTTGACGGTTCGGCTGAGATACCTTAGATAAGGAATTTCTGAGGTGTTTTCTTTCTTTGTGCTCACCTCATGATTCTATTATAGCATTATGTCAAAAAAACACAATAGTTTTCCGTTTAACGGTAGGTGAAAACGGGTTTTCGGGTGAGCGGTAGGTGAAACCGGTTATTCGGTATGCAAAAAGGTCACACGGAGCTGTTTCTGTAGCTGTTGGGAGTAGTACCCGTGAACTGTCTGAACTGCCGCATGAAGTATTTGTCATCCTCGTAGCCGCACTTGAATGCGATAGCGGGAAGACTGAGACTTGTGGTGAGGAGGAGGTATTTTGCCATAGAGATACGGCTTCTTATAAGGTCCTGGTGGAAGCTTATGCCGAAGATATCCTTGTAAGTAGCACGGAAATGACCGTAACTCAGTCGGAAATCACGGCAGGTTTTCTGGGCATCCCATTCGTTTCCGGGATCACTGTACATAGAGTTCCTTACCTTTAAATAATCATTATAATATGCGTGGCGGCGTTCCTCGGAAAGTTCCTTTATCTTAGTATTTATTTCTTCGCTGAGCGTTAATATGCACTCATCGTTATTGGAGCCTTCCGAGAGTATCCTTGAACCCATGAACAGCGTATCAAGGCCTCTTTCCTGACTGTAGAGCGGTGAATGTGAGATTATAACGTTAAGCTTATCCACGATGAGGTCAGCTTCTTCTTCGGTAAATTCGCCTGAAGCAGCGACAACGTACAGCTTATCCGAGAGCTTTCCGCAGAATCCGTTTATATCGGCGGCGAGGCGCTTAAGGCACTCGGATATCTCAATATCGAGCCTTACGGAGAGATTTTTTTCGTCTATGCGGCTGTCATCGGAGTAAACACCCGTCCGCACCATTATAAGAAGTATATTTTCCTGTTTGCTGAGAGCTTTTGAGGTGCTTGCGAGTTCGTTCTCGAAACCGCGCTTATTATAGAGTCCCGTAGCAGAATCGTGATATTCCGAGAGACTGCTGCACTCGAGAAGAGTGTTGATATCGTTCTTCATACGAAGCACCTGCAATGCATTTACGGCTATTTTAAGCCAGTCTATCATTACAGCATCGTAGGTATCGGGAGTTGTATACTGCAAAATGAAATGCCCGTACTCTTTTCCCTCTGAAAACATAGGTATGAAGAACAGGAACTTTTTATCACCTGCACCGGGAAGTTCAGGTGGGAAGAGCTGACCTCTTATGAAGAACTTAGGATCGCTTGTCGCCTGTTCGGGACTTATTATACGGTAGCATATCATCGGTTCGTTATTGGTACATTCATGTATGGAATCTTTTCCCGTTCTGTTGCACCAGTTCTCGTAAAGACAGAGATACACTCCCGAAACGTTCCTTATTAAATAGGAGAACTCCTGAAGTGTTCGGATATAGTCCGAAAGTGAGCGGCAGGCAGCGGACTGCTGTTCAAAATTGCCGCAGAAGTTCATATCGTTGTAGAACTGTATCTGTCTTACTTCGACAAATTCCTCGCGGAGGTATTTTTTGTCCACACCGCAGGAGCAGGTATCGCCGCATATCATATATCCCGAAATATCGATATCCTGCGGAGGAGCACCTGTTATCTCCGAATAGATGAGTGCGGCGGCTTTTGCGCCTATAGCCGAACGTGTGCGCTGGTAAGTAGTCAGCACGGGGGAGTGGTATATCCTTTCGCCTATGTGCTCATATCCGATGACTGTAATATCGTCGGGCGGAGTTATATCGTTATCGAAAAGCTTGTCAAGAAGTCCGAAAGCCATGTAGTCGTTGGCACAGATAACAGCCTGAGGGATTCGGCGCTTGCCGCTTATGTAATCAACGGCAAGGTCTTCGCCTGTATTTATCCAGAAATTGCCGTAGATGACGTTTCCCTCGCCGAAGGG
>Ga0255342_1004390_pt1 | contig 14432 bp, 11 predicted proteins | sample wastewater_treat_3_FD_192416 | JGI IMG/M metagenome (GOLD analysis project Ga0255342, IMG submission 192416) | Wastewater microbial communities from Lulu Island WWTP, Vancouver, Canada - plant14 | ecosystem: Engineered > WWTP > Wastewater > Unclassified | place: Canada: Vancouver, British...
CAATTAATGATATCTCACCACCAAAACGACCCAGTATCGGCAAGCCAGTTGCCTCCAGTTTCCTCCCCAGACCGTGGGATAAAGAGATTGCCCCAGTAGCACTGGCAAAAAAACCAGCCATGGTAATGCCAATTTGAATGGTGGCTAAAAATTGGCTGGGATTTTTCAATAATTGATTGATTGCCTCTACTTGTTTTGATTTGTGGCTTTCGAGAAGTTTTAATTTGCTTCGGCGCAAAGATATAATGGCTATTTCTGAAGCCGCAAAAAAAGCATTAATAAAAATTAAAATGAATATAAGGAGTATTGTCGTTGCATAACTCATATACTCGCCTTTTTGCTCCTTTCTTTAATTACCTTTTACCTTAAATAATTCTTGAAAAGCGGAATAAAAACCAACTTCTTGACAAAGTAGGAAAAAATCCTGAATTTCACTACGATTTTTTCCTATCATTAAATTTTTAACCATAGAATAGGAATTGATATAAAAATCCCTGGCTTGAGCTCTTGAGGTATCATTTTCCTTATCTTTATTACCAAAATTCTGCGGCGCAACCGGAAAAAGGAAATCAGCAAAACCTTCTTCAAACCATTGAGGAAGCGAAAGGCTATTTTGATGGATGACAGCGTGAAAAAGTTCGTGAAAAAGAGTGTTTTCTAAGATACCCTTTTGGGACAAAAGGTAAGGATTACGAAGATGAATCTCACCCTCGCGGTAAACTGCAGCTGACCAATTAGGAAAATTATGGTTTTGAAAAGTGAAACCATTGGGATGGAAAATGACTCGTATTTCTATCTCGGTATTTAAACCAGTGTAAAAATGAATAGTATTAGCTGCTCTTTCCAGGCATTGTTCAATTTCTAATTGTGGGTATTGCATTTGACTAGATAGAGCTACAAAAGTCGTATTCAAACACCATCCTGGTGTTTGAAATAATATCAGTAATAATATCACTGTAACAAGCGCCAGATGGCGCCTGCTACAGTGATATTCATCTTCCACTGGTAAATTCATACTCTTTTGAGTACCCCCGAACTTCCGGGAAATACATTAAATAGGCTTGAGCAGGCCGTACATAAAATGAGCCCACATCCCGGACCCTTAAATAATATCTTATCATATTTTCTCCTGCTTCAATACTTGAAACGAAAAGGACCGGAAGTTGGTCATAAATTTTCTTGTTTACATAAATTGGGAAATCAGAATTGTAGCTGTCACCTTCATCTTGAAGTTGATAAACATAATCATTCCGAATGAGCTCAAAACCTGCAGCCATACCATCTTCGATAACCAAATTATCGAATTGGTATGGGCTTTCAATTACTATTTCACACATCAATTCATCACCAGGTTGCAGTGAAGAAAATGCTTCTTTGGTAAAAACATAATTTCCTTCTTGGTTCTTTATCGGTTTGAGTTTCCAATAGTTTTTACTGACCTTGAGTTGAGAAGAAGGAGGCACATTAGAGGTAAAACCTCTTATTTTAACCGTCATGAGATAAATCCCTTCCCCTGACAATTCCAGTTGATTTTCTCCGGAAAGTAAATTTTCCCCATTCAGACTGATTTTTTTACTTAAGTCGCCTCGTTCGAATTGACCTTCTGCAACTTTTTCCGAATTAAGAACCAGCTGATAGCCGGCTTCAGAAACAGTTGATTCTTCTTGGAATAACGATGCCAGTTTCAAAAAGTAAGCTTTTTCTATGGTATTGATATACCAATCTGATTGTATATTGCGAAGAAGCCAAAGGAAGGTTTTTTCTGCTATAGGCCGATTTTCTTTATTTAATGCTAAGGTTGCCCAGCAGGTTGCTAAAAATCGATCATCTTCCCAAGGCTTTTCCGGATTGAAATAGCCATAAAAAACCGCATCTCCAATTGGCTTGGCCTTTTTTATCAGCTCTTCAAGCAACCTTTGTTGAGTATTTCCTTGTGCCACCAAGCTTAACCAAGCCAGTTCTTTTACATCCATTGTTTGTAATCTTTTTTCTATTTCAAAAGAGGTAAAATCGGTTATTTTCTCTCCAGCCTGGCTTAATACATAATAGCTCATAGCTCTTTCCCAAGGAACAGTGTCATTTTTTACACTCATCAAATAGGATTTTGCCTGGAGAATGGAATTATCAGAAACTAAATAGCCCTTTTCTCGAGCCATTATTAAAGCCAGCAGGGCATGAGAAGTATTAAAAACGTTACTATCATCAAGATTCCACCAACCCCAACCTCCATCATAGTGTTGCAAAGAATAGAGCTGATAAATCCCTTCCTGGATTTCCCGTGGTACGGTTTTTGTCCACTCCAAGTTTTCAGGAAGAGGTAAGGAAAGAAGAGATATAATTCGACTGGAGGTTTGCTCAGTACAACCATAGGGGTAATAATACATATCTTCCATGATTTGATAAAAAACGGCCTTGAGATTTCGATACAAAATGCATTCTACTTGTGGTAGGTGATTGAATATTTCTGGATGATAGACAAAATTAACCCGACCTTTATGGTTAGAAATAAAAGCTGTGTTTAATTGGTCAATTTCAATTCCACGAGGTTTAATATTCTGGGTGACTTCAATGGCATCTCCGGCCAGTTCACCCCGAGCATACATTCTGAGATATGGCGAACCAGCTTGTAGAGCCTGGAATTGCAATGGAATTATTAAATTCTGATTAGTAGCGATTTCCACTTCTTCGGGGTAGGCTCCAATTTTTAATTCAGAACCGCTTTGAGCTTCAATCCGAACTTTTTGCTTGGGAAATTCATTCCAGAGGGTCATCTGGGTTTGAATAGAGTCTCCCTGAGAAAGAAAAGGAGGCAATTCTACCCGAAAGGCAAAGGGACTGGATGTCTTAAAATTAATAACTGATTCTCCAAATTCATCAGCAGTATTCGCCCTGACTTCAACTCGCCAACTGGCCAGACTATCGGGACAAGTAAACTCTATTTCGGCTTCTCCATGTTGATTGGTTTCTAAACTTGGCATCCAAAGCAGGGTGTCCGGGAAATATTTTCGCACCGATGGTTCCTCAGCACCACCTCGACCATCCCCTTTAAACTGAGGACGAACATTCTGAACTGTTTCTCCTTGACCATAGAAATACTCATACCAGGATGACTGAGTATAAACTTTGTTATATAAATTTTGATAATAGTGCCCAAAGATTTTTTCCCACCATTGCCAGGATATATCAAAAATTGCCTGGTCCACTATGGCTATTGAAAAGTCACATTTTCTCGGGAGAGAATCACCTCCCAAAATGGTTACTTTGAGCTTTCCTTTTTCTTGGGGATGGTACACTTCTTTATCAGTTGAAATTTTCACTGTGAGTTCTTTCTCTGGTATAACCGGTATTTGGATGGTTTCGTTATAATAATTTTTATTATAAAAAGTCGATAAATTTAAATAACAGCCTAAAATATAATCTTTCGTTATGGGGATCGAAATCTGATATGGACCTTTTGACTTGGGTTTAACTTCAATCTGGTAAATTTTCTCACCTTCAATAGTTAACAGATGAGGAAATTCTTCGTTAACCGGTGGTACAACCAGAATATTCGCTGTTTCACCCACTTTATATTCTTTTTTATCGAGATGAAGCTCTACCCCAGTGGCTGGAAGATAAAATCCCTTTCCAGTGACATAGAAAGTATCTGAAGCAGTTATGGTATTCCCTTTTTCATCGCGAGTTTGGCAGTCCAAACGGTAATAGCCAGGTTTTTCCAGAGCAAAATCTATATCGGCTTTCCCATTGATAACTTCAAAGGAAAAAAGCTTCACCGATGTTTCCTTCCAATCTTCTTTTTCCTTATCCCAAGTTAAAAGATAAATGGTAGCATAGACTTTGCCAACCTCAACTTTTCTCTCTTCAGCATCTAAAGCTTCAACCGTATAGTGAAGTTTTTGGTTAACACCAACAAAATATCGATCCGATTTGAGAACGAGTGCAAAATCTCCCATTAACACTTTTACTCGGGCGGTCTTTTGTATCCCTCGATAAGCTGCATCAAATACCCCAACCTGCACCTCATACCAATAGGCATTATTTTTTACTTCAGGAACAAAAGTTATTTCCGCTTCCCCTTTTTCATCAAGAGTCCCAGTGTTCTCTTCAACCATCTCGCTCTGAATACCATATCTCCAATAATACATTGGATAGCGAAGGATTTGATAACGGAAGGTTCCGGGAGAAAGTGGTTGCCCAGAATAATAATTTGCCTGAATTTTCACCGTTACTTTTTCACGATTGGCGTAGGTTTCTTTTTCGGTTTTTATTTCAGCTTCAAAAGACGGTTTTTCATAGTTTTCGATGGATACCATCCGATAAAAATCGTTGTTTTTCCAGGTCAGCTTAATTATATAATCTCCTTCTTCGATAGATATAGGGAGGTCAAACCATGATGCTACATTTCCATATTCATCTGAAACCAGTTCCCTACTAGCATAAACATTTTCTCGATAATCGGTAAGAACCAATTTTACTTTTTCCCCAGCTGGTGGTGCAATATATCCGGTTGCTAATTTTTCTCTGAGTAAAGACTTAAAATAGACCCGCTGACCAGGTTTATAAAGTGGTCTCTCAGTATAAATAAAAACATCGAGCTCAGAACCGGCATCAAAAAAATAAGGATAAATATTCATAAAAGCATATTCCTTATCAATTTGAGCCATGATGGTCATTTCTTTTTTATCTAAAGCGGTTTTTAACCAAAGTCCCTGAGAGTTAGTTTTCCCATCATCGACTACTTGATTTTCTACCAATAACCTAATCCGGACGTTCTCTAAAATTTGACCACTCTTACCATCTTGAACAAATACCACCAACTGATTTTGATCAACCTTGGATATCAGAGCTAATCGGGTAACCGAAAAAATAACCCGGGCTTCCTTGCCGCCACCAGTTGCCGTAAGAAGATAAACTCCTTCTTGAAGTGGATTTAAGGTGATAGTTTGATAAACAAAGGAATAATCTTTAGAATAACGGACTTCTTGCCACCAACTTTTTAGCAGGGAGGAATTTCGGTGATAATCATCGCTGGTAATTTCGATCGGTCGAGATGGAATGGGACCTTCAATTCCTAAAATATCTTTGAAACTCTGTTTAAGACCTGGAGAAAGAACTTTTGAGGCAATCTTGCGTAGTGATTGAAAAAAGCTAAATTTTAAATTTTGCCACCTTTCTTGTTCATTCAATGGTCGCTTGGGTCTCCAGGTATCGACCGAGAAAAAATATTCCTTATTACTCTCCAAGATATAATTTTCCGGATCATCAATACGAAACAATGACATTTGAAGACCGTTGATTTCACTGACATTGATCCTTGCTTCTATTGAATCACCCGGATAAATATGAGCCGGTACACTAAGGGATAAATAAGGGGAAGCAATAGCGTTTCCCGATAAAAAAATAAAGAGAGTTAAAATAACTATGCCGATCCAGGATAAGAGTTTCAAGAATCTCCCCCCTTTTAATATATTCTGATTTTCATAATCAAAAATAAAAATACCCACTTTTATTCTAATATTTTAAACCGGTAAAACCCAAGAAAGGCTGGATTTTCAACCCTCGGCCACCACCTTCGATCAGGGTGCTTAATCAGGTCATTAAAGAATATTTCCTGAATATAACCCAGTTGATCTTGAAGGGCTCCAGTATGATAAATTACTTTTCCATTTCCTTCATAAATCATAACATGATAAGGGAAATTGAAAAAGTCTGGTTGATAAAAAAAAATTAGATCCCCCCGCTCGGCAGCTTGAATATTTTTCCCCAATAAAACTACATTGTAAGCTAAAAGATATTGTGACGATGCAAAAACCGAAAAGTCGGTATCTATAGTTTCATACCGGAAAGGTCCTGGTTTGATACGAAAAAGATTGGTTCCTAATAAAGGAACCCGGGGATAGTTAAAAGATTGAATATCAAAAAGTCCCTCCAATTTTCCTTGGAAGGTTTGAAACCAGGCTTTATCGTGTTTTTTCAATGCTTCTCGATAAGCAAAACGTACTAAACCTGAACAATCTTTTTCTTTCCACAACTCACTTTCCTGAAAAATTTGAGAACGAGCAATATTGACAAATAAGTCACGAAAAAGTAAACGGTCCGACTCGGTTTTCAATTCAGCTACATCGGGGAAGCCGTCGTTATCTAAATCTGCTAAATACGGCTCTATCTTAATAGCAAGATACTTAATCACCGGGAAAGATCGGATCACTAACTCGGTTTGTCCCTCCAGTAGTTTGGGAGACAACTGAACTTGATTGGATAAAAAATTGATATCTAATAAATCACTATCTCTCGCTTTAACCTGTAGCTTTTGAATCCAGGGAGAGAAACCCCAGAGATTTACCACTTTGATGGGAACTGTCTTTTTTCCACCTAATACTTGAAGATACACTTGATCTGGACCTTCAATTTTCCAAGGGAAGGCAAATGAACTAATTAAAAACCAAAGTAGAACAATAAAAAGCCATGAATAGCGCTTTACTTTCATTCTCCACCTAAAAAACGTAAGGCAAGAAGAGAATAAATTCGTGAGGCAGCAACGATTTGAGTTATTGAGACAAATTCATTGGCAGTGTGAGCTTCATCAATTCGTCCTGGACCAAAAATGACGGTTGGTATATCAGCTTGATCTAAAAAAACTGCTTCACAAGAAGCCGGAAAAGGAGCAAAGATCGGCATTTCCCCTGGAATATCTGAAATAGATCGGCTAAGAATATCAATCCCCGGAACATCACGAGGAATCTTAACTGGTGGAAGATGGGGTATCGACTGTTCAATTTCAAAAGTAGGAGGAAGGTTATGGTTCTTAAAAACCATTCTCACTGAATCAGCAATGAGAGATTCTATTTCTTGCAGAGGTAACCCTGGAACAGTTCGAACATCTACTTCAAAATCACAAAGATCGGGAACAACATTTGGCGAAGTGCCACCTTGGATTTTTCCAACGCTGAGGGCAGGTTTTCCAATATCTTCATCCGCAAACTGATTAAACTCATTTTGTTTCTGTTCAATAAGATGAATAATTTCTGAAGCTAAATAAATAGCATTTATTCCCCGCTGAGCAATCCCAGCATGGCAGGATTTTCCCTTGATAGTAATTCGGAAAGCGGCAACTCCTCGATGTCCTAAACTAATATTCAAACCAGTTGGTTCGCCAACCACGGCAAAATCAACCGATTCCCAATTCTGTTGCCAAATCTCAATCCATTTTTTTATCCCAAGGTTATCCTGTTCCTCATCGACTACAAAAACTAACTTCAATTTTCCGAATAAGTTAGGAGTAAAGAGAGAAACAATTTTTGCTGTATACATCATGGCAGCAAGAGATCCTTTCATATCACATGAACCCCGGCCGTAAAGGTAGTTATCTACCACCTGTCCTCCCAAGGGTGGCATAGTCCAACCAGTTCCTACTGGTACCGTATCCAAATGTCCATTAAATAAAAGACAAGGACCTACCCCTCTTCCCCCCTCAATTTCAGCAATAATATTGGCTCGTCCTTTTTCAACTTCTTGCCATTCCACCCGAATTTGATGATCAATGAAATAATTAGCGATATAACGAGCCAGATCAGCTTCGCCTCTGGTTCGCGAAACACTTGAAATACGAACTAAATTTTGGGCTAAATGGATTGGTTCAAAAAGATCAAACTCATTATCTAACAACGTTTTTAAATCGGGCATTAAAAGGTCTCTCCTGTAAAATCCCGACCTTATCTCAAATTAAGGATTTGTCGATAAATTCCGACTTCCCCGTTTTTGGAGTTCAACATGTTCTTGACAAAGAGGGCATTCATCAGGTGGATAGGTTTTCACTTCCATTTGCAAAAGCGGATGAAAGGTATATTTAAACTGAATTCTCCCTCCACTCCGGTCAACTAAAATCCCAATTCCAATAATTTTTGCTCCAGTTTCTTCCACCACCTCAATTACTTCCTGAACTGAATAACCAGTGGTAATTACATCTTCAACAATGAGAACCAAATTTTTCTGATCAAGAACAAAATCGCGGCGAAATTTCATTTTACCATTTTCTCTTTCAGTAAAAGCCATACGAATCCCTAACTGTCGAGCCACTTCATAAGCGAGAATAATTCCTCCCACTGCGGGACCTACCACCACATCTGGTGAGGCTCCTGAAAAACGTTCGATGAGTTCTCCCGCTAATAATTCGACATATTTTGGTCGTTGCAGTACTTTGAACTTTTCTATATAAAATGGGCTGTGCAAACCGGAGCTGAGAAGAAAATGCCCCTCCATAAAAGCCCCAGCCTCCCGAAATAACTGAAGGATTTCTTGTTCTCTCATGCTTATTTTTACCTCACTTTCCCAATTAAATCGTTTATATCAGAGATATTTTTTTGAACCATATAATCTTCAATACCATCAATAATTTGAAGGGCAGCTGAAGGATCGATGAGATTTACCGATCCCAACGCCACGGCACGAGCTCCGATAAGTAAATACTCAAGGGCATCTTGTGCTTTCATTATACCACCCATCCCGATGACTGGCAGTCGGGTTTTTTTGATTACATCATAGACCAGCTTCAGAGCCAAGGGTTTAATTGCCGGACCAGATAAACCAGCAGTTTTTCGGGAAAAAATAAAACTTTGATTTTCTACATCGATTGCCAAGGCGGGAAAGGTATTGGTAATACTTAATAGGTCTACCCCTTCTTTTTCCATGAAACCAAGAACCTGGTCAAAGTCATCGGTATTAGGCCCTAACTTGACGATGAGAGGTTTTTGAATCTTTTGTCGTAAATTTCCAATGAGTTGACACAAAACTTGACCATCTGATGAAAAATTCTCACCACCCTGGTCGATATTGGGGCAAGAAACATTCACCTCAATAGCATCAATCCGCTCTAATCTATTCATCTTTGTAGCAATATCAGCATATTCCTCAATAGATTTTCCCCAGATATTGGCAATCACTCGGGTCTGAAAAGTTTCCAAAAAAGGGAGGTCTTCTCGTAAAAAGCGTTCGAATCCCTTGTTTTCTAAACCAATAGAATTCATGATACCAGCATAAGTTTCATGAATCCGGGGAGGTGGATTCCCCATCCAGGGACTGGAACTTAAACCTTTGAGGGTTAAAGCACCCACCCGATCGAGGTCTAAGTAAGGGGCAATCTCTCGTCCATAACCTGCTGTCCCAGAAGCCAGAATAACCGGATTTTTTAAGGTTAAGTTTCCTAACTGGACTTGGAGATTCATAGTTCGATTTCTCCTAATCGAAAAACTGGACCATCTTTACAAACATGAAAATAGCCGGGAGAGCCTTTCTTCTTAACGGCACAACTCAGACAAACTCCATAGCCGCATCCCATATGTGACTCGAGAGAGATTTCTACCTGATTGGGGACAATCTCATTTATTTGACTTAAGGCTTGCAACATTCCCTGCGGTCCGCAAGCATAAATTTTTTTAATTGGTTTTGATTTGGAATGATGGAGCCAATCAACAAAAGCATCTAAAACCGTACCACAATAAAAACCAGCTATTTCCTCCTGACAGCTTACCACCAAAGAAATAGGAAGTTGGGAGAGATAATCAATGAGGATTTTTTCCGGCTGATTTTTAATACCAAAGAAGAAATGGAAAGGAATTTTTTTGGAGGAAAATACTTGGGCTAAAAAATAAAGAGGAACCAATCCCCGGCCTCCACCAATTAAGAAAGCTTCACTGGGATTTAATGAAAACCCCTTTCCCAGAGGTCCAAGTACCTCAACTTGCTCCCCGGTGTCTAGTTGAGATAGTATTTCCGTTCCCCGACCAACGATTTCAAAAAGCAAACCAAATTGATTTTCAAAGGTAGACAAAACCGCTAACGGTCTTTTTAAAAAGGGATCATAACTTGATCCAGTTGAAACCATCACGAATTGCCCGGGACAAGCCAGACGTGCGATATCGTTTTCTTCCAGCCATAATTCCACAAATAACGAACTAAGGAATCTTTTCCGAATTATTTTAGCTTTTTTCATCGGAAAATTCTCGAAATTTTTCTTGATAATAAACTGCTCGTTCTCGAGCTTTTTTTTCAAATCCCTCCCCTAAAGGATTGCCAGCATCTTCTCGGTAGGCAAAAATTATATCACGGGATACATTAACAATCGCCCCTAAACCATCACTTCGAAAGGCGTAAGCCAATGAATTTATATCACCTTTTTGTACCCCAACTCCAGGGATTAAAAACAAAAGCGAGGGGAAATTGGTACGAAGTAATTTCAGTTCTTCCGGATAGGTTGCTCCCACCACAATCCCAATCGAGCTTAATCCTGATTCACCAATCATTTTTTCTCCCATCGCTTCAACCATCTTGGCAACCTTGACATACACTTTTTCCGAACCGGAAAAATCCTGTATGGTTGGTGCGCTTTTATTCGAGGTGCGGCATAACACCAAAATCCCTTTATCGGTTTTATCTGCCTCTTCAATGAAAGGGCTTAACCCATCTTCTCCCAAGTAAGGATTTACGGTTAAAGCATCAACATTCCAAAAAGATTCAAGTTGACCACCCGGAAATAAAACCGATGAAAGATATCCTCGCGCATAAGCCAAAGCCGTGCTGCTAATATCATTACGTTTTCCATCCAATATGATGATATATCCTAAGCTACGAGCATATTCAATAGTCGATTTAAGCGCGATCATTCCTGGAATACCCAACATTTCATAAAAAGCTATTTGAATTTTGATCATACCTACTAAGCCGCATAACTCATCCAATAATTTTTGATTGGTCATGGAAACCGCATTAGCCAGTGCCTCCCAGGTTTTTCCTTTTTTCTTAAATTCTTGTTCAAGAATAAAGGGAGGTAGATATTCAATGTGGGGATCGAATCCGACCACCAAAGGCCCGAACTCTTGAATGCAACGGCTCACCCGATCGGCAAAATTCATACCTGTTGGTTCTCCTTTACCTTCTGCTTTTTTTTATCCTTCTAATTTCGAATTTTTCATAATTATTTTACCATTTATTAAGGTAGCAACCGGCCATCCTCTTAATTGCCATCCATCAAAAGGACAATTTTTTCCTTTGGAGACAAACTCATTCACCTTTACTTCATGATGGGTATCGGGATCAATTATGGTTATATCAGCATCCATCCCAATTGCTAAACTTCCTTTTTTAGCCAATCCTAAAAATTGAGCGGGATATAAGCTAAGTAATTTCCAGAATTCAAGCCAGTTTACCGTTTCATCATCAATCAAAGCTTTCACATAGAGGGGAATAGCAATTTCTAAATTGGAAATGCCAAAAGCAGCTTGGTTAAAATCGCCTTCCTTGTCCTCAAGAGTATGGGGTGCATGATCGGATGCCAAGATTCGAATAATTCCTCGTTGAATCCCTTCTTTAAGAACATTAATATCCGATGTATCCCGGAGAGGTGGTTTTACTTTAGCAAGGCTTCCATAATGAATGACACTTTGGTCGTCAAGAAGCAGGTGATGAGGGGTGACATCGGCGCTGACTTTGGCTCCCTGATTTTGAAACCACTCTAATAACTTTACGCTAAATGCTGTTGACAAATGAGTAAAGTGAACGGTGGCTCCGGTGGAATGGGCGAGTACTAAGTCCCTTGCCATTATTGAATCTTCAGCAACTTTGGGCAGTGGTCGGTACCCCAATTTTACTGAAACACTTCCTTCATTGACCTGACCTTCTCCGGCAATATCCCTATCTTCTTCATGAAGAATGAAAGGCATATGAAAATATTTTGAATAAGTCATTATTCGATAAAGCAAACGACTATCTTTGACACATTTTCCATCATCACTCAGGGCTTTTGCTCCGGCATCCTTAAGCAATCCCAGGTCAGTCATAGCTTTTCCTTCTAATCCCAAACTAATTGCAGCTGCTGGAAAAATGTTGACCAAAGCTACTTCACGAATTCGACTTAAAAGATAGGATATTAATAATGGAGAATCGATTGGGGGTTGAGTATTGGGCATACATAATACCGAGGTAAATCCACCTTTTACTGCTGCTCGAGATCCGGAAAGTAGATCTTCTTTCTTTTCTTCACCAGGTTCGCGAAAATGAACATGCAGGTTAATAAAGCCTGGCCCTACTAAGCATCCACTCGCATTTATAATTTCAGCTTTAACATCCTTTATCCCAGATTCGATCTGAACAATTACACCATTTTCTATTAGCACATCTGCTTCCATAATTCGATCGGTTTGGGGGAGAATTAAAGTCCCATTTTTTATTAACACCTTATTCATCAGTTCACCCCTCCAAGATGAGAGTTTCCAAAACCGCCATACGGATGGCTAATCCACAACTGACTTGTTCTTCAATCAAGGAATTCTCTGCTTCAACCAAAGATGAATCGATTTCCAATCCTCGATTTACCGGACCAGGATGCATGATCTTTTTCAAACCTCTATCAAAACCTTTCCGATTTTCTTTCAAAGCAAAGAATTGATTATACTCTTTTACACTGGGAAAAAATCCGGCTTCCTGGCGTTCTTTTTGGATACGCAGCAGATAAACTACATCGGCATACCGAACCGCTTCCTCGACCGGGTAGACAACTTGACCTCCCAATACCTCGATACCGCTCGGTATTAATGTTGGTGGACCGGAAAAAATAACCTGACTTCCCAATTTTTTTAATCCTAAGCACAAGGAACGAGCTACCCGACTGTGAAGAATGTCTCCTATTATGGCAACTGTGTTTTGGGTAAAATCAATCCCATCTCTCTTCATTGTGAGTAAATCAAGAAGAGCTTGGGTAGGATGTTCCCTCATACCATCACCAGCATTGATAATATGAAAGGGGAGAAACTGAGAAATATAGAGCGGAATTCCACTTGATTGATGACGAATAACCAAAGCATCAGCTTTCAATTGTGCTAAAGTTAGCATAGTATCACGGAAGCTTTCGCCTTTATTTATACTGCTCAATTCATTGGTGAAGTTTACAACTTCCATCCCCAAAAGTTTTCCTGCCATTTCAAAAGAAATCCGAGTTCGAGTACTAGCTTCAAAAAATAGATTGATAAGGTAGTAACCCTCTAACCGCTTTGAACCTTTTGGAGACTGTTCCAACCAATCTCGATATTGACTTCCTTTTTCCAAAAGGATCCCTATTTCTTCACCACTCAGCTGGTCAATACCTAATAAATGCTTGTGTTGCCATTTCACCACCTATTGACCTCCTTCTTTCCAAAATACAATGACGAGTGAGATCCCCATTTATCCCTTTTATTTTTTGGCAAAAAAAAGTCCATCTTCCCTGAGAACAGGAAAAGATGGACTTTTCAATTTGATTTTTAGGAACAACTTTCCTTTTTCTAACATACCACAACCCTGAATAAGAATACTCATTTCAACCTTTCCTGTCAATTAGTTTTCATTTTTAAGGAGAATTTTTTAAATTTACCTTCTCTTGCCAGGGCTTGAAAGGGATGTTAATCTTAAAGGAAAACAATTTTTCTTATTTCGGAAAGGAGGATTATGATGTCTTGTTTCATTGGAATTGATTTGGGTACACAAAGTGTCAAAGTTGTAATGTATGATGAGGCAGGGCATCTTCTTTCCTGGGCTCAAAGGGACTACCCGATCTCGACACCTCAAATTGGATATGCCGAACAAGAACCGGAAGAATGGTGGAAACTAACCTTTTCGGCTCTCCAGGAAGTCATCCACCAAACTTCGGAACGCGAAATTAAAGCTCTCAGTTTTTCCGGTCAGATGCATGGTTTAGTCATGGTAGATAAACATTGTAAACCGGTTTGTCCAGCTATCATTTGGGCTGATCAAAGAAGCGAAAAAGAAGTTATTCAAATTCGAGAAAAATTCGGTCCCCGGTTAGCCACCATTGCCGGAAGCGATATCGCAACTGGTTTTATGGCTGCTTCCTTACTTTGGGTGAAGAAAAATTATCCTGAACTCTACGATAAAATTGCGAAGGTAATGTTACCCAAGGATTATCTAAAAATCAAATTGGGGCTTTCACCCTCATCCGATGTTGCTGACGCCGCCTCTTCTCTTCTCTTTGATATCAACCAGAGGAGTTGGTCAGAGGAAATCATCAAGGAGCTTGATTTTAAACCAAGCTTATTCCCCTCCATTTATGAATCAGCTCAGATTATCGGACAAGTATCCCCGTCAGTCCAAAAGGAACTCGGTATCACTGGAGACGCCTTGGTTATAGCTGGAGCCGGCGACCAGCATTGTGCAGCTTTGGGAAATGGAATTATCAATGAGGGAGAAGTTTTAATCACGATAGGTACTGGTGGTCAGGTTTTCACACCTATCCTTCAACCAATCGTTGATGCTCAGTTAAGAATCCATACCTTTTGCCATGCAGTTCCCCAAACCTGGCATTGGTTAGGAGCTTCACTATGTGCCGGGCTTTCTTTAAGCTGGTTTAAAAAATCAGTTCTTGATAACAACCATTACACTTTTAATTA
>Ga0255342_1004397_pt1 | contig 14424 bp, 12 predicted proteins | sample wastewater_treat_3_FD_192416 | JGI IMG/M metagenome (GOLD analysis project Ga0255342, IMG submission 192416) | Wastewater microbial communities from Lulu Island WWTP, Vancouver, Canada - plant14 | ecosystem: Engineered > WWTP > Wastewater > Unclassified | place: Canada: Vancouver, British...
TATGAAAAAGGAATTTATGCGGTAACAGAAGCACTAAAAGAGCTTGAAAAGCTGTCGCCAATGGATATGAGTGCTGATAAAGTTAAAGTAATATGTGAAAGCAGGCAAGAAAAAGACAAACGTTCCATTGACTGTAGAATTAGAAATGCACATTTACCTTACAGACAATATTTTGAAGATATTGAAATGGATTGTCTTCCTGCAGACATGCAGAAGAAATTACCTGAACTTGCTACTCTTGATTTTATTGAAAAGGGAAAAAATATCATAATGACAGGTAATCCTGGTACCGGAAAAACTATGATTAGTATTGCATTAGGTTTAAAGGCTTGCATGGCAGGCTACAAGGTATTGTTTACAACTGTTCCGCTGCTTGTTACAACATTAAAGGAATGTAACAGCACTAAGACCCTAAGATATTTTGAGAACAGATTCGAAAAGTATGACCTCGTTATTGCAGATGAATTGGGTTACACTTCGTTTGACCGTGAAGGCACAGATTTGCTGTTTAACAACTTATCTTTAAGAGCCGCAAGAAAATCTATCATAATTACATCAAACCTTTCATTTGAACGCTGGGTTGAAGTTTTTGGTGATCCTACAGTTACAAGTGCAATGATAGACAGGCTTACCTACAAAGCTATATTAGTTAATATGGAAGGTGATTCATACAGATTAAGAGAAACATTAAGAGAAAGTGGAGCATCTATGAATTTTGATAAACTAATCATTTAAAAAGATTGTGGCTTTATACAATTTTCAGAGGCACATTTATTAACAAGAAAGTGACCTAAAATTGAATGGTCTTTTGACCTAATTTTCGGTTGACAAATACACACTTTTGATTGTAGCTATAATATCTATACTATAACCTTTAATTATTATTGGTTCACTGTTATGCTTGTCTGATTTTAAATTCTTCTTATATTGATTAGGATTTGACATAACAAACTTACCTGCTATATCAATAAATTCCTCAGAATTTCTATATGTGTAGTCGTACAATAAAGTTGCAAAATGTAAAATAAAGTCTCGAAATATACAATAAAGTTGCAAACTGAAAAATGAATAATTACTCAAGTAAAATTTTATTAAAAACACAAAAAAACAAACCTTTGCTGGGTTTGTTTTTTTACATACTCTTAGTTCTAAATCAAAAAATTTAAATTAAAATATTAATTTTTATTGAAATAAACAAAACATTTGGAAAAATTTACTATTTGTGTTATAATATAAAATAGTAATAATTCGTATTTGTATTATTATGCTCAATTGTAAAAATAAGAACTAACAATTTTTATCATATTGATAAATAGGAAATTTAAGTGCGTTTAGAGTTACATTTTTAGCAATTATGGGAAGTAAAACGGATGCATGATAAATTGCCATCTGTGAACCAGAGTACTGATTATTTATATTTTTGACGTGGGATATGTGGCCTATGTGCTTATTTTGTATTGTTCAGTTATTATAGATGAAATTTTTCAATAATACAGACGAATAAAATTTCTTTAACAAATATAGGAGGTATAAAACTATGGCAAGATGTACAGCACCAGTTTACGGTCATCGCACGGCAAGTGGAAGGGCAAACTGCCCAGTATGTGGAGGTAGAGGTAGTTATCGAGGTTACAACTCTTATTACACAAATTCCTTACCGTATTCTTCATCATCAAACAGTTCTACAAATCGTAGTAGTATTGACGAACAAACTAGGACGAAAGCACGTTGGTCTCCAGTTGGTTCTGCTATTTTATATACTCCTGCGGAAATTCGAACACTTACCCCTGTACGTGAAAATGTTGAGAAGCGTTCGAAATTACTAGATTTACGAGATGTTTTTCTTTGTCACGCTTGGGATGACCGTAAAGGTGCAGCTAAGGAATTACACGATTTACTTGAATCAAAAGGTGTAACTATTTGGTTTAGTGAAAAGGATGTTCCTTTAGGTTCATCTTTACTTCGTGAAATTGATAAAGGGTTGGCAAAATCTCGTATCGGTATTGTATTGGTTACACCTTCATTTCTTAATAGAATTGAGGGAGAAGGAATAGCAGATAAAGAACTTTCAGCTTTGCTAGCTCGTGATTTGCTTGTCCCTATTGTACATAATACGACATTTGAGGATTTGCGTGAAGTTAGTCCGTTGCTTGGCTCCCGAAGTGGCTTAAGTACTAATGAAGAATCAATGGAAGATGTTGCGGCTAAAATAGCGGAATTGGTTACTACATAAATAGTTTATTCATAAAACGGGTTCATTAAAGGAATTGCAAATTCATATAGAAATATTGATATAGCCGTTATAATGGAAAACGATTTTTCGGTGATTACCTTGAGATTCTTATACGGTTGTATAAACTTAGGAGAAACATAATCCAGATATTTAACAATTCTCTTAATGTTATCGAATAAGCGTGGTTTCCCTTCTAAAGTATTGAGAACAGAAGTATTAGTATTTAAGTTTAAGGATTTTAATATAATGAATTGAAGTCATTTCCAGTAAATATAGTATATTGGGGTATCAAGAACAACATTAGCTAGACTTGAAAGTAATCATTCAAGAATTATTACATTTGAAAATATTATCAGGTTATCAAATATTCTAGAACTTGACTTTTTTGAAATTCTAAAAGAGTGTGATTTAATTCTGCATGAGATTGAAATGAATAGTCTTATTAATGAAAGCAAAATTTATTACAAGGGAACTAAGGTAGATAAAGTAAAATTTGAGGAACTACTTAATGAAAATTTAGCAAATATAGCTGAATAAAATTAAAAAGTTGTTATGCTAAAACTAAGCATAGCAACTTTTTTGTATCTAAAAAATAAAAAGAATTTAGTTTTTTAGATTAAATTATAACAGTATTAATAAGCAAGCAAAAGAAATCAGTCATCTTCACCAAAAATTTCATCCGAAGTAGCGGATTTCTTTTCGCCCGAAGCTATTTTGTCCGCTTCTGCGAGCATATTAGCAATAGCTTTTTTTATATCTAAATTTTGTTCATTAAACTGTTTTAATAGTTCAATATCTTTTTTAGGAATTTTAGTTGTTTTTTTATCCATAAATAAATTCACCATGTTAAATATTTTAATTATATATTATCATATAACATAAAACTTATCAATATTGAAAATTGATATATATTCAATAGAATTTTGAAACAAGCAGATTATTTGTGCACAAGTTTGAACATTGTATTTTTGCAAATTCAATATTTCCAATTTGTCTAGATTATGCTGGCATATGTTTTGTGGCACATATAAATTCATTCACTTTATTGCATATTTATGTTATAATGTAATGACTAATGAATTGTACTTGAAAAAATATAGAGGTATGATTTACTTATTATTATAGGAAGGTTATTTATTGTTTATATGAACAAAATACGATTATAGCATGTCAGGAGTGAATATTTGAAAATCACAGGTGCATGAATGCTATGGGTAAGGAGAAAACTAAATTGGAAATTGAAAACATAGATATTAATACAGTTGTTAGATTATTTTATGAAATGAAATTTGATGAAATAAAAAGATGGTTGTGGAATCAGAACAAGATTGTTGGAATAAAGAACTTTAGCGTTTATATGGAAAGAGCATATGCGTTCTATATTTTAAATGAATATATAGATGCATTTGAACTGTTAAACAATATTTCCAAATCACTAGATACAGGAAAAGAAATTGTGAACAAGTGTGAATTTAATAAATTTCGACTTTTGCAAGTGCTTTGTGACGATAGTTATGATAAGTTAGATGTTTTTAATGATACATACAAATTATTGGAATGCGATATTGAAAGAGATTTTATGAAACCTTATTTAAAAAAAATCAATGATTATAAAAGTATAATATCAAAATATAATGTTGAATTAGAGAATAGTATAATAAATGGATATATATTAAGGTGCGATGATATTTCAGAACTAAAAATTAGAATGAAAAAATATTGGAATTTAACTAATAATACTTTTTTGATGACATGTGAATATGAACTAGATAAAGAAGAATATTATAGATATATTAACAATTTATTTTCTTATTATGCAGAGTTGAATTATTATAATCTAAATCCAGTAATTACGGATTTAGCAAAAATTGAGCATTTTTCTAACAAGTTAGATAATATTAATATGTCAGAAATTAGTATAGAATATTTTGATTTATTTATTTTATTGAATTATTTTAAAATAGAAGAAGCTATTCAATTATTCAATAAGTACAAAGTAAAAAAAATTTCTTTTTTAGAAGACATTTCAATAAGTTGTATTTATACTAATATTTTATATTATCCTAATAATATAAAAAAATATAATATGATTAAAGTATATTTTTATATTATGTCAAAAGTTAATTTCAAAGAAGAAGAAATGTATGAATTTAGTAGAGAAATAACTCGAGACATTACAGACTATATTATTAGTAGTAAATATGAATTTGATTCAATTGCGTATTTTTATAGTCAACAATATACAAATGAATCAATTAATGATGTGTATTTTATAATCGATTCTCTTGAATTTCTATTAAATAGAATCATAACAGATTCTTATTTCTCTGAAGTTATTGAAGACTACATAAAAGAAATTTCATTAATAATATCTATGAAAGCAGAATTTTATTTCATTGAAGAAACAACAATAAGAAAAATACTATTTGAGATAAGAAGTTCTGGCTATATAAGTGCAAGAATTTTAACTTTCATTTATAAATTATGTAACAATGAAATGCAGCAGCTTATTGAAATTAAAATAAAAGAACTCTTATATAAAAATGAACCATTTTGGCATAATGATTTTTTACTATGTTATTATTCATTAATTAACAATATAATTAAACCTAATAATTTTATAGACAAAAAGTTAGAAAACTTCATTAACGAAGCCTTTAGTTCCAAGTTCGAAAAATATACCGGATTCTATTTGTCATTAATTATTAAACTTTATACATATAATAAAATTAAAGATCTTAATATTTTTAGAAAACATTGCAATGATGATGGTTTAATTGAATTTTTAGCTGATTATGAAAACTTTAATTATAACAATCTAAATATTGAATGGATGGATTTAATTGATAGTGAAGATTTCCATAAAAAGATTATAGAGGATAAAGCAAGAAAGAACATAATTAAAGAAAAATTGAAGGAATATATAATTAATAATAACGTTTGCAATAAAAGTATTAAAGATATATATTTTAAGTATTATAATGAATAAGGATAATCAGTTATTTGAACTAAATTTGTTTGGTAATTCAATAAAAAAAATTTAAGGTGTATTGAAGGGAGATAAAAAAGTTATGACGAGAAGCGAATTATTAGAAATGGGTTTTTTGGGATTTATAAAGTTAAGGGATATAGTCAATAATTATGATATTATCCCAGATTATCAAGGTTTATATATTGTTTGTCTTTATGACAAGATAGATATTAGTTTTTGTAACCCGGGTACAGGAGGTTTCTTTAAAGGAAAAGATCCAAATGTTTCGATTGAAGAATTAAATAGAAAATGGATTGAAGGTGCAAGTGTTTTATATATTGGCAAAGCTGGTGGAACTGCAGAAAATGGCAGAATCTATAAATCCACATTGAGAAAAAGAATAAAGGAATTTATGAGGTTTGGTAATGGGGAAAATATCGGTCATTGGGGTGGCCGGTTTATTTGGCAGATAAATGAAAAAGATGATTTAATAATAGCATATAAAGTTCTTCATGATGAAAATCCTGTAATCATAGAAAAAGAGTTAATTAATATATTTAAAAGTAAATATAATGGAAGATTGCCTTTTGCAAATCTGAATAATTAATATTAAGAGATAGCAGAATTAAAAAGAAGATGTAGATAATGACTCGAGGGAATAGAATGAGTTTAGGTAATGTTTTAATTCAATTTGACACATTACCTATTTTGTAAAACGCCAAATCCGATAATATCAATACTTTTGTAAAATGCCATATTATTTATTGGTTTGAATTTGACATAATATTTTATTAAACACAATATGTAAATTTTAAGGAGATTGAAAGTTTGAATACTGTAAGTCCAATTCGAGATAAAAAACAGATAGAAATTTTGAAAATATATCTCAAAAGTAAAAGTATTAGAGACTATCTTTTGTTAATTATGGGTTTAAATACAAATTTAAGAATTTCAGATTTGATTATAATAAAAGTTGAAGATGTTTGGACGACTAAGAAATGTAAGGAATATATTCATTTTGAAAGAAAAGAAAACCGGAAAACATAAGAAAATTATTATAAATGAAAGTATGAATAAAGCTATAACAGAATATATTTTGAAAGAAAACCCAAAACTTAGTGATTATCTTTTCAAGAGCCGTAAAGGTGATAATAAACCTATAACTAGACAGCAAGCTTATAACATTCTGAAAGATGCAGGAGATTATTGTGGCTTACAGGAACCGATATCACCTCATACATTACGAAAAACTTGGGGTTATTGGGCATGGAAATCAGGGGTATCATTAGTGTTAATAATGGAAGCATTAAATCATAGTTCTACATCAATTACAAAGCGGTATCTTGGAATACTACAAGAAGATTTAGACAATGTATATTTTAATTTGAATCTTTAATCTATATAACATTTGAATTTCATGTATAAAATATAAGTAAACAGCACTTCAAGCATAAGTCAAGTGCTTGTACAAATAACTTATGCTTGAAGGATCCTAAGTTCCAATAAAATCTTCTTATGGTTTTTATTGTTCCAAAAATATTTGCATCTAATTGATGATTCTTAAAGATATAATATGATTTTGAATTTTTACAATTTGCAGTATCTATTTTATTTAATAATTAATTTTATCGTTAAGTAATTCCTTATTTTCTTTGATTTCTTCTAATTTGCAACTAAACATTTCCATTTTTACACCTCCTTTATCCATCTTAATTCATAATACGAATTTTTTATGTATTACTATCTATAGACGTATAATCCTCTTAATTAACTCCTTAATTTTGCTCTCAAAACTGTTTTAATGAATTCACAATAATTAACTGTCCAAATCATTAAAAAATTGATTTATGCTTAAAATATCGCCTCTTGTCTGAAATAATAGAGAAGAATAAAACGGAGTGTAGTGGTTGGAAAGGGAAAATAATGTTAAGTTGCACGATTCTTTTTCTGTGGTATAATTTATTTATGAAAAGAATTACATTTTGCTTTCGTGCGTGTTATATTGAAATTATAAGAAAAAATGTTGGGGGATTGAATAATGCAGGGATATCAGAGTGAACATGAATTAGAAAACAAACTGATTAAATACTTGGTTGAAAACAAGGAATTTGAAAGCGTTAGCATAAAAGGAATCGAAGAGCTTGAAAACAACCTCAGAAGCAACCTGTACAGACTGAATGAAAAAGCATTAGCTGGCAAGCCGCTTACGGATGATGAATTTCAAAGAATCATAGTATACCTAAATGGAAAGAGCGTCTATCAAAGTGCAAAACAATTAAGAGATAAATTCTTACTCATTAGAAATGATCAAACCGAAGTCTATATTAAATTCATTGATTTAGACAATTATTCCAACAATAGTTTTCAAGTAGCAAATCAAATAACCGTTAAAGGAAAGTTTGAAAACAGATACGATGTAACACTTCTTGTGAACGGATTCCCTATTGTGCAGGTAGAATTAAAGAGAAGAGGCATGGCCATTAAGCAGGCTTTTAATCAGGTTTGCAGGTATGCAAGACATACTTATGCTGGGCTGTTTAAATACATCCAGATATTTGTAATAAGTAACGGAGTAAATACAAAGTATTTTGCAAATTCGGACCAGCATTATAAATTCGAGCTAACTTTCTATTGGACTGATGCAGCAAACAACAGGAAAAGCCAGCTGATGGATTTTTCTGATGAGTTTTTTGAAAAGAAGCACTTAATAGACATGATTGATGAATATATGATCATAAACGATACCGATAAGGTGCTTATGGTTATGAGACCATATCAAATATGGGCGGTTAAGGCATTAGCAAAACAAGCATTGGAAACAGCCAATAATGCCTATGTGTGGGCTGCTACTGGTAGCGGAAAAACTCTCACAAGTTTTAAAACAGCCCAGATTCTTGCAAGAAACAAAGATATTAAGAAGGTTGTTTTTGTAATAGACAGGCAGGATTTGGACACTCAAAGCGTTGAAGAGTTTAACAAATTTGAAAAAGATTCCGTTGACACAACAACCAACACGGGAGTATTGATAAAACAATTAAAAGACGACAATACAACTCTTATAGTAACTACTGTTCAGAAATTATATAAGGCTGTAACAACCAAACGCTATGAAGGCGTAATGTCAAAGCTAGAAAATGAAAAAATTATTTTTATCGTTGACGAATGCCACAGGACACAGTTCGGAGAGATGAACAAGGAAATCAGAAAGTTTTTTAAAAGAGCTCAATATTTTGGCTTTACTGGGACTCCGAGATTTAAACAAAACACGGGACCTGACGGCAGAACTACAGCCGACATCTTTGGCAAATGCATTCACAGCTATTTATTAAAAGATGCAATTTCCGATAATAACGTACTGGGGTTTTCAGTTGAATATATAAAAACCTTTGAAGGTCAATATAATGAAGAAGATAAAGAAGAAGTATATAGTATTGACAAAAAAGAAATACTTGAGAGTGATGAAAGAATTGAGCTTGTTGCAAATCATGTAGTTCAATATTATAACGCTAAAACGGTATATCGCAAATACAATGCTCTATTTGCTCTCCCTTTGGTTGATGTATTGATAAAGTATTATGATATATTTAAAACCATAGATCATGACCTGAAAATCGGTGCTATATTTTCATATCAGCCAAACATGGATATTGAAGAAGGTCAAGAGCATCATCAGGATGCTATGGAACGCATCATGAAAGACTACAACAAAGAGTTTGGAACAAGTTTTGAGCTGTCAAATTATGCAGCCTTCAAAAAGGATATTACTAAAAGGCTTAAGAAAAGAGAAATAGATTTAGTTTTGGTTGTCAATCAGCTCCTGACGGGTTTTGACAGTAAAGTTACCAACAGTTTGTTTGTTGATAAAAATCTTGAATATCATGATTTGTTGCAGTCCTATTCAAGAACGAACAGAGTATATGAAGCTCAAAAATTATGGGGCAACATTATTTGCTACAGAAATCTTAAATTTAACACCGATGAAGCAATAAAGCTTTTTAACAATTCCGATAATACGGGTGAGGTATTATACAGAGACTATCAGGAATATTTAAAAATGTTCAGAGAAGCCCTTTTGGAATTATATACTTTAACCCCTACCCCTGAAGCGGTAGATGCATTAAAGGGTGAAGAAGAAAAAGCAAAATTTGTTACTATGTTTAAAAATCTTGCACAATTACTGTTGGCGTTAAGAACATTTGTAGACTTCGAGTTTGATGAAAATTTAATTGGTATTAGTGAACAGACTTATGAAGATTTTAAAAGCAAATACTCGGATATATATGATGAGACAAAAAATAAAAGAGAACGTCCCGAGAAAGCTTCAGTACTTGACGATATTGATTTCAATATTGAGCTAATTCAAACAGATAGAATAAACTTTGACTACATCATGAATTTAATAAGAAATATTAATTTCGAAGATGAAAAACAAAAGGATAAAGACGTTCAAAATATCAATAAAGAATTAGACAGAACGGATAACCCGACATTGAAGAAAAAGGTTGATTTGTTAAAAGCCTTTCTTTTGGAAGCAGTTCCTCATATTACTTCTAAAGAAAATATTGATAATGAATATACGAATTTTGAAAATGAAAAAAGGAAAAAGGAAATCAAAGAATTTGCAGATAAAAATGAAGTGCCAAATGAACTTGTAGAAGAAGTGATTTCAGAGTATGAATTCACCAATAATATTGACCAAGTTTTGTTATCAGAAAGAATCAAAAAAGGTTATTTAAAAACAAGGCAAATAATTAATAACATTATTGAATTTGTAGTGGATAACGTTGAAAAATATCAATAAGGAGGATACTAAATGACTAAAACACAAAAACAAAACAATCAAAAAAGCAAGCTTTTCAATACAATCTGGGAAATTGCCTGCAGTTTCTGGGGCAAAATGGAAGCGGATGATTACAAAGACTATGTTCTCGGTTTATTGTTCTATAGATTCTTATCCGAAAAGGTTGAAAAAACAGTTACTAAATTTTTAGCTTATGATGAAATTAACAATTACGAAGATGCTTGGGAAATTCAAGAGTACAAAGAAGGTTTAATTCAAGACTTAACTACTACCCTCGGTTATGTTATTGAACCTAAGTATTTGTTTAGCTATATGGTAGATATGATTACGATTAAGAAGAAGGAAGTTGAAGTCGAGTATCTTCAAAAAGCAATAAATTCTCTTATGGAAAGTACGATGAGTAACGAATCTCAAGAAGCTTTTGACGGAATATTTGATGATTTTGATTTGACATCATCAAAGTTAGGGAAATCCATTAAAGACAGAAACAAATTAATATCAAAAGCAATTGTGTCCATTAATAAAATTGACTTTGACCATGATGATGCTGAAATTGACGTTTTAGGCGATGCTTATGAATATCTGATAGGTCAATTTGCAGCCGGGGCAGGAAAGAAAAGCGGAAGTTTTTACACCCCATCACAGGCCGGGGTTCTTCTTTCAAAGCTTACAACCGTTGGAAAAACAAAGGTTTCAAACATTTTAGATAGTTGCGGAGGCAGTGGTTCATTACTTCTTCATGTTGCCGATGAAGTCGATGTTGCAAATTATCATTTGCAGGAACTTACTACCAATACATTTAACTTGGCTCGAATGAATTTCTTGCTACATAATGTCGGATATAAGCAAATGCATATGGTTAATGATGATACTTTAGAGCGTCCGGCTTTCCTTGATACTCCGATGGATGTTATAGTAGCTAACCCTCCCTATTCACAAAAATGGTCTGCTGATGAAAAGTTTTTAGAAGACGAAAGATTTAGCGAATATGGAGTATTGCCTCCTAAGTCATACGCTGACTTTGCCTTTTTATTATCAATGCTTCATACTCTAAAACAGGACGGGACAATGGCTATTCTTCTCCCCCACGGGGTATTGTTTAGAGGAGGGAAGGAAGGGGAAATTAGGAGGAAACTTATTGAAAGTAAAAATTATATTGATACTGTAATAGGGCTCCCTGAAAATGTATTTTATGGGACTTCGATACCTGTTGCAGTATTGGTTTTAAAGAAAAATAAAGAGAAAAGAGATATTTTTTTTATAGATGCCTCCAAAGACTATGTTAAAGAAGGCAACAAAAACTATATTACAGATGAATCTATAAATAAAATAGTTAATACATATATTGCAAGAGAAACAATAGATAAATATTCGTACCTGGCAAGTTTTGATGAAATAAAAGAGAATGATTTTAATTTAAATATTTCACGATATGTTGATATTTTTGAGGAAGAAGAAGAAATTGATATAGCCGAAAAGAAAAAAGAGTATGCGGGACTTGTTAAAAAATCGGAAGAAATTGATGAGAAAATATTGGGGTTCTTTAAAGAGTTAGGGATATAGGGGGTGAAATTTTGAGTAAAAATGTGCCAAAATTAAGGTTCCCAGAGTTTAATATAGAATGGGAAAAGAAAAAATTAGGAGATATTGTAGACTTTTATAAAGGCAAAGGAATCTCAAGAGAAGACCTTTCTGATAATGGAACACCTTGTATTCTATATGGAGAATTATATACTACTTATGGAGAAATTATTGATAATGTAGTAAGTAAAACTAATTTAGATATAGATTTTTTTATGAGCAAGGCTAACGATATTATAATTCCCTCTTCTGGAGAAACCGCAGAAGATATATCTTGTGCCTCGGCAGTTTTATTGGATAATATTGCACTGGGGGGCGATTTGAATGTATTAAGACCAAAGGAAAATATAGATGGTTCATTTTTAAGCTTTGCTTTGAATTTTGCAAAAAAATATGATATAGCAAAAGTTGCTCAAGGAGCAAGCATAGTTCATGTGTATGCAGATAGCCTAAAACAGTTATATATAAATGTACCTTCATTGCAAGAACAACAAAAAATTACTAATTTTCTATCAACCATAAATTCTCGAATAAAAACTCAAGAGAAAAAAATTGAGAATATTGAAGAAATGAAAAAAGGCTTCATGCAGAAGATTTTTTCTCAAGAAATCAGATTTAAAGATAAAAACGGAGAGGAATATCCGGAATGGGAAGAGAAAAAACTTGAAAATATAGTTGAATTAATAACATCAAATTTATCAATTGCTAACGCTCTATCTAATGGTCAGTATTTATTATATGATGCAAACGGAATAATTGGCAAAACTGATAAAAAGGTCGGTTTACAATACATTTCAATTATAAAAGATGGGGCAGGAGTTGGGAGATTAAGACTTTTAGAAGAAGATACTTATTTTATAGGAACAATGAATGGATTTATTAGTTATACAGAGAATATAAAATTCTTGTATTATTTTCTTAATCAGATGGATTTTAAAAAATACGTAGTAGGTTCTGGTATACCGCATATTTATTTTAAAGATTATAAAACTGAAAAATTTAGAATTCCTATATTAGAAGAGCAAGAAAAAATAGCTAATTTCCTATCTTTATTTGATGAAAAAATCGAAACCGAAAAGAAAATATTAGAGGTTTTGCAGGAGATAAAGAAGGGGTTATTGCAACAGATGTTTGTTTGAATATTAATAGATCAGATTCATTTATCAATGTTTCAGTAAATAATACGTTAATAAAGAAAAAGCTCTCCCTATTTCCGCTTGATTTCTTCGGTTTATTAGACAATGGAAGAGCTTTATATTCCATATTTCTTTTTATTAGGTGATTCTTTAGGAAAATATACTATAAGAAAATTTTGGAGGTAGTTTATAGGGTAAGTGTTTGAGATTACACGTCAACTCTATTTCCTAATTCAATTGCATTAGAGACTGTAATTAAGACATTATTATTAAGAATGTATCAATTTAAAATAATAATTCACGTCCCTATTTTTATCTTTCAAATAGTTAATTAATTCTTTTTTGTTAACTATTTTTGCAATTGTTCTTGTATATTCCCAATCAGATGTTTCTTTTATTAAATATTGATTTTTACTTAAATAAGCTACATATGAATGATTACCAATACCACCTGTGCAAAAACTTGTTCTATTTGCGTTTTCTATTTTGTCTAAGCAGACATATTCAATACAATCAGAAATTTCTATAGTCTCATCAACAATTTCATATACCCATGTATGCATTCTATAATCCCAGAATCTATAGACTACTACCGTATAAAAACTTTTAGATTCTGAAAACTCCATTTCTTCTTCATCCCAAAGAATATCTTCTTCGTCAATAATCAGAAAATCAGGGCAATATTCTAATTCTAATTTCATATTGAATTTTTCATTAATTCTTTCAATAACATCATCTCCATAAATAGCATATTCACCATCATATTCTTCAAATAAATCATTATAAGCTTCTTCTGCTAATTTATTCAAATCTAAACAAGTTTTATCACCTGAATTGCAAACTTTATATATACTATATGCATCTACTAAATAAGCAGCTTCTAAAAGATCATCTGGATCAACGATGTAATACCAACTCTCTTGAGGATCGCCATCAGTAGTTCTATATAATATTTTTTTTACTCTTTTTCCCATTTTGTTTTCTCCTTTTTTTCTTTTATTTTTTTGTTTTTTTAATATTTTGAATCTGTAATTTAATATACTTTAAGAGATTTCAAATTAGAATTACGCAGTCTCAGTTAGTAATCGCCATACATCAAAAGGTTATTTAAGTATTATAAATTATTGAAATAATTGTTTTTCTCATATTTTTCCTCCCTTTAAAATCATTTTTAAGATATTTTAAATCTTATATTTAATAATACGAAAACCATTTTCAAAAAATTCCATATCATTTCAATACATGTGAGTATGCTGAAGACTTTTAAATGAATTTGAGTTTTGGAGAAAAGCTTCAAATAGAAGAGAATATATACCATATGTTATAAAGCATTTTTAGAAGGTATAGACGAAATCAATAATTCTATTTTAGTCTAATAAAAAATAAGAGATTAATACTACTAATTTATATTTGCTATGTGCGGAAGTTCCTAAAACACAGCTAAAAAGTTCGCCAAAAGTTCGCCAAAAAGAAAAAATTATTGTTAGTAATGTTTAGTAAGCATAAGTAAAAGGAATATTGAAATACCAACATGTTTAGTAATTGATAGTAAGCATTAGGAAGCAAAAAAACGACTCGAAAGGTCGTGGGTTCGAATCCCCCAGGGTGCACCAATAGAACATATTGAAGAAAAAGAAAAGAGATAAACTTTGCAATTTATCTCTTTTTTATCTACTGTAAAACTAAATATTTATTTATGTAA
>Ga0255342_1004408_pt1 | contig 14390 bp, 12 predicted proteins | sample wastewater_treat_3_FD_192416 | JGI IMG/M metagenome (GOLD analysis project Ga0255342, IMG submission 192416) | Wastewater microbial communities from Lulu Island WWTP, Vancouver, Canada - plant14 | ecosystem: Engineered > WWTP > Wastewater > Unclassified | place: Canada: Vancouver, British...
TTTCTTGGTCATTTAAAGGATTTTGATAAAAGTCAGAAAAGGAGTTAAAAATGGAATATCCGAAGGTTTCTATACTTATTCCTGTTTTGAACGCCGGAAAAGTTCTTGAAGAGTGTTTGAGTTCCATAGAGATACAGGATTATCCTAAAGATAAAGTTGAATTAATAATTGCTGATGGTGGTTCAAAGGATAAAACTTTAGAAATTGCTAAAAAATATAGAGCAAAAGTAGTGGAAAATCCTTTGAAAACCGCTGAGAGCGGAAAAAAACGGGCTTTAGACAGCGCAACAGGAGAATTTTGCGCTCTTATAGATTCGGACAATATTCTTCCGAATAAAAACTGGCTGAGGGAAATGATTTTTCCCCTGCTGGAAAATCCCGAAGCTGTCGGAAGCGAGCCATGGAAATATGTCTGGAGAAAAGAGGATGGGTTTATTGCCAGGTACTGTGCTTTGATGGGAATGAACGATCCTTTGGTTTATTTTCTCGGAAATTACGACCGGATGAATTTGCTGACAGGAAAATGGACTGAGATTAAACACGACGAGGAGGACAGAGAAGGCTACATTCTGATAAGATTCGGAAAAAGCGGAATTCCCACAATCGGAGCTAACGGAACCGTTTTCAGAACAAACTTTCTAAAAGAAAACGTAAGTGGAGATTACCTTTTTGATATAGATATTCTTTCTTCTTATCTGCAAAAATATGGGAGCGTAACTTTTATTAAGGTAAGAAACGGAATAATTCATACTTTCTGCGAAGGAAATATTTTTAAATTTGCAAAAAAGCAAAGGAGAAGAGTTAGGGATTTTCTTTATCATAAATCTGTGGGAAACAGAAAATATGAATGGGGAAAATCTAATTCTATGGGGATTTTAAAATTTGTCTTAAGCTGTATTTTGATAATACCGCTGTTTGTCCAGGCCTTTAAGGGATACTCAAAAAAGAAAGATACCGCTTGGTTTTTTCATCCGTTGGCCTGTTGGATAACGCTTTGGGAATACGGATGGGGATATATTTTTGGTTTTTTCAGAAGAAGAGAGGTTAGCAGGGAGGGGTGGAAGCAGTGAAGGATATAAGACATAACAAAGACCGCAAAGGGATTTTGATACTAACTCCGTTTTTTTCTCCTAACATTGGCGGGGTAGAAACTCATTTAGATGATTTAGTAAACGGTTTGGACAAAAGAGGATATAAAGTTTATGTTCAGACCTATTCTCCTATCACTACCGAGGGGGTTCCCTGGAAACCCCGTGAAAAAAGAGGAAATGCTGTTGAGATAAGAAGATATAGATGGTTTGGAAAAAACCTATTTCACAAAGTAGAAAAACTTCCTTTTATAGATTTTATTTACATAACTCCTTATTTGTTTTTAAGAACTTTTATTTGGTTGTTGTCAAACGAGAAGAAAATTGATGTTATACATGCGCAGGGTTTCAATGCGGCTTCCATAGGAGTTGTTTTTAAGAAGATTTTTAGAAAGAAATTAATAGTCAGTACGCACGCGATTTACGAAATTGATAAAAATTCTAAAATGGCGAAACGTATAGTAAAAGTTTTAAACGGAGCGGATAAAATTTTGTGTTTATCCGAAGGGTCCTACCGTGAGCTGATTTCTTTTGGACTGCGCGAAAGCAAATTGGATATATTTAAGTACTGGGTTGACCTGGAGATTTTCAAACCTTACAAGAACAATGAATTCAGAAAGGAATTGGGTATTAAAGATGGTTTTATCGTTTTATTTGTAGGAAGGGTAATGGAAAAAAAGGGAGTGAGGGTTTTATGTGAGGTTGCTCAGAAACTTCCGGAAGTAAATTTTGTTTTTGTCGGAACGGGACCCGATGAAGATTACCTAAAAGAGCAGGAAAAAAGTAATGACAACATAAAATTTATGGGTTTCGTGAGAAACAATTTACTGTATAAGTACTACAACGCTTCAGATGTTTTTTGCATCCCTTCACAGTACGAAGAAGGTTTTGGGAGAGTGGTTATGGAAGCGGTTTCCTGCGGTCTTCCGGTTGTAGGTTCAAATAAAGGAGGAATTCCCGAAGCTTTGGATGCAAGCGTTTCTATTTTAATAGAGCCCACGGCCGAAAACTTAAAAAACGCAATTGAAGGATTATACAGAGATAACAATAGATACCTTGAATTAAAAAGTAATTGCAGAAGCTACGCCGAGAAGAATTTTTCGGAAAAAAATATTGAGTTAATTACTAAATATTATTAGTTTATGAAAAAGAATAAAGAAAAGAAAAATTATTACAATAAATATTGGACAAACGATATAAGTGCTGGTCATGCGTATACTCCTCCGGATTGGACGCGGGAAAATTTGAATTGGCATAACGATTTTTTTAAGAAATACATAGGGAAAAGGGTTTTGGACGCCGGAGCGGGAGACGGAACTCTTTTGAATTTTTTGCTTAATGAACATAAAGATATAGATAGCGCTGTTGCTCTGGAGTTGTCGGAAGAGGCTATAGATATAGGAAAAAAGAAATTTCCTGAAATGAAGTTCAAGCAGGGTTCTCTTGAAAATATTCCTTTTCCGGAAAATTATTTTGAAACCGTTTTCGCTATTGAGGTTTTGGAACATCTCCTTGATATTGATCAGTGTTTATCGGAAATTCATAGAGTTTTGAAACCCGGAGGATTTTTTTGTGCAACTACTACGGATTTTAATTTGCTCAAAAGAATTGTTATCGCAATTTTCTTCTGGAACAGATTTTTTTATCCTAATAATCCCCACATAAGATTTTTTACTAAAAAGACGCTTACAGATATATGCAGAAAACACGGTTTTAAACCGGTTGATTATAAATGGAACAAGAGTTATTTCGGATTAATGCCTAAAGGACAAATGGTTGTATTTCAAAAAGTCAGGAGAAAATGAAAAAAATAATATTTTTTGCAAATAATAATGTGGGGACAGGATTTAGCGGAGGAGACCGGATATTTATAGAATTTTTGAAAAATTGGAAAGACAAAGCCGATTTAATTTTGTTCGGGTCGGAAGAAGCCATAGGAATGGCAGAAAAAAGAGGTGTGGATGTAAAGTTTATACAAACCGACAAAATAAATCCTTCTATGCCGGGAGGAATAACTGATTTTATTTCCCACACATTCCGTAGAACTTTTAAAGGTTTATCTTCCGTTAAACAGAATAAAAAAAATGTGGAAGATGCCGATTATATTTATTCGGTGTCCGATTTTTATCCTGACTTTATTCCTGCTCTTTATGTAAAGCTTAAAAATCCGAAAATAAAATGGATAGCAGGATACTATCTTTTTGCTCCAAACCCATTTAGCAAAGAATCTACATACAAAGGAAAACAATGGTTAAGGGGTTTCCTCTATTGGTTTACGCAGTTATTTTCGCATTTTTTTGTTAAGAGGTTTGCGGATTATGTTTTTGTTACTAACGAGCCAGATAGAAATAGATTTGTAAGCAGAAGATTATCGGAGGAGAAGGTAGTAGCTATAAGAGGCGGGGTAGATATTGATATAGCAAAATCAGTACCAAATGGCGGGGAGAAATTATATGATGCTGTGTTTATTGGGAGATTTCATCCGACTAAAGGTGTTATAGAATTAATAGATATATGGAGAATTGTATGTGATGAGAAACCTGGGTCTAAGCTCGGGCTTATTGGAGTCGGGGGTTTAGAGAAGGAGATGAAGTTTAAGGTGAAATCTCTTGGTCTTGAAAATAACGTAGATTTTTTGGGTTTTGTTGATGGAATTGATAAATACAAGATTTTTAAAAAAAGCAGAATAGCTTTGTATCCTGCGGTTTTAGATCACTGGTCAATGGCTCCTGTTGAAGCTATGTCGGCGGGTTTGCCGTTGGTTACATTTGATGTCGGAACATTAAAACACTTAAGCCCGGAAGGTATGATTAGGGTTCCATGCTACGACACTAGGTTGTTTGCGAAAGGTATATTAGATTTGCTTGAAGATGAGAAGTTATACCAAAAAATGAAAAACGAGTCTTTACATTGGGCGGAAAGATGGGATTGGAAAGTCCGTTCAGAGGAAATTTTTAATTTATTAAATTAACCAAAGGAGGTTATAGGTGAATAAAAAAGAAAGAGTTTTAGTAACAGGATGCGGGGGAATGCTGGGATCAGCGGTGCATGAAGAATTTAAAAATAAGTATGAGAGCATTATTTTTACTGATATAGACATTAATGAAAAATGGCTGAAATATTTAGATGTCAGGGACATAAAAGCGTGTGAAAAAATGTTTGAGGAAATTAAACCTACGATTGTTGTTCATCTTGCGGCTCTTACTGATGTTGAGTATTGCGAGGTTAATCCGGAAGAGACCTGGAAAACGAACGCTTTGGGAACCGAGAATATAGCCCTTTTGTGTAAAAAATATGATGCTTTGATGATTTATATCGGTACCGCAGGGGTTTTTGACGGAAAAAAGGATGTGTACACGGACTTTGATATCCCTAATCCTCTAAGTTGTTATGCGGAAGCAAAATACGCAGGGGAGGTTTTTGTTCAGCAATATCTTTCAAAGTATTTTATATTCAGAGCCGGATGGATGATGGGCGGAGGTCCGACAAAAGATAAGAAATTTGTTAAAAAAATATATGAGCAGATAAAACAGGGAAAAAAGGAATTATTTGTTGTGGATGATAAATTTGGTACACCTACCTATACAGTTGATTTTGCCAGATCAATGTTGAAGGTGCTGGAAACCGATTATTATGGATTGTACAACCAAGCATGTTTGGGGAGTTGCAATAGATATGATATTGCAGAGGAATTTGTTAAACTACTGGGTTTATCCGAAGAGGTGAAGGTAAAGAGAGTTTCCTCCGAGCATTTTTTGAATGAATACTTTGCACCAAGACCTGGTTCCGAACAGCTCGTAAATTTAAAACTTACTGCAAGAGGCATGAATTACATGAGAGATTGGAAAGTGTGTTTGAAGGAGTATTCGGAGGTTTTTAAGAAGGATTTGTTTAATCAGCCGAAGAAAATTGTAGCAAACGAGTGAAAATAATAAATTTAGCGTCTTTGTGCTAAAATAGCCAAGAACATGGAAAAAACAAATAAAAAGCTTATCTCCATTGTATCTCCCGCCTACAACGAATCGGAAAATATACCTCTTATTGTTGAAGCGGTTAAAAAGGTAATGTCCGGCTTAAAGGAAAAATATGACTTTGAATATATTATTGTTAATGACGGAAGCACCGATGATACATGGGAAGCTATCGTAAAAGAGGCGAAGAAAGACCCAAGGATAAAGGGAATTTGTTTTTCAAGAAATTTCGGGCATCAAATGGCTTTAACTGCCGGCCTGGATAACGCTAAAGGTGACGCTGTCATTTATTGTGATTCCGATTTACAGCATCCCCCTGATATTTTTCCTAAATTAATAAAGGAATGGGAAAGCGGTTTTGATGTTGTTCATACTAAAAGAACAAAAACCGACGGTGAGCCTTTTTTAAAAAAGTTAATGTCAGGTCTTTTCTATAAAGTCGTAAACAGATTTTCAAATGTGAGAATAGACGAAGGCATGGCCGATTTTAAGTTGCTGGATAAAAAGGTGCTAAGTAAGCTCTCATCTATGAGGGAGCATGACAGGTTTTTGAGAGGGATGGTGCCGTGGGTAGGGTTTAAATCCACGGTTGTGGAGTATGAGGCAAATAAGAGAATTCACGGAAAGTCGTGGTATTCCTTTAGAAGAAATTTAAGTTTTGCGAAATCCGGCATTTTGGCTTTTTCTGTTAAACCTTTAAAATACATTGGTTATCTAGGGATATTTTTAGTAGGTTTTTCAGTTTTAGCGCTTATATATTGGGGAATAAGAAGCTTAAGTTACGGCTCCTGGCTTTTATCTCCTATATTTACCCTTACCCTTTTAAATACTTTTCTGATGGGATTATCTTTGGGTTCTCTCGGGATTATTGCTTTGTATGTTTCAAATATTTACTATGAAGTTTTAGACAGACCTTTGTATATTGTTTCGGAAAAAACTTTTGAAAATGAGTAAAAAAGATCCTTTGGTTTCGGTGGTAATGCCTGCCTACAACACGGAGAAATATATTTCGGAAGCTATTGAAAGTATTTTGAATCAGACTTTTAAGGATTTTGAGTTTATTATTATTGACGACGGAAGCACGGATAAAACATGGGAGATAATTCAAAGTTACGCAGAAAAAGATAAGAGAATTATTCCTGTAAAAAATGAAAAGAATTTGAAAATAAGCAGAACTTTAAATAAAGGTATAGCTATGAGTAAAGGTAAATATATTGCCAGAATGGATGCTGATGATTGGAGTTATCCTTCTAGATTAGAAAAGCAAGTTGAATTTATGGAAAGAAATACGGATGTGGTAGTTAGTGGGGGATATATTGTAGTCTGTGATGAAACCCTCTCCCCTGTGTATGTTAGAAAATACCCAGTAACTGATAAATCAATTAGGAGTAAAATGTTTATTTATAACCCATTCGCTCACCCCAGTGTAATGTTTAGAACCTTCCCTATAAAAGAAGAGAAGTGTGTTTATGATCATAATTTACATGGAGCTGAGGATTATGATTTATATTTTAGACTTGGAAAAAGAGGAAAATTTGCAAATTTAAATGATGTGATACTTAAATACAGGATTTCTGATAACAGCGTTTCTTATAAAGGACATGTGCGCCAAGGCTTATTAACGCTTTACATTAGATTCAAGGCGGTTACTAAGTATGGTTACAAAATTCCAGTTCATTTTTTACTTGCCCAACCGTTTGAATTACTGATTATATTGTTGGTTCCTTTCTCTCTTAAAAACAAAATTTTTTCTTTGATGAGAAAGTATATTTAGCTACACGCATATGCAAAATTTTTTAATTATAGCTCACAAATTTCTTCCCCAACCCGATGACGACCTAATTTTGTATTTGAATAAACAAAGAAAAGAGAATGTTGTTGATATCACCCATTCTTTTTCCGATTGTCCCGATAGAGTTAGCAGGTGTAAGTGGTATAAAAACGGAGATTTATATCGGGAATGGCAATCAAAGGATTATGTAAAATATCCGGAAGTTTTAATCTACATTAAAGAGTTTTTCTTCACCATAAATAGTGTTTTTAAGACAGGAATAAAATTTGATTTTTGTGTATGCGTGGATGGAATGTGTACATTCTTAGGAATTTTTTTAAGGTCTTTAAAAAAGGTAAAAAAAGTAAATTACTGGGCTATGGATTTTGTTCCCGAAAACAGATTCGGGAGCGGAATAAAAAATTTCTTTTACCATAAAATAAACACATTCGGATATAAAAATGCCGATGAGATGTGGGATTTATCTCCCAGAATGGCAGATGCCAGAGAAGAATTTTTGGGAATAAAAAAAGAAGATTACAGAAGACATAGAGTAGTTCCGTATGGAATGTGGCTTGACAGGATAAAAAGATATTCTTACGAAGAATGCGAGAAAAATACATTGGTGTTTATGGGCCATCTATTGGAAAAACAAGGAGTTCAGCTGGTTTTAGAAGCAATTCCCGAAATAATAAGGAAAATACCGGATTTTAAGTTTAAAGTTATAGGAACGGGAAATTACAAGGATAAACTCGAGGAAAGGGTTAAAGAATTAAAACTTGAGAATTATGTTGTTTTCTTGGGAAAAATTGAAAAAAACGAAGATTTAGAAAAAGAAATAGCAAAATCATGTGTTGCTATTGCTCCGTATATACCAAAACTGGACACGTGGACTAAATATGCAGATCCAGGAAAGGTAAAAACATATTTAGGCTGTGGGGTGCCTCTTCTTTTAACAGATGTTCCTTGGAATGCAAAAGAGATAGAAGAAAACGGCTGCGGAAAGATAATTAAGGAAGAACCGGCAGATATAGCAAAAAAAGTTATTGAACTGATGGATGGTAGAATAAATCAGAAGTACAGAGACAACGCAATTAAGTATTCAGAGAGTTTTGATTATGTGAATATTTTTAAGGAGATTGGTTTATGAAAAGTGGGTACGGAAAAATAAAAGATTGTTTGTACAAAGTGTTCCCGTTTATTAATAATGGATATTTCAGAGATATTTGGGTAGTCGGAAAACTCCAAAGTATACCGAAAGGGAAGAGGATTTTAGATGCCGGAGCCGGTGAATGCAAATATAAAAAATATTGCTCTCATTTAATTTATAAGAGCCAAGATTTCGGTAAGTATAATGGAAAAGGTGACGGAGTAGGTTTACAAACGAGAGTATGGGATACAAGCTCTATAGATATAGTTTCCGATATAACAAATATACCCATAGAAGACAAATCTTTTGACTATATTTTATGTACCGAAGTGTTAGAGCACATACCCTACCCTGATAAGGCAATAAAGGAATTTAGCAGGATATTAAAACAGGGCGGGAGATTAATTCTTACAGCCCCATTTTGTTCTCAGACACATTTTGCTCCTTTTCATTTTTGCACAGGTTTTAATTCATATTGGTACGAGGAAGTGTTAAAAAAAGAAGGCTTTAAAATTATCGAGTTATCAACTAATGGAAACTATTTTGATTATGTTTTGCAAGAATTGGTAAGAACTCCGTTGGCGTTTAAAAGATACTCTCCTTTAGGTGTATTTTCTTATCTTTTATATATATTGATTCTGCCTCTTGTATTGATTTTGTTTATTCTTTCTAAATTTACAAAAGGCTCCGAAAAACAAATGTGCTTTGGTTATCATGTTTTGGCGGAGAAAAAATGAAAGTATATAAATCAAAAAGCAAAAACATTGCATATTTCGGTTATAGGATGGTGAATCAGGTATTTGATCCTATTATTTTTTTGAAAGGATTATGGGGATATGTCTGGTATTTTAGAGATTTAATTAAATTTAGGATTCTATCCCCGGGGACCAAAGTAAAATTATTAGATTTATACCCTCAATTGCACGATAAAACTTCTATGACCGGTTTTGACGCTCATTATTTTTATCAGCAGTTGTGGTTATTTGAAAATGTTTTAAAGAATAAACCCAAAGAGCATGTGGATGTTGGTTCTACGTATCAAATGAGTGGATATCTTTCTAAAATTGTGCCAACGACTTTTATTGATATAAGACCGATAAACGCAAAGTTGGAAAATTTAAAGGTTTTGGACGCTTCAATACTGGATTTACCTTATAAAGACAATAGTTTGGAGTCTGTTTCCTGTCTTCATGTTATAGAACATATTGGGTTAGGAAGATATGGTGATAAAATTGACCCTAATGGGTGGGAGAAAGCCTGTAAGGAGTTGCAGAGAGTTTTAGCCGAAGGTGGGAGATTGTATGTTTCGGTACCCATTGGAAAATCGAAAGTATGTTTTAATGCGCACAGGGTTTTTGATGTAGAGGATGTATTAAAAGCTTTTAATGAATTGAAATTGCTGGAATTTAGTGCTGTTGATGATAATGGTAGTTTTATGCAATCCTCCGACCCGCAGGTATTTAGAAAAGCTAATTATGGTTTGGGAATGTTTGTTTTTAAGAAACCGTAAATTATAATGATGATATGCTCTCTTTGTATAAGTTAATATTTTATTAAAATAATCATATGGAAATATCATTTTGTATAACAACCTATAACCGGTTAACAGATCTTAAAAAGGCGGTAAACAGTGTCTTAGATCAGAATGGTTTGGAAAATATTGATTATGAATTGTTAGTGTCCGATGATAGTAACAACGATGAGACTGAGAAGTATGTACTTGCCCTCTCTTCTGAAAATGCAAAAGTAAGGTATCTGAAAAATAAAAATAAAGGTCAGTTTAATAATCTAAATAACGTTTCCAGTCACGCGAAATACGATTGGATAGTATTTTTACATGATGATGACGTTTTAGAAAAAGATTACTTAAGTAGTGTGCTTCTTTTAGAGGATAAAATTATTAATGAGGGTGTGGATATAGTTTGGGGTGCTAGGAATCTTATTGATAAAGATGATAAAAAAATTAATGTCTTAGTCAGTAGTGTTACAGGTTTAAATAAAAGTTTGATTGTTAATAGCGAGGAGTTTTTACACCAGATGCTTGCAAAACATGATTACACCTACGGGGGTAGAGTTATTTTTCCAATGGTTACTGGAATTATGGTCAAAAGAGAGCTTGTCCTAAGAGTTAAATTTGATAATAGGTTCGCGGTAAATGCAGACGGTCTTTTTTTGTGGAAAATATTTTTTAATAGTAAAAATTCGTTGTATATAAATAGCCCAATTATAAACTATCGTTGGGTCGAGAATTCCGAAAGAGCTAAACCTTCGGAACAAGGTATAGTATATGGTGAAATGAAAGGTATTTTGTTGGCAATGATAGCATATATGGAGGAGAATCTTGGAGTTAAGAATATGGTTTCTAGAAAAAATGATTTTATGAACTCATTCTATTTTAATGCGGCCAATATTGATAGTCCTATAACGTGGGTATCTTTGAGATATAAGGGCGGTTATATAAAGCGTGTAAGAATAGTTCTGCACATAATTTTTGATATTATTAAAAATTATCCTAAGGTACTTATTAAACCATCTCTTTATTTATGCACTGTTGTTTGTTTTCTTCCGCAGTCCGTATTAAAGTTTTTTTATCGTTATTATATTAAGAGAATAATTTGATAAATGAAGTCTGATTTTTTTAATAAATATATAAACATAGCGCCGTACTTATTTTTTTTCTTAGTTTCTATTTTTCTTACCTTATACGTATTCAGGGACGTTCCCAGAGACAGTTTCCTCTTAGTACACGACCACTCTACATATGTAACCAAGCAAGATTTGTATAATAAAACTTACATACTTACAAATGAGAATTTTGGTCTCAATTTGCCTGTAAATTTTATAAGGCTTTTACCCACCAGAATATTATATTCTGTGTTCTTCTCGTTAGGTTTAGATACAAGGCAAATTCAGATAGTCAGTTCCGTATCATTTTGGTTCATAATGCTTTCTTTATCCTACATCGGAATAAGAAAACTTTATTTGCTTGTGGCTAAGAAAGAAAATCTTTTAGACATTTTACTTATTACCTTATTTTATTGTTTTAATACACTTGTAGTAATCTTTCTGTCTACGGGTAATTTCTGGGATATAAGTTTTATAATCTCATATTCTGTATTGCCATTGACAGTGTTTTTAACCTATCGATTTTTTGATAAAGGTACATTTAATAAAGTAGAGTTGATAGTACTGCTTGGCGTTTTGGTTGCCGCGTTTTTATACATTCAATTCATAATTCCAATAGCTTTGATTTTAGTTACAATAGTACTAATAAATTTTGGTGCTAAAATATTTAGCGTCATATCATTAAAAGATATTATTTTTTCTGTCTGTTTGTTCCTGCTAATATTTTCTCCCTCAATCTATGCCTATTATTTAAATAATATAGGTAGCTTCGGTAATCCCGTTGACTTAGTTTTAAAGGAATCCATGGCAGGTGCCATCCAAGGTGGAATTTTTTCCATGATGGTTAACCATTTTAGCTGGGCAATATATAATTTATGGAAACCAAGGAGCATACTTCCATTCTATAATTATTTTGAAAGTGTAAGTTATCTTATTGTATCGCTTTCGGTTTATTTTGTTTTCTTAATTTACGCTATAAAGAAAACTAAAAGTGGAAAATTTTTTAACTCTATTTTTCTAATTTTGCTCATGTCGCTATTTTTTGCAAAAGGTCCACAAAAACCGTTTGGTTTTATATATCAATTTCTTGTTAATGATGTTCCGTTGTTTCAAATTGTTCGGACACCGGATAATAAATTTGCTATTGGTGTAATGTTTTCCATGGCAGTTTTGTATATTTATATATTAAGCAGTAGCAGTAAATCACTAAAACATTTCATTAGATTACACTTGCTTATAGTTATTATGGTTTGGTCCTATCCAATTTTAACTAAGGACGCAATTATCGGAAAAAATAATCCCGGTATTAGTGGGGATTTTATTACGAGAATATACCCTGAACATTCTGAAGTAACCGAAAGATTAAATTCTGAACGGAATTACTATGGCATTTTATTATATCCGCCTACTAGTTTACCGGAAACAGTAGAAAAAAACGGGAACATTTTTATTGGTAGAGACAATATTGGTGGTGCTGGAACTAAATTACCGGTTTATTATTTGACATATGATTTACATTCAGACCCCGAATTTTCGGTCATTCTTAAGAATATATATAAGGAAATGAATTTAGAAGAAATATCTTCTATTAGTGCTAAATATATAATAATACGGAAAGATATTTACCCGGGAGAGTCATTAGATAAATCTATTGAATTTAAAGATAAAATCGATAAAACTCCTGGGTTTAAAATGTTGGTAAATAATGACTTGTTATATTTATATGAAATACCGGAGTATTTAGTTACAGAGCCTTTTTCTATAGATTGTAAAAAAGATGGCAATATAAGTTATGAATTTGTTTCTCCCGTTATGTACAAATTAAGTATTTCAGATGCCGAGTATCCGTGTAAATTAAAGTTTATGGGGATGCCTAACAATTCTTGGACGTTTCTTAATAATATCGGGGATCAAAAAATTGATATAAGTGATTTTTATAAACCAATAAATATAAGAAAAGTTTCCAATGGTTATCCTAATGAATGGGTTATAGAAGAAAAGGATGCACAGAGTTATCTTAATAAGGATAAAGGTAACGAAAACAATCTTAACATTTTTATGTACTACATGCCGCAAATGTATATGAACTTATTGGTAGTAGTTTCCGGAATGGTTCTATTTGGCTGTGTTGTGTATGTTTTGAAAAATCGAAAGCATTGTAATATTTTTAACTCTTAGATAAAGAGTTAAATAAAAACATAAAAATGTAGATGTAGCAAGTTGCTTTAATTTTGATGTATATAAGAAATATTCTGAAAAGATATATGATTTACTATTATAACGACTCTTCATTGGGTTTCCTCTCTGATTTCTATAGATTTACAGGAAAAGAAAAATTATTGGAAAATACTTCTTTATCGGAACTCTCCGGAAATAAAATTGATTTTTTTACCTACTTAGTAAAATCCTTTTTATCTTCTTTTCTTGATTTTGTAACCCTGAATAATATTTTATTCCTTTTAGCTTCAATCCTTAGTCTCTTTTTTACCTATAAATTAATAAAGAATTTAATTAAAAATAAAATTATTTCAATTATTTTCTCCATTTTATACTCTTTTTCCATTTACCTGTTGTTCAGGGTTATATCTGCTACGCAGGCTTTGTATTTCATATTTGTTTTTCCGGTAGTTTTAAATTTGCTGGTAAATAAGAAAAATCCTTTTTTGATAGGTTTTATTGTCTTTTTATTTGCAATGATAAGCAATTATTATGGATTCTTTTTGTTCGTTACAGTGTGTTTGTGGTATTTATCTGACCTGGTTTTAAAAAAAATAAAAGTTAAGGAATTTGTTGGTGAGGTATTGAAGTTTTCTCTTACCTTTATTCTGTTGATAGTGATATTTTTAGGACCTCTTTTGTATAAAAATCTTCCAGTTTTCGGTAATTATACTAAGTCAAAAGGAACAGAACTCTTAGAGGAAAATTCACATTCTGTTTTTAGATCTATTGGAGATTGGTATTGGTTTAGTTTTCGTCCCTGGTACTTCTTTATACCCCAAAAATCATCAATATTCTTTGGAGAAGTGTCAAAAAATATCCACGACAGAATAAAATTTACAGGTTACTACCTCGCTGACGACTACATGGAGCAGGAAATGGGCGGAAGCTACATGGGTTGGCACTTTCTTTTGGGAATGACTTTTGTCGCCGTTCTTCTGCTTCTAAAACGATACAAAAATAAAGAATTCAAAACATTTAAAACAGTTTATGAAAACAAAGAAATGATTCTTCGGAGTTTTTTTATCATATTCTGCATTCTTTTAATATCAGGTCCCCCGTCATTTACCATTCACGGAATAGAAATATATACCCCAACATATCTTCTTTATCATATAGTTCCTGTATTCAGAACATTAGTCAGATGGGCAGTAGTAATTTATCTTTTTGTTTTAATAATAAACTCATTTTTAGTTCAGGACTTATACAATCTGATGAAAACAAAAATTCAAAAAATACTTTTTATCTTGGGATTTTTAGGTTTAAACTTTGTAATTTTTGCAATCAAAATACCTGTAATAAACATAGAAAAACCTCCCGTAGAAATAGCGTATGTAAAAGAAAAATATCCCGAAAGTGTATCTTATGCTGTATATCCAAAGGGTGACTACTACTCAATATTTTGGGTAATCTCACATGAAGATCTTCTCATTAATCCCGTAAGCTATGTAAACTATAAAACCGGATTTAATGCAGGCGAATTTTCCAAAAAATTGATAACCGAAGAAGGAATACAAGAATTTTTAAAACAAAATCCAAAATATTTAATCTACTATCCGGAGAAAATT
>Ga0255342_1004417_pt1 | contig 14369 bp, 16 predicted proteins | sample wastewater_treat_3_FD_192416 | JGI IMG/M metagenome (GOLD analysis project Ga0255342, IMG submission 192416) | Wastewater microbial communities from Lulu Island WWTP, Vancouver, Canada - plant14 | ecosystem: Engineered > WWTP > Wastewater > Unclassified | place: Canada: Vancouver, British...
TAGTTGTTGTTCGTTTTGGGTAATGTCCAAAAACTTAAAACGCGTGTGCAACAGCGCATCGCTCATCGAATTGCCGTAGAGCAGCACAATGGTGATTTGCGGCATTTGCGCAAAAAAAGCAGCGTGTTCAAAAATAATTTTTGACGAAACGAAAAAATGCACGAAACGTGGTGCATCGGCATCGTGGCGGTTAAAATTCTCCTCAAATTGTTCAAACGTGTCGAAAATGACGGTTTCGGCAAATGGCATCATGCTGTCCAACAGTCCTTTCAGACCAATGGCAGTAAGGTAAGCAGGTTCAATGATGGCAATGCGTTTGGAAGATTTCATCATTGCAAAGATAGGCTTTTTTTATGACTTTGCAGTAAAAAAAGCACATTATGAAATCGGGAAAATCCAAATTTCACAATGTGCAATTTTATCAATTTAACGAACCTTTAAATTTACTTTTTTGTAATAGAGGAAAGACCGCCGGATTTTTGCGACACAAATATCGGATTTCCTTTGTATTTAATATCACTTGTGCCTACGGCTGTAACCCATAGCGAGTCGCTTACTACTATTTCGGCATCGCTGGCACCTGTCGCATTTAGGCGACAAGTGGTAAATTTGCACTTTTCTGCATCAAGGTCGCTGGCGCCGATAAGGTTTATTTCGGCATGGTGAGCATAACCTTTTAAATCTATTGACGAGCCGCCGGCACTTTCTATATGCAATTGTTTTTTTACATTAATGTTGCAATCTGCATCGCTGGCGCCCAATAGTTTAAGGCTGAGGTTGTCGGTGGTAAATGTAGTAAAACACTCCAATTCACTGGCACCTGTCAGCACCACTTCGTCAATGTCGGAAACATGAATATAAGCATATATGTCGTCCGAGATCCAATCTTTTCCGTCAATGTATATTTTAAGTTGTCCGTTTTCCACTTCAGTTTTTACCTTGTCGGTTATTTCTTCGGGACAGCGCAAACTCACTTCGGTACTGTCGCTTTGTGTGAGATAGGCGGTAATATTTCCCGACAGTTGCAATGAATTGAACTGTGGCACGTTGCGTGTTTCTTCCACCATCATGCCCGAAAAACTGTGGTGTATTTGTCGTTTTATACTCTGTGGAAGTTCGTTGTTTAGGCTAATGCCAATACCGATAACTGTGAGCAATGCTATAATCCATACGATAAACAATGTCCAACCCAACCAATGGCTGCGACGGGTATTATTTGGACGTTTTTGCAATAGACGTATGCTGCCAACTATCAGCCCGATAGCAGGACTAATAAACAAAACCGCTATGCTGCCGAATAGTATTATAGCCGTAGTGTTATTTATGGTGTAGTAAGGGATAAACTCGGCAAAGAGTTCGCTGTAGCCTGCTATAATCACTAAAATGGCGGCGATAACACAAATAGCCACTAAAATGAATGCGAAGCCGATAATACTGCCGATTAATATAAACAGTGCTTTGAACAACCATAAAAAAACTTCACCTGTGCGATTTCCAACGTGTTTAACCGATTCTTTGAAACGGTCGGATTCTATGTACTCTTTTATGTTTTCTAAATTTGGTTCAACTCCTTGCATTTCAAGTTGTTGTGCCGCAGTTTGTGCTTCGGGAACAATAATCCACATCAGAAAATAGATAGGAATAAACCACCCAAATCCCACAATAACAATGAGTACAAAAAGAATACGCATCAAAGTTGTGTCCCAACCGAAATAGGCGGCGCATCCGCTGGCAACTCCACCCAAAATAACATCGTTGGGGTTGCGGTAGAGTTTGCGGTATTTGCGTTTTTCTTTTTTCTCATCAGCCTTGCTTTGAGGCTCTTTTTCGTCGCCATCCACATCAAACTGGTTTGGACTTCCCAGCGTTTCGATGACGGCTTCTACATCTTGCATTTCCACTACGGTTTTGTTTCCGTTGTTCAGTCTTTCGGTAAACAGTTCAGCTATGCGCGCATCAATGTCTTTTAAAATTTCAGACTCTTCTGCATCCGAAAAATGTTTGCTCAAATCGTTTAGGTACGATTTCAGAGTGGAATAGGCGTCTTCGTCAATATAGAACGCTACGCCGTTAAGATTAATTGACAATGTTTTTTTCATAATTGTTCTTTTTATTGTTTTACTTGTTTTTAATATAGTCGACAGAATTTTTTATTTCGTTCCAAGATTTTTCGAGTTCGTCAAGAAAAACGGTGCCGTTGTCTGTTAATTCGTAGTACTTACGCGGAGGTCCTTGCGTTGATTCTTTCCAATAATAATTAAGTAATCCGCTGTTTTTCAGACGTGTAAGCAGAGGATACAATGTTCCTTCTACCACAATGAGTTTTGCTTCCTTCAACTCTGTAATGATATCGGAGGTGTAAGCTTCTTTTTTCTTGAGTATAAGCAATATGCAATATTCAAGAAAACCTTTTCGCATTTGTGCCGTGATGTTGTTTGTGTTAATTGCCATAATTTATGTAGGTTAATATTATCTGTTGTGAAATAACGCTGCAAAAATAATACAAATAAAAATACTATGCAATACATAATACTATATTTTTAAAAAATATTGTTTGAATTTTGAAATTGTAAAAAAAATAGTACTTTTGTATTTTATATGTAATGTACGATAGAATGGAAGTGATAAAAGAATTTATGGAGCAGCACAATTATCCCGCATTCGATTTGAAAGCAGTATTTTTTGATATGGATGGAGTGCTGTTCGATTCGATGAAGTACCATGCTTACGCTTGGGTGCGCGCCATGAGGGCTTCGGGCATCCCATTTACCGAATACGATTGTTACATGAACGAGGGCAGGACAGGGGATTCAACCATCAACGAATTTTCGCTGAAATACCGTGGGCGTGAGGCAACGCCACAGGAAGCCGAAGAGATTTATGCGCTCAAAAGTCGCTATTTTGAATCGTGTCCCGAGGTTAAACCTATTCCGCACGTGTCGTCGTTGCTCAAAAAGATAAAAAATCAAGGTTTGGATATATTTATTGTAACAGGGTCGGCTCAAAAATCGCTACTCTCGCGCTTAAATCACAATTTTCCAGGGGTATTCAGTAGGGATAAAATGGTAACGGCTTTCGATGTGAAATATGGCAAACCCCACCCCGAACCTTATCTCATTGCTCTGAAAAAAGCTCGTGTGGAGCCGTGGCAAGCCTTGGTAATTGAAAATGCGCCGTTAGGAATACGTTCAAGTGTTCAAGCAGGCATTTTTACCGTTGCCGTCAATACGGGCGTTTTGGAGGACAAAGTATTATCCGATGCCGGAGCGAGTGTCGTTTTTCCAAATATGGAAGCAGTATTAAATCATTGGTATAAAATTTATGAATAAAAAATGGCTTGTGGCGTTTGTCGCCTTTTTATTGCCCATGGCGGCAATTTCTCAGATAAATCTGTTTTCCGATTCAATGATAGTGCGCGGCGTGGATATGAGCGAAGAAGCCCGTCGGTTGGAGGTGCAAAAAATGGAGAAAACGGATTATATCCCTGAAATTCACGGAACTATTCGTGCCAAATACGAATGGTGTACTTCGTTGGGAACAAGTCGTTTTCAAGTGCGCAATGCACGTCTCAGCGTACTTGGCAATGTGCATCCCATTGTTGCCTACAAAGCTGAAGTGGACTTGTCCGAAAAAGGCGCTATGAAAATGCTTGATGCCTATGTCCGTGTCTTTCCCGTAAAAGGTATGGCGCTCACTTTGGGACAGATGAAAGTGCCTTTCAGTACAGACAATATACGTAGTCCGCATATGTTCTATTTCGCTAACCGTTCACTGCTGGTAAAGGAAACTACCGGCTTGCGTGATGTCGGTTTTTCGATGGGCTACACGCATACTGAAAAGTTTCCGTTTTCCATTGTTGCCGGTATCTATAATGGTGCCGGACTTTATAATCAAGAATCGTGGTATAAAAATATGTGCGTAGCGGCGAGGGCAGTATTTGACCCTTGCGAATACATTAATTTTTCGCTTAACTATCAAACATTCGCTCCTGATAGTATTCGTATGAATGTATTTGACGTAGGGGCTTATAGCGATTTTTACGGGTTTCATATCGAAACGGAATATCTTTACAAACATTATGGCGGTGCTTTTAAACCGACACACGCCATTGTGGGTTTTATCAATTACGATTTGAAGTTGCCGAAAGTGTTTAGTAAAATTTCGTTTTTGGCGCGCTATGATGCCATGACGGACAATAGCCACGGTTACCGCAATGAGATGGGTATGTTTGTTGCCGACGATATTGCTTGTCAGCGCTTTACCGGCGGTATTACGTTGAGTTTGGCTAAACCGTTCCACGCCGATTTACGTATTAACTACGAAAAATATTTTTACGACAATTGGGCAATAGCAGACCCCGGCAAACTGGATAAATTAGTTATAGAATTGGTAGCTCGTTTCTAAAAACATTTAAATGGCACGGTTTTTGCGTGATGTGAAGTGCATCATTAACACTGATAAATAATGAAAAAAATAGTTTTTGTTATGGTTTTCACAGCGTTGTCTGCAACCGTTTTCGGACAGTTTACGTTTGGTGTTAAAGCCGGTTATAATACATCGTTGGGTTTTAATAAAGATTGGAAATTTGATGCATCGAACCTTAACATCAAGTCCGATTTGGGACATGGTTTTCAGGCGGGTATCTTTATGCGTATCGGTAATCGTTGGTATGCGCAACCGGAATTGTACTACAATATGACCCGTACCGATTATAAAATCAAATTGTCCGATATTGAAAATATTGATAGAGCGGTAACGCTGAGTACGGTGGACTTGCCGATAATGGTAGGTTACAAGATTTTTGATAAGGATAATTTCAATATGCGGGTGATGTTGGGACCGAAATTCCGTTTCGATGCGGGTTCTTTTGCTAAAAATTCAGAAGAGATGGAAGATTGGAAAGAAGTTGCGAAAAAAGCGCAAATTGGTTTAACAGCCGGTATAGGTTTTGATTTTTGGTTTATGACCTTGGATTTACGCTACGATTTAGTTGACCGCTTGTACACAACTTCATTGAAAGATAATAAGATAAATGTCAATCCTATCAATGCGTTTAATATTTCGTTGGGTTGGAAAATTATTGAGTACGATAAAAATAAGAATAAGAAAAAGTACAAAAATAAAAATAATAATGATTGAAAATGGCTTCTCGTCATGCGTCGCGACAATTGAATTTCAGTTGTCGCGATTTTTGTTTGAAATAGTTGATTTGTTGATAATTTTATTTGCGTTTTGGTTATGCTTTGTCAATTATAAATAGTACCTTTGTAGGGATTTTTGGAAAATTGTTAAAAAAATCATATAAAATCAATAATTATCAATATTTTAAGTCAAAATTTACTATGAAACCAACTCACATTGAACATCTTGGAATTGCCGTTTCAAGTTTGGAACAGACCATTCCTTTTTTTGAGTTTCTTACAGGTTCTAAATGCTATTCCATTGAGGAAGTGGCAGACCAAAAAGTGAAAACAGCTTTCTTCAAAGTAGGGGAAACGAAAATTGAACTTTTGGAGCCGACTTGTCCCGAAAGCACCATTGCCAAATTTATTGAGAAAAATGGTGGTCGTGGCGGCGTTCATCACGTTGCATTTAATGTCGAAAATGTAGAAGAAGCTCTGAAAGAGGCTGAAGCAGCCGGCATACAACTTATCGACAAAGCTCCTCGTAAAGGTGCTGAAAACCTGATGATTGGATTCCTTCATCCGAAAAGCACTTGCGGCGTTTTGATGGAATTGTGCGAACAACCTAAATAAACTTAAATAAATTTACAGAGAAAGACCGTGCGTTTGGCAATTTTAAAATGGTCGTTAACGCAAGGGTATATTTGAAAAAATAAAGCAATTATGGAAAATCAAGAAAAATTGAAAAAATTGATTGAAAAGCGTGCGCTTGCACTTGCAGGTGGTGGTGAAAAAGCGGTAGCAAAACATCGCGCGAAAGGTGCTTATACTGCCCGTGAACGTATCAATATGCTACTCGACAAAGGCAGTTTTGAGGAAGTGGATATGTTCATCACTCATCGCTGCACCGATTTTGGCATGGATAAAAAAGTGTTCCTCGGCGACGGTGTTGCTGTGGGCAGTGGCACCATTGACGGACGTTTGGTGTTTGTGTTCGCACAAGATGCTACGGTTATCGGTGGCTCGCTTTCGGAAACGATGGCACAAAAAATTTGCCACGTAATGGATATGGCTATGAAGTTAGGTGCGCCTGTCATTGGCTTAAATGATTCGGGCGGTGCACGTATCCAAGAAGGTGCTAATGCGTTAGCCGGTTATGCCGAAATTTTTGAACGCAATATTTTAGCATCGGGTGTTATTCCGCAAATTTCCGTTATTTTTGGACCTTGTGCCGGAGGAGCGGTTTATTCGCCGGCTCTTACGGACTTCATTATGATGACGGAAAAGAACAGCTATATGTTCATTACCGGACCAAAAGTAGTAAAAGCGGTTACAGGCGAAAATGTATCGGTTGAAGACCTTGGCGGTGCGCATGTGCATGCTACCAAATCGGGTGTTACACACTTTACCGCTTCTACCGAAGAAGAGGCTTTAGCCGAAGTGCGCCGTCTGATTTCTTTCATTCCGCAAAATAACATGGAAGAAGCTCCTGTGATTGAATGTACAGACCCTACCGACCGCATTGAAGATGGCTTGAACGAATTTGTTCCGGCTAATCCGAATTTACCCTACGACATGAAAGAAATTATCTACACAATTGTAGATAATGGTGATTTTATGGAAGTGCATAAAGATTTTGCGAAAAACATCATTTGCGGTTTTGCTCGCTTTGACGGACAATCGACTGGTATTATTGCCAATCAACCTAATTGGCTTGCTGGTGTGCTCGATTGTGATGCTTCGCGTAAAGCTGCACGTTTTGTTCGTTTCTGCGATGCTTTCAATATTCCTATTCTAACATTGGTGGACGTTCCGGGATTCCTTTGCGGAACAGGACAAGAATATGCCGGTATTATCAGCCATGGTGCAAAATTGATGTTTGCCTACGGTGAAGCTACTGTTCCTAAAGTAACGGTTACTATTCGCAAATCGTACGGCGGTTCGCACATTGTGATGAGCTGTAAACAACTCCGTGGCGACTACTGCTATGCATGGCCGAATTCCGAAATAGCCGTTATGGGCGCATCGGGAGCCATTGGCGTATTGGAGGCTAAAACCCTAAAAGCAATTGAAGACCTCGAAGAAAGGGCTAAATTCATTGCCGAAAAAGAAGCCGAATATCAAGAAAAATTCGCCAGTCCGTATCAAGCTGCATCGCGTGGCTATATTGATGATGTTATTGAACCGCGTAATACACGTTTCCGTATTATTCGTGCGTTTCAGACACTGCAAACGAAACGTTTGACAAATCCGTTGAGGAAACATTCGAATATTCCACTTTAATAAATTCGCATTACAATGATTACATTAGCAATAAATTGGGCGAATGCCACTATAATTACCTTTTTCGGTTTTGGCATAGTGTTCGTTGTTCTGATTGTGTTAATCTTGATTATGGGTTTGTTCGGTAGAGTAATGACCCCGAAGGTACGTGTGCCTAAAGCGGTTAAAGTTGCCGGTAAAGAATCAATCAAAATCAACACCGACACCGAATTTCATAAAGTGTACTTGCCCGCCAATGCAAGTGCTGCCATAGCTATGGCGTTGTATTTGTACTACGGAGATGTGCACGAAGATGAAGACTATGTATTGACAATTAAAAAGGTAGAGCGTCGCTATTCGCCTTGGAATTCTAAAATTTATGGTATTAACAATTTAGTAAGATAAAAATCTCATGAAAAAATTTAAGTTTATCATAGACGGCATAAAATATGAAGTGTCCGTAGATGAAATAGAACAGAATGTAGCTTCAATAGAAGTTAACGGAACGCCTTTTACGGTAGAGATTGAACGCGAACAAAAAGTACTTCCAACAGCTCCTCTCCGTCCCATTAAACAGGCAGCTTCTGCTCCTCAAAGTGCCACTTGTGCTACAGAGCCAACCAAATCGGACAGCTTTATTGTTAAATCACCGCTTCCGGGTAGCGTGATGAAAGTGTTGGTTACCGTAGGTCAAAGCGTAAAGCGCGGCGATGTATTGCTGACTATGGAATCGATGAAAATGGAAAATAACATTTTAGCAGAGAAGGACGGCGTTATCAAAGCCTTGTTTGTTGAACCGGGCAAAAATGTGTTGCAGGACGATAAGTTGGTCGAAATGGAAAGTAGTGAAACTGTTGTTGCCCCCGCACCGAAACCCGCAGCATCAACTGCTCCTAAAGCCGAAACACCAAAAGCTGAAGCTCCAAAAGCTGAAGCTCCAAAAGCAGCACCTACTCCCGTAGCCGGTGGTTTCAAAGTAAGAGCTCCACTTCCGGGCAGCGTTCTTAAAGTGGTTGTTACCGAAGGTCAAAGTGTAAAGCGCGGCGACGTATTGCTAACCTTGGAGTCGATGAAAATGGAAAACAGTATTCTTGCTGAAAAAGATGGTGTTGTTAGAGGTATTTCTGTAGAAGTCGGTAAAAATGTACAACAGGACGATGTGCTGTTAGTGCTTGAATAAATATTCTTCAAAATTATGAAAATGAAAAAAATAGTGTTTGTTCTGTCGTTGGCAGCATTGTTCAACTTTGCGCCGACGATTGCACAAGAAACGAATGAAACAACGAATACAACTACCGAAGCTGTTGCTACCACTCCCGCTGAAGAGGATATTGTGATGGCTAAGGAGACGATTAATGTGTGGGAAACCATTGTCGATTTTGCTAAAAATTCGGGAATCGGAAAAATGCTAAATACTGAAAATGAAGGCGATTGGCGCAATTTCGTTATGTTAGGCGTTGCTTGTTTGCTGTTGTATTTAGCTATTGTTAAGCAATTTGAACCGTTGTTACTCTTGCCAATAGCTTTTGGTATGCTACTGACAAACTTCCCCGGAGCAAATATGTTCCATGAGGATTTGTTTGCCGGTGGACAAGTTCATTGGAGCGAATTTTACGCTAAAGGAGGATTGCTGGACTATCTTTATTTAGGCGTAAAATTGGGTATCTATCCGTGTCTGATATTCATCGGTATTGGCGCAATGACCGATTTTGGTCCATTGATTGCCAATCCTAAAAGTCTTTTGTTGGGAGGAGCTGCACAGCTTGGTATCTTTGCAACGTTCATTGGTGCTTTGGCACTTGGATTTACAGGTCCCGAAGCCGGTTCTATCGGTATTATAGGTGGTGCTGACGGTCCTACGGCTATTTTCCTGACGTCGAAATTAGCACCGCACTTATTAGGACCTATTGCCGTAGCTGCTTATTCGTATATGGCTTTGGTTCCGGTTATCCAACCGCCTATTATGCGTGCGCTGACCACCAAAAAGGAACGTTCCATTACGATGAAACAATTGCGTTCGGTATCGAAGACGGAAAAAATTCTTTTCCCGATTTTCATTACTATTATCTGTGCACTTCTTTTGCCGGATGCTACTTCGTTAATCGGTTGCCTTATGTTTGGTAACTTACTGAAAGAGTGTGGCGTAACAGAACGTTTGAGTAAAACGGTTCAAAATGAATTGATGAATATCGTTACGGTATTTTTAGGAATTACTGTGGGCGCTACTGCCACAGCAAGTACTTTCTTGGCTTTAGGAACCATTAAAATTATCATACTTGGCGTAATTGCCTTTGGGTTGGGAAGTGCAGGCGGTGTATTGCTGGCTAAGTTTATGAATTTGTTCTTAAAAGACAAAATTAATCCGCTTATCGGTTCAGCCGGTGTGTCGGCAGTGCCAATGGCTGCACGTGTTTCGCAAACGGTTGGTCAAGAAGAAAATCCGGGCAATTTCTTGCTGATGCATGCCATGGGACCGAATGTTGCCGGTGTTATTGGTTCGGCTGTAGCTGCAGGTATTTTATTAAGCGTACTTGGATAAAAAATACAACTTTTGTTGAACGCAAAAAATCCCGTTCCTTTTGGAGCGGGATTTTTTTATGTATGTTTTGCCAATTACAAAAATGATTTTAATCGCTTTGTTGGCTAATTTTACGGTATCATTAAGCATTAATTGAATGTGTGAAGAAACAGTACTAGAGTAGGTCGGAAGTGTATTTGATAATGAAATTGATAGTGCTAATGTGTGAACGAAAGCATAGCGAATAGTAGCTATGAAAACTTGTATTTTTAATTTGAATACGTCCAAAATAAAAGAACTCCGCATTGCAGAGTTCTTTTAAAGGATGTAATTAGTTGTAATTCAAATTATAAAACGATTTTGCATTTTTCGTTTCCTGCACGTACAACATAAATGCCTTTGCTCAGGTTGTCCAATTGAATTTGACCGTTAACTAATTCTTGAGCTAAAACGCGTGCACCTGTAACAGTGTAAACTTCTACCATTGTGCCGTCGGCAATGCCTTGAACCATCAAAGTTTTGTTGATTACGAATAGGTTTAGTTTTTCGGCGTTTGTGTTAGCAAAGCCTGTAGAAACTGTTAATGACACATCGTCAAGCAAAAATGCATAAGCACCTTTTTGTGGAACGTTTGCAGCTTTTGGTGCCATAATTAAGATATTAAATTGACCAGCTGTTGAAAGAGTAAATCTAAATGTATATTCCGCATAATCGTTAGTTAAAGTAAGAGGGTCTGAATATTTGTAATCAGAGGCTTCCCCTCCAACAGGAACATAACCTAATTTGATAGCGGCTGCAGTAGAATTTGCATTTTTAGCATAAGCTGAAATTGTGTAAGTTCCGGCTCCCAAGTTTAATGCATCGGCTATAACACGGTTATTGTATGTGGTATTTCCGTGTTCAACTAATAAAGCTTTTACTCCTGTATGAGCATCAGATGATATGGTACATACCAATTCAGGATGATTTGGTGTCCAATGGTCCATGTCGTCTTCAAAAGACGGGTTCAGAATGAGATTCTCTGCGTTTGCAAAGATGGCACATGCTACAAAAGCCATTAAAAAAGTAATTTTTCTCATAATAATTTAATTTTAAAAGTAAATAAATAGTTGTTTAACAATTTCAAATAAATATAACGTACAAATGTAGAGTTTCTTTTTGAAATATCAAAATGTTTTTCAATAATTTTTCGGTAAAGTTTTTAACTTTTTACATTTTTGATATTGGTTGAACAACAATAAACTTTATGAATAGTTGTAAACCAATTTGTTATGAATGTGATAAAATATGAAAAGAATGTTTTTTCTTAGTTACAGTGTAATGGTTTCAAAGCAATTGACCATTTCTTTTCGGTACGGTGCTTCTACACGGACATAATTTTCCGTAAATCCGCTCATCAGGTCGTTGCGTTTGGTGGCTTCCCATAGCACAGTGGCGGTTTTGCCTTTTTGACTGTCGTAAAAAGCTTTAAGTTTTTGTTCGGAAAGCGCATGCAATATAGTACTGCGCCGTTTGCGTTCATTTTGCGGAACAATGTAGGGATTTTCGAGGGCTTTTGTGCCTGCACGTTCGGAGTAAGTAAATATGTGAAGTTGCGACACGTCCAACTGTGTGAGGAAAGCACGTGTTTTTTCAAAGTATTCGGGTGTTTCACCACGTGCGCCTACCATTACGTCCATACCTATAAAGGCGTTGGGCATCAGGCTCTTGATGCGGCTTACTTTATCGGCGAAAAGTTGGCACGTGTAGCGTCTTTTCATAAGTTTGAGCACTTCGTCGCAGCCCGACTGTAAGGGCAAATGGAAGTGCGGTGCAAAATGTTTGGAGTTTGCCACAAAGTGTATCATTTCGTCGGTAAGCAAGTCCGGCTCAATAGATGAAATGCGATAGCGCACGTCGGCATCAATGGCGTCCAACGATTGTATCAAGTCGAAAAATGTTTCGTTGGTAGAGCGTCCGAAGTCGCCGATGTTTACGCCCGATAGAACAATCTCTTTTGCGCCTTGGGCAATGGCATCTCGTGCTGCTTCTGTGGTTTCTGCAATGGAGGCGTTGCGACTTCTTCCACGGGCAAAGGGAATGGTGCAGTAGGTACAGTAGTAATTGCAACCGTCTTGTATTTTTAGGAAAAAGCGAGTGCGGTCATCGGCAGAGCAGGCAAGATGGTATTCGCATATTTTTGCGACTTGTGTTGTGATATATTTGTTTTGTGTGTCTTCGCAAAAGTGTTTTTGCAAATAATCCAATAATCGGAATTTTTCGTTTGTGCCCAACACTAAATTAACTCCTTCTATATCAGCTATTTCTTTTGGCTTTAATTGAGCGTAACAACCGATAACAACAACAAAAGCGTTCGGATGTTTTTCAATCATTTTGCGAATGGCTTGTCGGCATTTTTTGTCGGCGGTGTCCGTTACCGAGCAGGTGTTGATAACGCAAATGTCGGCTGCTTTTCCGGTTTTTGCCTTTTTTAATCCGTTTTCGGTGAGTTTTTTTAGCAGGTATGATGTTTCGGAAAAATTGAGTTTACACCCTAATGTGCAGGTAGCAACGGTTTTCCCGTAGAGACTATGATGAAAATTCATAAGTAACTGATTTTGCAACAAAATTAGTACAATTTGTCGGGACGTGAAAATATAAATTTGTAAAATGCTCTTCGCATTGTTGATAAATTTACCGCCGAAAAATGTGATTTTCATTTTGTAGGCTATCATATTTGTCGTACATTTGCATCGCAAAATGAAAATGGGTAATAATGCAGCGTATAACTCATAGTTTATTTGGATTATTTGCTTCGCTTGTTTTGGTAACTGTCTCTTTGACATTTCCCACACTAAACACACCCGATTTCGCAGCCGCAGAGCACAACGTAAATGGTTTCTGTTTTGAAGCTCCAATCTCAACGTTTGCTGCCGTTCCAATCAATCCGACTACTTACACAGTTCCTGCTCCTGTAGTTTGTGTATCGCAGACTACGGGCAATATACTTTTGTTTTCTCCGTGTTGTTTGACGCATCATACCACTTTGTTGCAAAAAGAACAGTGGGATTTGCGCCGTAAGCAATTTAATATTGTAGCTTTTGAAAATGTACAGGCGCATTACTATATTTTTACACTGAAGCGAATACGAATTTAGTCTTTGATATACATCAATTTTTTTGCGCATTGTTTTTTATGCGCGCTTAATATTATTAGTGTATATTTTTATTAAAAGATTAAATTTAAATTCGTTATGAAAAAATCAAAAGTATCAGAGCAATTATTAAAAGAAGTAGATAAACTTGTGTATAAGAAAAAAGATTATAAAGATTATATCATCGCTTTAATCTATTTGGTAGGTGCTATTGCATTATCCATTATATTATTGAAAGTCGATTTTGGAAAGGATGCGTTATTTTTCACGTTATGGTTGGTTGTGTGCGTTGCAGTTATGATGGCTATAATAAAACTATTCACAGCAAAGAACCGTTACTTTGTAAAGGAGACTAAGCAATTGTTGGCATGTACCGTTTTATATTTTGAAGGTCTTAGTCCCGAAAATTTGATAACATTGTTGAAAGGTGATAATTACAAGGCGTTCAAAAAATATTTCAGTAAAGAAGAAAAAGGTTTGAAGTTAGAAATATTAACGTCAGCCGACGGTTCGTTTGCACGGTGCATGGTGTTTAAATTTATTCCTTACAATTACGAGACGGTGTCGGAAGCAATAGCTCTTTCTTCGCAACAAGTTGCTGAATTACTGTCACTTCAAAACAGTAAATAAGACTAAATAAAATTTTTATGAACTATTCATTTTTTGATTTTCTTAATTTATGCGGCGGATTAGGTTTGTTCCTTTTCGGAATGAAAATGATGAGCGAATCTCTCCAAAAAGTGGCGGGAAGCCGCATGCGCAAAGTACTTGCCACAATGACGCGCAACCGTTTCATGGGTGTGATGTCGGGTTTACTGATAACTTCAGTTATACAATCGTCGTCGGCAACTACCGTAATGGTGGTCAGCTTCGTCAATGCAGGATTGCTTACGTTGTGCGAAGCCATTTCCGTAATTATGGGTGCCAATATCGGTACTACGGTTACTGCATGGTTAGTATCGTTGGTGGGATTCAAGTTTAGTATTTCCGATATTGCAGTACCGGCTATCGGTCTAGCCATTCCGCTTCTTTTTTCTAAAAGAGATGAAAGGAAATCGTTTGGAGAATTATTGGTGGGTTTTGCGCTGCTGTTTATTGGGCTCGATTTTCTGAAAAACAGCGTTCCCGACATCAATTCCAATCCTGCTATGCTGGAATTTTTGAAACAGTATAACGGGTCGGATTTCGGTTCGATATTGCTGTTTGTGCTTATCGGTACGGTGCTTACCATCATTATGCAGTCATCGAGTGCCACTATGGCGATTACGCTGGTAATAATGAACAATGGTTGGATTTCGCTCGATGTGGCGGCAGCTATGGTGTTGGGCGAAAA
>Ga0255342_1004422_pt1 | contig 14343 bp, 14 predicted proteins | sample wastewater_treat_3_FD_192416 | JGI IMG/M metagenome (GOLD analysis project Ga0255342, IMG submission 192416) | Wastewater microbial communities from Lulu Island WWTP, Vancouver, Canada - plant14 | ecosystem: Engineered > WWTP > Wastewater > Unclassified | place: Canada: Vancouver, British...
TTGACCGCCTGTTTGATAGAGCTTTCCAGCCGGTCAATATTCAGCCCTTCGGGCACAATATAACTCTCTGCTGCCCCCATGGGCTGAGCGTTTCCTTCATTGCTGCTCTATCACAATGGAGGAAACAATTTAGTCTATCATTAGTTTTTATCATTACATCTGTGTCCATCTGCGTGTACCCTTGTTACAAATGCCTTTTTCAATTGTTTAAAAGCTTTTTTTTACAGGATGAACACAGATGAACGCCGATGAACCCTGATGCAGTATCTTTTGACCGCCTGTTTGATAGAGCATCCCAGCCGGTCAATAGTCAGCCCTTCGGGCAATATCTTGCGCCTGGCCCGCCCGCATGGGCTGAGTGTTTCCTTCATTGCCGCCCTATCACAATGAGGGAAACAATTTAGTCTATCATCTGCTTTTATCATTACATCAGCGTCCATCTGTGTCCATCAATGTTACAAATGCCTTTTTCAATTGTTTAAAGCATCTTTTTTACAGGATGAACGCTGATGAACCCTGATAAAGTATTCTTTGACCGCCTGTTTGATAGAGCTTTCCAGCCGGTCAATATTCAGCCCTTCGGGCACAATATAACTCTCTGCTGCCCCCATGGGCTGAGCGTTTCCTTCATTGCTGCTCTATCACAATGGAGGAAACAGTTTAATTGAGCATCCGTTTTTGTCATTCATCTGTGTCCATCTGCGTGCATCATTGTTACAAATGCCTCTTTTCATTTTTTTTTCAGGATGAACGCCGATAACTCCGGTGCGTTTGCATTTCCTTGCACCTTTCGCCATGCTCTTCCCTCATTTCCGGCATGTTCGGATCGTTTCAATCACTCTGTCCTGCTCTTCCCGTGAGAGCTGGGTCCCTGACGGGAGACACAGGCCGCGTTTAAACAGATCTTCAGCTACTGATCCGCCAACAACACGACAACCTTTAAACACCGGCTGCATATGCATAGGCTTCCACACGGGACGGGATTCGATGTTTTCTGCCTCAAGCGCCATCCGAACCATCTCGCGATCAACACCAAATGTTTCCGGGGTTATAAGTGTCACTGTGAGCCACCGTGTGCAACGACCATACGGCGCCTCGGGCATGAATTCTATCCCCGGCATGTTGCCAAGATTTTCCTGATAATACTCAAATATCTCACGTTTCTTCTGCACCCTGTCTTCCAATACCTGTAGCTGGCCTCTGCCTATTGCCGCAAGAATATTGCTCATTCGGTAGTTATATCCGAGTTCCCTGTGCTCGTAGTGGGGGAAGGGTTCTCTCGCCTGCTGTGACCAGAAACGCGCTTTATCAATTATCTCCCGGTCATCTGAGGCAAGCATCCCGCCACCGGACGTGGTGATGATCTTGTTGCCATTGAAAGAATAGACTGCCGCCCGTGCCCCCACACCTGCATGTACCAGTTTCCTTTTGTTTTCTTTATTTTGACCTTTTACCTTTCCCCTTTGACCTCCATTCTTTTCCTCCCTTTGGTAAATAGCCCCCAGTGCTTCTGCAGAATCAGCCACAACCGGCACCCCGTAAGCTTCACAAATATCTGTAATCCGGGCCATATCACAACACTGACCGTACAGGTCTGTGGGAATGACTACTTTAGGAAGTCTTCTCTTCTGCCTGCAACGTTCGAGTTCCTCAGCCAGCAAGTCCGGATCCATGTTCCACGATTGCCGGTCGGAATCGATGAATATGGGTTCCGCACCCTGGTACACAGCAGGGCTCACACTCCCCACAAAGGTCAGGGTTGATGCGATCACCGTATCGCCTCTGTCAACGCCCAGAAAACGCAGGGCAAGATGCATGGCCGCTGTGCCGCTGGATAGGGCTACTGTGTACCTGATTCCCACAGTCTCGGAAAACTCCTGTTCAAATGCATCTACCATTGGCCCTAAAGGTGCAATATAGTTGCTGTCGAAGGCTTCAACGACAAACGTCATCTCAGCGCCACTCATATGAGGTGGGGAAAGGAATATACGAGGAGTGGTCAAGAAATCCTCCATGTATATTTCGATGCAAGTATGTCGGGCAGTTGGGATAGGTTATTCACGGTAATATGTGGTTCATGCGCAGGTGTCGGTGGGACAGTATCAGCATATTCCCCTCCAATGCGTTTGACCCTAACTGTCAACATTTCTAACTCGCGTGCTCCAATGAAATCTTTAAGTGGATTATCAGCCACATATACTGCCGACGAGCCTTCTAAATGTGGATGATAGTTTCACGTTGATATAATTGAACTGCAAGGTTTAAATGTCATCAAGATGTCTGAATCGAGTGAATCAAATACTTGTTCTAGGCTTGCCATTCTTGCTTGGAGGTGTCACCTGTTATGGTTTTCCAGATCAATTGAATATCTCTCAATAAGCTCATATTATCGAGATATTCTAGGTTAATTCGGACTTTGTCTGGGAAGATAACCTCATCGTTAAACCTTACAGGGTCAGGTTGCACTGCAAGGATATCCTCTTCGTCAACGTATTTAAGTGTTGATGGCCCGGTAATTCCGGGGCGCAGATCTAATATACGCCTGTCTCGGCCCACAAGTTTGTCATAATATCCCGGCACATCAGGCCGTGGGCCTACAAAACTCATATCACCGACGAAGACATTCCAGAGTTGAGGCAGTTCATCAATTTTATATCGGCGTAGCAGGCACCCCATAGCCGTTATCCGCTTGTCTCCTTTGGCAGTAACTGATGATAAATCTTCATGCTCGGCACTCATAGTTCGGAATTTATTAATTATGAAAACTTTACCGTTTTTACCGATTCTCTCCTGCCGGAACAGAGCAGGACCTCGCGATGTTGCACGTACGATAATGCTGACAATTCCAATTGGGATGGCCAGAACTACCAGCCCAAGCGCGGACATAGTAAGATCAAAGGCTCTCTTCCCAAATTTCTTGTACAACTGGCTACACTGATAAAGGTTATTATGAAGATAAAATAATCTTATGCTTGTTCTTGTTCCAAAAAGGTTTTTAAATTGATGAGCTGATTTAACAATTTTCTCTCTTTTTTCCACCTAACTGTTATGTTCAGACATGCCATGGGCAATGATATATTCATGCTATCATTCAACTGTCTGATTCTAGGTTGGTTTGGGATTATCTGTTGAAAAGCACTTGACTATCAATATCACACGTTCCCAAAGGACCTGACAATATCCACAAAACGTGCCTATTCCGTAAGCCACGTGAAAAGCGAAGAACAGTGGCGCAAGCAATAACCGCACCCAAAGCGCGCAGAGAGCCTTCAGTGAAAATAAAATGGACAGAATGCCGTACCAGAGAAGGGGAATCGTTGTCACGACGACGATGGCTTGTGCTTCAATGGAACTGAACCAAATACCATTGATTACGTATATTACAAGCAACGCTGTCAAATACAGTACAAAGAGGAACGGCACCTTGTGTCTCAGGCGAAAATATTGCCTCCCTGCCAGCGCAACCCATTTACCATCACCAAACGTTTTTTTCAGTAACCTTCCCAGTGTATTTCGAACATAATAGGTTATTTCCATATCCGGATGTGTCAGAAGTGTGTAGCCTGCAGTTTTCAGTCGAAAGTGCATTACCATATCCTGGTTGCGAGCCAGACGTTCGTCAAAATACCCGACCTCAGAGAACACGGAGCGTCGGTAAATCCCGTATACTGCAGTATCCGTTTTGCAAATGGCCGCAGGACGTCGTCGAAAAGGTGAGTCGCCCACAGCGAACTTGGATGACATCAGGACCGCAATTACTTGCCCCATGCGTGTCGCCCCAGCATGTCGACACCACCCTCCAACTGCTGCCACAAGCTTATTTCCAGGTGTAAGCAGGCAATGGACTCCAGTCGAGACATAGGATGGGATGATCACACTGTGGGCATCGATCCGACACACATAATCCCCGTGCGCCTCCTTGAGTCCGAGATTCCAACCACTAGCAAGAATTTTTTTCTTATTTACCAATAGTCGTGCGATATATCCCCCTTCGCACAATTCCATGACTTCCTTCTCCAGAATAGCGTATGTCCCATCGTCTGAACATCCATCAATGAATAAAAACTCTATACGTTCACGAGGGTAGTCTTGCCGAACGAGGGAATCCAAACACCGTCGTAGGTGCTCTTTCTCATTACGGACCACTAACAGGATAGATACAAGAGGCAATAACATTCCAGTTTAAGATGCCCTTGCTTTAGTAAGTCCGTTAACTTTGATCAGATACAGTCCCCGTCTGCCCGTATGCACGGAATCTATGGCAACCCAGTTGCCATCCGGGGACCAGCGGGGATGCAGGTCGCATCGATCTGGGCCGTTGAAGCGCCAGGGCGAAAAGAATCTCCCCACAACATGCACCATCCCTTCTCTTATGTCGTATAGAATAAGACTGCTCTTACGGTCCCTACCAGGGTACGTATCCGTGACAAGCCACCGACGATCTGGAGAAAACGATGGATGACCGTCTCCCTGCGCGTCAAGGACACCTGCACCAATGATCTCCACTTGAGGCGTCCGATCCGTAAACAAAAAATAGTGGTCTCCATACGGGACCTTCCTTGCCCATGCCAGCAAGTGCGAAGCGTCTCTCCAGCAATAGTGCGACACCATGCGGTCATCAGCCAGAAGGAACACCTCCGAGCCATCCGGGCTAGCCGTATAAAGACGAGAAAACTTCCCTTCCGCACCAATCCATCGATGCATGAAGGCGATCCTGCTCCCATCGGGTGAAAATACCACATGATTGACCTTGTGCAGCGCCCCCTGCATGGACGGCACCGGCTGATTCCTGCGCAGGGCAGCGAGGCTGACAACAAGCGTCACCTGCCCGGAGGATATATCGATGCGCCACAGTCCGTCACTTTCATCGGACATATTAGGCCTGAGATTGGCCACATCCACCATGTACCCATAATCGGGGCGCAATCTTGCCAGCCGTGTGTAGTTCAATGATATGGCACAGTCTCCGCGCGGGCTCACAGCCTGGATGGGCATCGATAACTCCTTGACCAAGCCATCCCCTTTTGCATCGACAATATATCCGACCAACCGGTTTCGCTCCATAGTGTTAAAAGCAATCCATTCACCGTTCTTTTTTGGCCACCACTGAGCCATTGCACCCTGCTGCCAATTCCAAGTGGTAGCTTTTGCAACTACGTGGGTTGCCTTATCCAGCAGGTCATGAATTACTATCTCCACCCCATCTGCTGAAATGTGCCGGTGATACAGGACGTGTCTGCCATCAGGCGACCAACAGGATTTGTCAAAATACCCGAAGAAATGCTCAACCTTCTCCTCCAATTCAGTGATTTGTGCCCTAGGATTCATTTGTAGCAACACTCCATCGCTACAAAGAATATAATTAAGACGTTGGTATGCATCCTTTACTGTACTACGTAGAAGAGGAAGAGAATCCAACCAGCGCGCAATCATGCGCTCGCATAAAGTGTAGTTGCTCATATCATTTTTAAACTGTGCCTGAATCCTAAATACAGTGTGTGCCTTTCCATCAAGCCTCATTGAAGAGACTCCAACCCTAGATATAGATAGGATGCCAGCAGGCTTTCCGTTGTAACTGTCCTTGGCATTTCAAAGGTTACAAATCACATTCACATTAAATCATTCTCCCATTGATGCTCCACACACCACACATCGACAATAAATAAAAAGAAATATTTTCACATTTATGTAGAGTTTACTCGCTTGCAATATGAGTAGATACGAATTGGCACCGACAAACATCGTATGTTAATGCACAATGCTGTCGCCATTAACTTTCTGTTGAATGGCATTGGAGAAGACATTAATAAGAAATACTGCTTTCTCAGGTTATGAGTTAATATCCTAATTGTTTCCCTTCTGTTTAATTTATCATCTACTATTCCATACATCGCAATTCTTGCAAGTAGAGAGAAGTATGATCTCGCATATTTTACTTTCGCAAAATACCTGATATCGTGATAATCTTCTGCTTGGGTCAAATCTTGCAACTCTTCACAAGCATCCAATAGGTCAAAATCTTTTATTTTTAGCCCACCTCTTGTTATGCTGATGCCATCCTGGAAATAATAGTAGCCAAGTTGATTTGTGTGTGTAAGCCGCCTACAGTTCATCAACACCTTATAATTTGTGACTATATCCTCGCATATTTTTCCATCCGGAAACCGAATTGTATCAAACAGACATCGCTTATATAACTTCCTACACACCGAAAAAGGTGTTTTGTCAATTAGACCACGCAGCAAATAATCTCGAAGGATTTCCTTACCCTCTATTATTTCTAACTTATTGTGTGTATTTGAGTAAGGCTCCATTGGTTCACCATCAGTAAAAACGCATGAAAAATCAACAACATCGCAGTCCGTTGACTTGATTATAGCGATACAGTGGTTATAAATATCTTTGTCTATCCAGTCATCGCTATCGACAAAAGCAAGGTATTTTCCAGATGCAATTCTTAGCCCTGCATTTCGAGCACTTGACAGGCCGCCGTTTTCTTTGTGAATTACTACAATTCGGCTATCTCGTTTCTTATACGAGTCGCAAATCGATCCGCTACGATCTACTGACCCATCGTCAATCAGAATTATTTCTAAGTTGCTATATGTTTGACAGATGATTGAGTCTAGGCATCTGGACAAGTAGTGTTCATCGTTGTAAACAGGTACTATTACACTAACACATTCCATATAACAAACCTCCTCATTCAAGCCGACCAAGTTCCGATACAAGTAAAAAGCCATTCATCATGACATTCAGACAAAACCATCGATCACAAGTCAGGCAAACAGTATCTTGATTTGTTTCACATTCAATTCCAGGGCTTGTGAGCGACTTCTAGATTTGTTCGACAGCATATCCACGTCAACCTGAAGGTGTATGCGGGATGCTATCAAACCCTGTGCTTATTTAGCTCCGCGCATCCCTTTTGGTTGTATGAGATTGCGGGGATTATATCAACGAGAACTTTTTCTAGCACTAATTCCACGAATCAATGTACGCAATGTGATAGTGTTACATTGGTCGTAAAATCGTGATTCTTTTAATTCACCACACCCAGATTATCATAAATATCAACGAGTTGATTCATCATAGCCTCCATCGAAAATTCCTGCTGCCACCTGGCATATGCTGCATTTCGTAGTGGCTCCCACGCCCTTGCCGCGCTGCAAAAAACCCGTTCAATGTTCTGCGCAAGTGATCTAGCATCTTTGGGAGGGTGCAAGAGACCATCGCGGCCGTCGGATATGATCTCGGGAATGCCACCGACACGTGATGCTATTACGAGCTTGCGCAAACTCATGGCCTCTAAGATGCTGTTTGGTACGCCTTCACTGTCTGAAGGCAAGACGACTATCGGGAAACCTTGCAGCGCCGTGTATATGTCACGTGTGAATCCATAAAAATCGATTTGGTCCAAGACACCAAGGCGAGCAGCCCTCTCACGCAGGCTGTCCATAAAAGACATACCCCTGCTGTCTAGAATATTCACTGCCTCGCCTCCAACAAGCCTCACATCGACTCGCATATCTTTCGCCTTTAATAGTGCAAGAGCTTCAAGAAGTACGTCGTGTCCTTTTCGAGGATAAAGATTCGATACCATGGCAATCCGATGAGGCAAGGGGTCTTCGGATTGTTCCTGGGGTGCATCAGGGGCCCCAACCGCCTCTCTTCCGTTGATGACAATACGTATCTTCCTGGAAGGAATCCAGGAATGTCTGACAACTTCGTCGGCAAGATAACGACCGTTTACAGCATAACAGTCAACATAACGAGAATTGATCTTATCCAGGATATGATATGCCAACTTCCTCCACGGGGCGATCACCGCGCAGTCAATATGTGTCTGGACCCTGAAGACATGCGGGATTTGAGGATACCGTTTCTTTATAGATGCACCAAGTAAGCTCTCCCTGAAGCCATGGCTCTGCACGACTGCTACATCATTTTTTTGAACTAAGGACTCGAGAATTGGAACGGCTCTCGTCAAATCCGTTTTCCCCATTGACACCTCGTAGACTGAAAATCCATCTTTTCGAAAGATCTCAGCAAACGGGGACTCAGCACCAGAGGTGATGAGAATGGGCTTGAATAATCTTTTCATCCGCAGGTACTGCGCAATGCGAAACACCTGTCCTTCAATACCGCCAACGTTCTCGCCGGACATTCTCAGTAGAAGAATATCTCTCATTTAGCTCGACAGCCTAAGCTGCTCCATCTCGCTGGCACGTTATTGGGCACTGCGGCATAACTCTCAGCGTAGTGGCCGATCTCCAGGAACCGTATGCTCCCAACACAGCCCACGCGAGCCAGAAATCTCGTCCACCATAATTCCCGGTAATAAAGAAAACAGCCCAAGCAACAAGAAAACCCGCAAGAACTGAATCTGTTGGCGCCCGCGATTGCTGAAGGCTTAAAGGGTTGAGTCGCTTCCACAAACAGTACATGGACCAAAGAAACAGGCACAGCCCTGCAATGCCGAATTCCACAAGAATGCTCAGATATGCGCCATGGGGTATGTACAACTCGCTTGCCATGTATGACAACCCTATCGCCTCGCCAGCCCGCGCATGCCCCATGCCATTGATGATATACTGGGGCCATTGCCTGAGATAATCCAAATATATCGGCAACCGTTGCCCGTATTCGCTCATTTGCACATAATCCCAGGCGAATCGCTCCAGAAAGATTTCTGTGACTTCCTCGGGAATGGTGGCGGCCAAGGCAAACAGCGTAGCAAATAAGATGCACAGTATGCGTACATTCCTGCGAACAGATTCAATCACAATCATGATCAAAATCCCGATCGCTCCAGCGATAATCGACGTTCGCGACACACTCCTCAGCAGTGCATAGACCGCCCCTACCAACAACACAAACGCACAACCTCGTTGCCAGAGTCGCGCCTCTAGGGAACGGATCACGAATAGACACAGGAAAATTGCTACTAGCGCAGCCAGCCCCAGGGAGTTGGAGTTCATAAATCCTCCCGTGCTTCTCGTAACAAACCCCACGCTGGTTGCCACATGGCTGCCTAGTATAAAGGACACCATGAGGCCTACTGAATAACACAAGGAAAACGTTAGAATCACCCGCTGGCTACTGAGCATGGCCGCCGCTGCATAAGCAAAGCCAGCAAATAAAAAATATTTGCCCACGATGAGGCCGCGTGACGAAGCGGCCAGAATAAATCCGTCCTTAGTCTTTCTGATTACCTCGTAGTTGAATGTGAATTCGCTAGGATAAAACACACCATAGGTGATTAATGTATGTAAGACTGCAAACATCATGAAGTAATTTAATGCGCGTGGGAAGACATCAAATCGTGGCTTTTCCAAAATTAACCAGTATAGTATTAGTGCGGAAGCACACACTGCAAATAGTTTGGCAATATCAAAAGATGCGATTTGCTGCAAGCCATCTCCCCAAGTGGCGAAAAATGCGCAGCTGAATAACAATGCAAGCCCCACAAAGCGGCGAAAGCCATTCAGCAGATTGCTGATTTTATCGTGAGATTTACTGATCACGGGATTAAACAACGTCCAACTTCTTCCAAGTCTCACCATGCCTCATCGTGGTGCTTATTCGTCAGCATTGCTAAGGCTACAACTGATCAATGGCCTTCAAATCAGGAAGACGAAGCACATCAACCAGGTGGAGATACTCCGGCCAGTAATGCCCATCATGCCAGTTGAATTTGGTGTCCCAGTACCCCGGGCATTTCCATATAGCACGAGACAAATATGTGTAACTGATTTCACAGAACTGCGGCTCGTTCCCTTCTGTGAATAGAAAATCGTACGCCATTGATTGAAAACCCAATTGTTGAGACACACGAAAAGCTATGTCAACACAGCGAAGGTCAATCTTTCCAATATCATAATCAATAATCCCGCTGCCCGAAGCGCGGAAGTCCGACTTCCGTGTCATTCGCCGAAATCCAAAAGCCCGATCACCTATGACAGTGATTCTTGTATCGAACTCATTGTCGGGCAGAAACCTCTGAAACAGCACATAATTCTTTTGAATTCGCCAATGTGGTGAAGTGTCAACGCCTTTAGTCCAACGATAAAAATTCCCTGCTATGCGATGCAATTCACGGTAAATGTTGAAATGTTTCACACGCAGGTTGTTAATGCCAAGCCCGCGCTCTGGCCGAATACCCTTTCCAAACATACGCCTAACTAGTCGCTGCGCCTGGTTCCTAGTTTGCACTAGGATGACGTTTTTAGAGCCTGCGCCATTACGCAATTTGAACACAATCGGGTAAATGGCAACATCGGTCCACGCAAGAGCCTTTTCTTTATCCCAAAATATGTACGACTCCACCATTGGAAGCCCATGTGCTTTGATAAGCAGGTATTGTTTTACCTTGTCATCATAGTGCCAGCAAGTCTTCCAATTGGGATAACATTTGATACCCAATTCATTTTCTGCGACTTGCAAAATATCGTAAGCCTTCTGGTGGTCCGAGTCAAAATGAGACCAGCGAAAGATCAGAAGGTCCAATGAAGCAACTTTGTCCCAGAATCGATCTTCCGATGCCTCCAAACGTACAAACGGAATTCCATTCTTTGAAAGTATTCTTTCATAAGTCTTCAAGACGGTAAGATCCCGGCCGTTGTCATCTTTCAGATCATATAGACCGATAAGCATCAGATCTACACCTCTACTTCGTGATGTTCCATAAGAAAGCGTCAATCAGGATGGTTCGGGAATATGGAGTGTGCGGGGTGTACACATAATTAGAAAGGAAGGCAACTTTGTGAAGAAAATCAGATGAATGGTGACCGTCAAAATCGTCCGGAAATGAAGTCGACATATCACTTTTCGTGCAGCGATCCGGTATCTCACAATGTCCTCTCCAGCCAACTGAAGGATTAAAGCGTCGTCCAAATGTTCTAATATAATTCAAATTAGGTAGAGCATTTCCATTTACGGAAACACAGATTTTGTCAGGGGGGAAAATCGCTAAAGGCCAAGAGGTTTTTTGGAAAGCATTGTCAACGATAGGTATTTTATGAGGATCAATAGACATGAGTAGGCAGTGAATCCAGTCCAACGCGGCGACATTTGCACCAAATGTCATCACTCCTAGGGGAACTGGACTCGGTGCTAATGGACCTCTACCTTCCCCCGCAATAATGGCATACGTAATCGTGATAATCATTTTCTGTGGTACATCAGACAGTTAGCCCCCAAATAGTTAACGATTGTGATGCCGCCTGCGGACTCATGCGCCATCTTTTATACCAATATACAGAAGCCTATCAGAAAATAACCTCGTTCTCGGAACAAAGGAAAGACCCCGCACTAATGCTTCGGAAATATGGTTTAAAACCTTTACCGGCGCGTTGACTACCCGGGCGTAGTTATTATGTTTCTCAAAGAACTTATTTCCAGAACCGGGCATAATTAACCTGACGCCTCCGACGTAATCACAAAAGAGCGTCTTTATTCTGCGTTCAGTATGAATGAAATCCAAAGTAGCAGCATCTATGGGATTATGCTCGGCATATACCGTGGGCCTTATTGTCTTACTGATGCACCCGTTTATGCCAAAAGTATTTGGCACAATAGTGATCACATACCGCCGCGACAACGCGCAGATTCTATCCATCACTGGCGACAGGTCTAGGAAATGCTCAATGAACCCTGCGGAAAAGACAAGGTCATATTTATTCCGTTCACAATCGAGTAAGAAGAAGTCTTGCGTCAAAATCTCAGCTTCTATTCCGAGCAGACTCATGTTTCTGTAAGTCGCCGCAGCGGCGTTTTTGGCATACTCGACTCCAGACACGGCATACTTAAATTGCCTATTAAAGTACGCCAGCCACCCCCCAGGGGCGCAGCCAATTTCAATTAGTGAGTACCCAGCATCTATAGGAAGATATTTTGTTAATTGAGTCTGCGTATCATGGTCCGGCCAATAGACATGGGGCAATTCAACACCAGCCCACACCTTCTCCCATTTTCCTTTGTGGTAAGTCTATTTTCTTGTGGTTGCATTTCATTAACCGACATAGGCAGAAAAAAGATACGGCATCATGTTTGCATTATTCACAATCGATCGGGTCAATAATAAAAGAGAAATTCATTCCATCTAAATCTGGTTTGCCGCACTACGGGAGTTTAGTATGCATCCATACATCTTCCTGTTTTTTTTAGTTGTTAACGACCTGTCACTCACTTCTGAGATTCTTCAAGATGCAAGGTAATTAGAACCTCTCGGAGAGACTCGCACCTAATGGCGTGCAAACGCATGCGTTGCTTTTCACGAGAATTCAGATAGTGTAACAAATCTAATTTGCCTAACGCACGGCGAAATAACCCTGGTGGATGATTGAGCAGGTGCAAATGATGACGCTTCTTTTCTTTGCAAAAGTGTAGCCACTGTCCCGAACAAACGCCTCATCTACAATACTTCGTGATCGATCGTTAAAGTCACAGAGGAATGCCGTCTCATTGGGTGGTCTGCGCACACCCGGTTGCCCATCAGATTGCATATATGGAATAAACCGAACTTCTGTCTCAGCATCCTTATTTATAACAAGGGAAACCAATACACCTTCATGCCATATGGGCTCTTTGGAAGGATAATCGAAGAGGAAATTGCCCTTGCCATACACGATCGGCGCACCACGATATGTCTCAAAACACCTCGCACAGTGTGAATGCTTGCAAATGACAACGTTGGCCCCAACTTCCACTAGAAAACGACATGTATCCATGAGGTTGGGGTGGGGATAAGGGTAGAACTCTTTACCCCCATGCAAAAGAACGACCAAGTAATCGAATTCAATGCGGCTTTTGGCTATATTTTACCTGTCATCGTTGATATCCAGCGGATTGGTCCCTGTAACATTTCGACCCGCTATACCAAACTCGTGTTCCGCCATGGCGAGAATTCCAATCCACACGTCTCTTACCTGTCGAATCAGTATCTTTTGCGTTTCTTCGAGATTCTCACCTGCACCGACTTGGTCGATACCTTGTTGCTCCAAAGCCTGAACTGTCGAACGCAACCCTTGCGGCCGTGGTCCATGATGTGGTTATTCTCCAAGCAGGTTACATCAATTCCCATTGCCTTGAACACTTTGACGCATTCAATGGAAGCCCCAAGGTTCGGTCCTCATTTGAGCATCGAAGTCTCCTTTTCTATCAGAGGGCACTCTAGGTTCACTATTGATAAATCTACTTGCTCGAACTCCGGCATAAGCTCACCAGGCAAAGCCTTCGCATTGCCCTGTCAAAAGAGTGGCTCGTTTCGTCATATAGGACAGGTGTTGCCACCAATGAGGATCTTGATCATATTCTTTAACGGCCCCTCACAGCCTTGAAGATCTTGCCGCTAATCGGCTCCGTGAAGTCAGCCACACGCCTCCATACTCCTTGAGCAATCTCTGCGGCTTGTCGGCGCTCATCCATTGTAGCAAATATGAAATACATTAACACCAAGAATGCCACATTTCCGAGTACCGCTATGCTGACCCGCAGGACAATGGCGTTCACCCCACCGCACTTAGCCAACACGAAAACCGGCGCGCCAGCTATTACAACCGCAATCAGTGGCTGTTTATAAACACGTGTAATTATTTCGCGAATACTAACGTGCAAAACTTTCATCACAAACCTGAGGTGCATCATAACGCAAACGACATTGCCCGCCACAAGCCCGGTCGTAACTGCAAGGTAGGGATCGTGCATAAAAATAAACAAAGAGACAATGAGGGCCAGTGGTACAATCACCTTGCCAACGAGCGCTATAAAGACAACGATCCACAGCTTCCCGAGTCCCTTGAGCATATGGTGAGCGCTCGAAGTAGTCATCAGTAAGGCAACAGTTGCTAAGATTGCCAGTGTGTAAGGGGCCAGGAACGTATAACTGGATCCAACCCACAGGGTCAGCATATCCTTAATAAGCATGGCCGCTATGAGCAGAGCGGCAAGGGCTATGATAGTGGTATAGCGCATACTCCGCAGGAGCAATTCCCGAAGCATGTGGTCATTCCCTGTAGCCTCATAGGCGCTCGTGGCGGGCATGATCGTTATCGTCATTGCCTCTGTGATTTGGCTGAGGAGTGCGCCCGGCATGATCATGATGGCCAGATGAGCCACGAAACTCGTAGATACCAGTGCGCCCATTAACCAACGGACGCCCGTAGTGTTTGCGATATTACATAAACCGAGGAAAACGACAACGCCACCGAATGAAACAATCAAACGAAAAACTCTCCAATCGAAGGAGGTTGGGCGATTTTTCAAGCCCGGTAACATGCGGTACGCAACAGGAACCTGCGCAAAACGAGAAAACAAGAGCATGGCTGCCATGATGACGATGAG
>Ga0255342_1004429_pt1 | contig 14330 bp, 8 predicted proteins | sample wastewater_treat_3_FD_192416 | JGI IMG/M metagenome (GOLD analysis project Ga0255342, IMG submission 192416) | Wastewater microbial communities from Lulu Island WWTP, Vancouver, Canada - plant14 | ecosystem: Engineered > WWTP > Wastewater > Unclassified | place: Canada: Vancouver, British...
TGGCAATTTCTCAGTAATTCAGGGATGCTACCTCTATGCCAAAGCTAAAAACTCTCATAAATAAAGTCCGAGAAGATTATCCCGAGCTACAGTTCGAGGATGGCGACTTTTTCACTTTCCGCCCACCTCAGACCATCCTCTATAATCCTTCGCTCGAAGGTGCTGAACTGATTCTTCTGCACGAACTCGGACACTATCTCGATAAAGACCAGGATTATACTAGCGATATCGCCCTGCTGCGCATAGAGGCTGAGGCTTGGCAACGCGCCGAAAGTCTAGCCGATAAATATCAAATTCATTGGGACGAAGATTTTGCTCAGGCCAAACTAGATAGTTATCGCGATTGGCTCCATCAAGCATCGCTCTGTCCAATTTGCGAGATCAACGGCTATCAGGACAAAAGCGGCCATTATCATTGCCCTCTTTGCGAGAAGAAATGGCGCCGCCAAGAAATACCAGAAATGTAGAACACAAAAATACAGCCCCGAAAGGCTGTATTTTTCAGTATCAGATTTAAGCGTTTTTCTTAGCTTTACCACGCCTGCTAATGCGGCCACCTTTGGCGCCAGCGAGCTTAGCGAGCTCTGGGTTAGCAGCGAAACCACCAGTATGACCGTTGTGACCGCCCTTGCGACCGATCTCAGCGTAGAAATCTTTACCATACTTGGTCTTGTTGGTTGCGGCAGCCTTCTGGCCACCAGCTTTTGTACCTGCCATTAGTTTTAAATCCATTTCTGCCCACCAAATTACTTAATATAACCACCCCGAAGATATCCTTCTTTCAGGTGCTTATGGCTATTCTAACATAATGCTTACCTTTTGTCAATATGCTTTTTCTTATTTTTATGTTGTAATATATTTCACTACCCGCTAGCGTTTTTCCGTAATTATTTTATAATAACCGAACACCAATTTAAAAAGTTTTCCAAATTTTTTCCACAAAAGCTCTTGCGCTTATACCCACTGTGATATAAAATAAGAGTAGCTTGTTAAGGATTATGCGAGAGTCCTTAAATTAAAAGCAAAAACGAGAGCAAAATGAAATTTACCTCTGGCGGAGATCGCCGGAGGTATTTTTCTGCCCCGCTATCGCGTTTAAGTCAAAAAGACGCATCCGAATGCGTCTTTTATATTTTGTGGGCCTTAGAACGCGTTCTGTGCGGTCGTTTTTCTGACCCAAAACAATTTTAAAAATCGCCGGCGCTTTACTCTTGCATTTTGCCAACTTATCTAGTAAAATTTTACTTAGCGTTGGGGATATAGCTCAGCTGGTTAGAGCGCGTCACTGATAATGACGAGGTCTGTGGTTCAAGTCCACATATCCCCACCATTTTTTATATATGGGGTAAGCGAAGGCTTCGGTCTTCGCGAGCTCCACCACCACGAACTCCCGCTGGGAGATTTTTTAATGCTATAATAAATGCATGGAATGGCATTTTAGCATTGCCTGGTTTCTAGTAGGCATCATCACAATTGCGCTCGGCGCATTGACGGTCATCTACTACAACAAAGTCGCCGACGCTTTCTTCGACGGCGTCAAAAATTACGGCAAAACCAAACTCGGCGGACTAATCGCAATTGGCGTTGGCCTCATCTTCATGACCAACACGCACATCGTATTGCTCACCTGGTTCGTGAACTTCATCTTCAAAAGATAAAAAATAAGCCCCGATCACTCGGGGATATTTTTTATAGCTCGACTCTAAAGCAGTTCGTCTCGCGAATTTCAGCACCTTTACCCTTGTAGAAGTCAACTGCATGCTGCTTCTTACCTTTGCCGGAAGAAGTAAACTCGAGCCTCTTACAGCCCTTCTTGCGGCCCCAATTGAGAATTTCTTCCCAAATCTGTGAGCCAATGCCCTTACCCTGGCATTCCTTCGATACGACGAAATCTTCAAGATATTCGTTCTTACCGATCTTTGCACCGGTAATTACCGAAACGCTCGCCATGCCAACCAACTTCTCATCATCAAACGCCACGATAATGTCATGAAGCGGCGAATCAATAATCTCTTCGAGTAGCTCGCGTGCAACCGGCTCGCCATTATAGCTCGAGCTCAAATCGCAGAGCAACTTACCCATTTCCTCCGCAATCCCTGCATCATACTCGGTCATTTCGCCAATACTAATCATTGCCAATCTCCTTTTTAATAATTTCACTTAGGCCTTCTGCGATTTCCGTATTCTCGCGCAAATCTGGGCCTTCAACCAAAATCCTTAACTTCATTTCCGTGCCAGAATAGCGTACAAAGACACGTCCACGGCCTTCAAGCGCCGCAAGCCCCTGCTCGACCGCTTCGCTCCAACCAGGAATATCCTTAAAATCACGCTTCTCGCGAACCTTTACTGCAATCTGAGCATTTGGAAACTCTTCATAATCTGGCCACAAATCTGCCAAACGACAGCCCTTCTCGGCCATCACTCTGCGCGCAAAGAGCGCCACAAAGCTACCATCACTAGAATTGAGCCATGGCAAGTAGATGATATGACCGGCATTCTCGCCGCCGAGCACGCCGCCAAGCTCCTGGAGCTTTCGCATAACCTCGCGATCGCCATTCACTACCTTCTCAACCCTGACGTCCGCAGCTTCAAGGAATCTAATCGCCGCCAAGTTGCTATATTCAGTCAAAACTACAAGATTATTAGTAAGCTCACCACGCTCCTTGAGATATAAAGCCATCATTGCAATAATACGATCGCCCGTCCAAATACGGCCAAGCTCATCAACGAGAATCGCACGATCCGCATCGCCATCAAGCGCAATACCCATTTCCCCGCGCTGCTTGCAAAGCTTCGAAAGATTTTCTGGATGGAGCGCACCATAACCGTCATTAATATTCTTGCCATTTGGAGTCGGATCAATATTCTCTACCTCGAAACCAAAATCTTCAAACAGAGCATGCGAGAATACATAGCCAGCGCCAGATGCCGAATCCACTAAGAAACTACCAACCCCCTCATTTTTTGGCATTCCTAGCGCTTCTGAGGCCATATCGGCGTATTTTTCGACCGAATCCGCATCTACTCCCATCTCTACGAAATTGCATTCTACGGGCTCTATATCAGCCTCTAGCTCATGCGCAAAGAAACGATCTTCGATGGCGAGCTCAATCGTATCGTCTAGCTTATCACCATCAGCACGGAAGACCTTAATACCATTATCAGTTGCAGGATTATGCGAAGCGGTAATCATAATACCACCATCAAAGCCACCATTCGTTAGCAGCTTCTGCACTGCTGGCGTCGGCAAGACTCCAAGATCTTCAACCTCCACATCGCGCTCTTTCAAGCCCGAAGCAATACTCTCATTAATCCAAATGCCGCTTTCGCGAGTATCGCGCGCCATTAAGATTTTCTTTGCGGACATTTCCTCGGCAATAGCAGTTCCGAGCATTTTGGTTGCGTTTGGACGTAGCGGAAACTCGCCTACTGTTGCTCGAATACCGTCCGTCTCACCGAAAATTTTCTTCATAAAATCTCCCTGTTTCTATCATCTTAAACGACTTTTGAGCCGCTGCCAAGTAATCACATTTTTATTCACTTTGTAAATTCTACAACATTATTTTTGCGAAAAATCCATTTCTACCCCTGTTAATTTTGTATAAACATTTTGTTCGAATTCTATTGACATTAGCTCACAAAACGCTTATATTAAAAGTAGCTTTTGTGATTATTCGCAGATTACAAAAGCCGCACTATTCTCAAAAACAAAAATCAAACAAAAACAAAAATAAAAGCGGGCAGCCCCGATTCGATTGTGGCAATATTTAAGCTCTCAAGGCCACAACAACAACAGAATTCGGGGCTTTCTGCTTTCCTGGTCAAACCCGGCCAGCAAAAACAAATCCCAAACAACAAAAATCCCAAACAAAAAGACACCCCTCCCAAGGGGTCTTTTTTATTGCCTAACGCCCTTCCCCTGATCCTAGATAATAAATAATACTTCAAGATCCGCAAGCGCATATAACAACAAAAAACTGCCCTTTCGGGCAGCTTCTGTTTAACAATTAAATTGTGCAACTATACCATCGTAGTATGTGTAAAGCTTTATGTTGTAGCCACCGAAGTGGCAATGTAATAGATTAAGCTTAAGACCTATTACTACAACCGACCTAGATACATGCATCATTGCTGATTCATGCTCTTATCTCCCTAGAAAGGAGGTAATCCATCCGCACGTTCTCGTACGGATGCCTTGTTACGACTTAACCCCAATCATCTCCCCCACCTTAGGCCGCCGAAACGGACTTCGGGTGTTGGTGACTCTCATGGTTTGACGGGCGGTGTGTACAAGACCCGGGAACGTATTCACCGCAACATGCTGATTTGCGATTACTAGCGATTCCGACTTCAAGGAGGCGAGTTTCAGCCTCCTATCCGAACTGGGACTGGCTTTGGTGCGATTTGCTTCATCTCGCGACTTCGCTTCGCATTGTACCAGCCATTGTAGCGCGATTCTAGCCCAAGGCGTAAGGGAAATACTGACCTGACATCATCCCCTCCTTCCTCCTCGTTACCGGGGCAGTTTCAGTAGAAAAATACAACTACTGACAAGGGTTGCGCTCGTTGATGGACTTAACCAAACATCTCACGACACGAGCTGACGACGGCCATGCATCACCTGTCACAGGGTTCCCGAAGGCACAGACTCCTTTCGGAGGCCTTCCCTGGATGTCAAGCCTTGGTAAGGTTTATCGTTTAGCATCGAATTAAAGATCACGCTCCACCGCTTGTGCGGGTCCCCGTCAATTCCTTTATGTTTTAATCTTGCGATCGTACTACACAGGTGGGATGCTTAACGCGTTAGCTTCGCTACGGAAGGGGTCGATACCCCCCACAGCTAGCATCCATCGTTTACGGCGTAGACTACCGGGGTATCTAATCCCGTTTGCTCCCTACGCTTTCGTGCCTTAGTGTCAGAAACGCCCCAGTAACCTGCCTACGCTATTGGTGTTCCTTCTAATATCTACGGATTTTACTCCTACACTAGAAATTCCAGTTACCCCTGACGCTCTCGAGATGTCCAGTTTAGATAACAGTCTGAATGGTTGAGCCACCAGATTTCACTATCTACTTAAACATCCACCTACGCAACTCTTTACACCCAGTCACTCCGGATAATGCTCGGATCCTACGTATGACCGCGGCTGCTGGCACGTAGTTAGCCGATCCTTATTCATAAGTTACCGTCATATTCCTCGCTTATAAAAGCAGTTTACAACCCGAAGGCCTTCGTCCTGCACGCGGCATTGCTCCATCAGGCTTTCGCCCATTGTGAAAGATTCCCTACTGCTGCCTCCCGTAGGAGTCTGGGCCGTGTCTCAGTCCCAGTCTGGATGATCATCCTCTCAAACCATCTAACGATCGTCGACTTGGTGAGCCATTACCTCACCAACTATCTAATCGTACGCAGGCCAGTCCCAAACCGGATAAATCCTTTAATCCGAAGATCACATGCGGTATTAGCTAATCTTTCGACTAGTTATCCCTCAGTTTGGGGTCCGTTCCCACGCGTTACTCAGCCGTCCGCCGCTCGTCATCAAATAGCAAGCTATTCATGTTACCGCTCGACTTGCATGTATTAGGCATGCCGCCAGCATTCATCCTGAGCCAGGATCAAACTCTCCATTAAATTGAAAATTTGAAAAACTCAAATAAAACTGACGATGTAATTTGAATCTTAAAATTTAAGACTCAAATATAATTGCACAATTAAATTGTTAAACTTCTAAATTCACTCGTTAGATAACGGGCAGGTGTGGATGTTGCCCTTTTTGTTGTATCTCGCAATTGAACTGTCCTTATCTTATAAAACTTCAGAAAAAGTGTCAATAGATTTTTCGACTTTTTTTCAAAAAATCTCGACTTTTTTGATTTTCTTCCAGAAAAATAAGCGCTCCTCCCCTGTTAAGCGCTTTACATTATATACGATACAATCGTGCCGATTAGTACTCCAATTATTGTTCCCGCGATGACTTGTGGCACCGTATGACCTTCAACAACCTTCTGCTTCCTATATCCTTTTTCACTATCACGCGCGATCCGGTTCAATAACTTGCCCTGCTGCCCCACTGCATAACGTACATTAATAGCATCAATTACCACGATTGTAGTCGTACACAGCGCGAGCGCGAAAATTCCGGACATAAAACCATATTCCCACCCAAAGTAGATAGTTATACCAACGAAGCTCGTCGTATGCCCACTAGGCATCCCTCCGCTACGTGCGTAGCATTCCAGAGCTTCTTTTAATCCAATGCGGCCACCTTTGCGCAAGAAACAGCCAACTAGCTTGCTAGATTGCGCCAGGAACCATCCCAAGACAAAGGAAACGATAGCTCCAAGGCCACAATTATCCTCCATACTCATACCATTATTATATCACTCGGAGCTTAAGCGCAAAGAATTTTAATGCAAAATATGTTTTACATAATGCTAATGCTTATCTGTTTCATTATTTATTACAACAATTGGCAAACTATTTTACGAAATTGCCAATACTGCAAAATACGCCCTGCTCCGATCTATATCTATCTATATATACCCAACAAAAAGCCACCCGTTCATCAGGGTGGCTTTTATATATATTATTCGCCTTTCTTAGCCTTAGGGGCCTTCTCGGCGCTCTCAGGAGCTTCAGCAGCCTCAGCTTCAGCTTCTTCTTCCTTCGGAATAATACCGATAGAAGCAACCGCATCGCCATCATTGAGCTTCATGATACGTACGCCCTGCGTTGCGCGTCCAAGCGTTGGGATCTCCTTCACTGCTACGCGAATCGCCTGACCGCTCGTAGACATCATGATAATCTCTTTGGCTTCAGGATCGAGCGTGTGAACCGCTGCGATTGGACCAGTCTTAGCCGTGATAGCTGCAACCTTTACGCCTACGCCGCCACGCTTATGTGGTGGGAAGTTCGTTGCGGCTGTCATCTTGCCGTAACCCTTGGTCGAAATCACGATGAGCTTCTGGTTCTCTGGATCCGTTACGACGTCCATACCAACAACGGTATCATTTGGACGGAGGCGTACACCGCGAACACCACGAGCTGCGCGACCCATTGGGCGGACTTCACTCTCGTTGAAGCGTACAGCCTGACCAGCGGAGGTCGAGATAATAATCTCATTGCTACCAGTCGTACCACGTACCCAGCGGAGTTCATCGCCATCGTCGAGCTTAATCGTAATCAAGCCGTTCGTACGAATATTCTCGTAATCCTTCAAAGAAGTCTTCTTGATAGTACCCTTCGTGGTAGCCATGAATAGATAACCATCATCGCCAGCTTCAGTACCCTGCTTAATTACAGCCGTAATCTTTTCTTCTGGATGTAGGTTCAAGAGATTAACCGCAGCCGTACCCTTTGCTACGAGTGAGCTCTGAGGGATTTCGTAAGCCTTAATGCGGAAGACGCGACCCTGATTCGTGAAGAACAAGATAAAGTCGTGTGAGTTTGCCGTAATAATAGTATCAATGGCATCCTCTTCCTTCGTGGTCATACCACGGCGACCCTTGCCGCCACGATTCTGTTTCTTGAAGTCGCCCTGAAGCACGCGCTTAACGTAACCTTCGGCCGTGAGCAAGACAACGCTTTCCTCATCTGGAATCAAATCTTCCTCAACAAACTTACCAAGCTCATGGTTGAACACCTTAGAGCGGCGCTCATCGCCATACTTCTCTTTCATCGCAAGGAGTTCTTCCTTAATCACGCGGAGAATCTCATTCTCGTCAGCCAAGATAGCTTCGAGCTTCTTGATAAGATCATGAAGTTCTTTCAACTCAGCCTCAATCTTGTCGCGTTCGAGACCCTGGAGACGGCGAAGCTGCATTGCAAGAATTGCTGCTGCCTGAATCTCGCTGAGGCCGAAGCGTTCCATCAATCTCTTATCTGCGTCATCATAAGATTCGCGAATCGTCTTGATAACTTCATCAATGTGATCGATTGCAATCTTCAAACCTTCGAGAATATGAGCACGGTCCTTAGCCTTCTTGAGCTCAAATTCCGTCCTACGGCGAACAACTTTCTGACGATGCTGAATAAACTCAGACAAAATATCCTTCAAGCCGAGCAACTTTGGCACGCGACCATCATTAACCAACGCCAAAACATTGTAATGGAAGGTAGTCTGCAAGCCAGTCATCTTGTAGAGCTGGTTCAAAATCTTCTTCGGGAAAGCATCCTTCTTGAGGTCAACCACGACGCGAATCTTACCACGAGCAGACTCGTCGCGCGCATCAGCGATATGATCAAGCTTCTTTGCAAGCACAAGCTCGCGAACCTTATCAACGAAGGCTTCCTTGCTCATACCATAAGGCACCTCGGTAATCACGATGCTATGGCGACCATTCTTGTGCTCTTCAATGTGCGTAACTGCACGAATCGTCACAGAGCCACGACCAGTTTCGTAGGCCTGCATCATTGGCGCGCCGCCATAAACCTCAGCACCAGTTGGGAAATCTGGACCCTTCACATACTTCATCAACTCTTTGAGAGTAATTTCAGGGTTGTCAATCTGAGCGACCGTCGCATCGACCAACTCTCCAAGGTTGTGAGGTGGAATATTCGTAGCCATACCGACCGCAATGCCCATCTGGCCATTCAAGAGAATGTTTGGCACTGCCGCTGGCAAAACTACCGGCTCCTTCTCTGTACCATCGAAGTTATCACGGAAATCGACCGTATCTTTCTCAATATCAGAAAGCATCTCGGTACCAATCTTGTCCATACGGGCCTCAGTATAACGAGAAGCTGCTGGCTCATCACCGTCCATGGAACCGAAGTTACCCTGACCTTCAACGAGCGTATAGCGCATCTTCCAAGGCTGAGCGAGGTTAACCATCGACATATAAATCGAACTATCGCCGTGTGGGTGATATTTACCCATAACTTCACCGACGATACGTGCGGACTTAACAGTCGCATGTGGGGCCTTCCAACCATTCTTGTTCATTGCGTACAAGATACGGCGATTAACTGGCTTCAAGCCATCGCGAACATCTGGAAGCGCACGGTCGATCAAAACAGACATTGAGTAGCGTAGGAAGCTATCTTCCATGACATTCTCAACTGTCAACTCTTCAATACCATCAGCGCCGCGTTCAGCCTTCAGGCCACCAACCTTCACGATTTCTTCTTCAGGCTCAACTACTTCGCCCTCAGCAGCTTCGGCTACTCCTTCGCCGTTCTCAAAGCCGCCAAGCGTTTCATCTACGCCCTTATCGTCAGCAGCATCAGGAACGTTGCCGACCTGGCTCTGATCGAGCTCTTCTGGATTCTTTGGTTTTTCTTCTTTTTTCTTCTTATCTGCCATCTTTCATTCCCTCCTAGAAATCCAAATCGTCCAAATCGACCGTAGCCGCTCTCGACTGGATAAAGTTTTTACGTAGGACAGTTTCGTTACCCATCAACTTCGTAAAGATTGCATCAGCCTTCTCGGCATCCTCAATGTTTACGCGAATCAAAGTACGATTTTCTGGATTCATAGTAGTTTCCCAGAGCTGAGCAGCATCCATCTCGCCCAAACCCTTAAAGCGCTGCTGTGCGGTATAGCCAGCCTGCTTGAAGCGTTCGTCCTCTGGATTAATCTTGACGCCCTGAGCTTTGCGCTCCTCAATCGTCTTCGTGAGGGTCGCCTCAAGCGCATCTTCGTTATAAATATACTTAATCTTGCGGCCACTACCAGTACCCTTAATGAGACCAAATAGCGGTGGTTTCGCCAAATAGACGTGACCAGCCTTAATGACCTCTGGCATGTAGCGGAAGAAGAATGTCAAAAGCAAAGTTGAGATATGCGCGCCATCAACATCGGCATCCGTCATGAACACAATCTTGTAATAGCGAAGACCATCAATATTGAACTGATCACCAATACCGACGCCGAGTGCCTTAATCAAGGAGACGATCTCTGCGTTAGCGTACATCTTATCAAGACGAGCGCGCTCAGTATTAAGGACCTTACCGCGAAGTGGCAAGATTGCCTGAATCTTCGAGTCGCGACCTTCCTTTGCGGAACCAGCAGCGGAGTTACCCTCTACGATAAAGAGCTCGCACTGAGTACGATCGCGAGAAGAACAGTCGGCAAGCTTCGATGGCAAGTTCAAGCCTTCGAAAGCACCCTTGCGAATAACATTATCGCGTGCAGCACGTGCAGCCTTACGAGCACGAGCAGCCAAGGTAGCCTTATTTACAATTTTCTTAGCGACATCCGGGTGCTCTTCGAGATAGTACGAGAAGTACTCACTCATGACCTTATCGACATAACCACGAATCTCTGGGTTACCAAGCTTGTTCTTGGTCTGACCCTCGAACTGTGGATCTGGAAGCTTCACCAAGACAACTGCCGTCAAACCTTCCTTAATATCATCAGCGGTAAGATTGTCGTCCTTCTCTTTGAGGAGACCATTCTTACGAGCGTAGTCATTAAGAGAGCGATTCAAAGCCGTACGGAAGCCAACCACATGCATACCACCTTCTGGCGTCAAAACGTTGTTTGCGAATGGGCGCATCGTTTCGGTATAGGTATCGTTATATTGAACGGCAAGCTCGACAAAACAATCCTCAATTGGTCTTTCGACATAGAATATATCATCAGACAAAACTTCCTTGCCCTCATTGAGGCGGCGAACGTAGCTCTTAATACCACCTTCGAAATAGAAGCTCTCACTCTTACCAGTGCGCTCATCGCAAACGCTGGTCATTATACCTTTTGTGAGATAAGCCTGATGGCGTAGATAGTTAACTACCCAATCGTAATCAAAAGTAACGGTTTCCTTAAAGATAGTCTCATCTGGATAGAAAGTTACGCTCGTGCCATGCTCATTGGTCTTACCCGTTACAGCAAATGGAACGACCGTCTTACCACGTTCGAACTCGATATGGTGAACCTTACCATCCTTGCGCACCTCTGCAATCATGCGATTCGAAAGCGCGTTTACGACCGAAGAACCGACACCGTGAAGACCGGAAGAAACCTTATAACCACCACCGCCGAACTTACCGCCAGCGTGCAAAACAGTCAAAACCGTCTCAAGTGCGGATAATTTTGTTTTTGGATGAATATCAACTGGAATACCACGACCATCATCGTCTACCCTACAGCCACCATCGGCGAGCAAAGTAACGCGAATCTGCGTAGCATAGCCAGCAATCGCTTCATCGATAGAGTTATCTGCGATCTCTTTCAAACAATGATGAAGACCATCATAACCCGTTGAGCCGATATACATACCAGGACGCTTACGAACTGGTTCCAAGCCTTCCAAAACCTGAATTTCAGACGCATTGTATTCTTCGGCCCCATCAGCCTTTTTTGCAGTCATACTACCTCAACTTTTGTTTAATAAATCTCTTTTATTATATCTGATTTGTATCTTTAATACAAGATTCGAGGCAATATAAAGCGCTTTAAGGCCTTTTGGTTTCTATTTTTGTATAGAGATACATTTTTGTGTTTAGAATTCGTCCTGAGCGATTCTAAGGGCGTTAAATCGCAAAATAGCCCTTAAACACTAGCGCCATCGCAAGGTTGCGCCGTCATCGTTCTGTGCAATCTGTCCGCCACCGGCAATGCTCGTCGCATTAACCTTTGGCTCTTCAGGTTCTGGCGCAGGAGTTGGCTCTGGAGTCGCAGACACCTTAGGCTTCGGCGACTTAGGGATCTTAATAGAGGTCAAATCTTCTCTTGGCTTCCCTGCAGACTTCTTCTCAGTTTTAGGCGCAGATTCAATCATTGGTTCCGGCTCAATCTTTGGCGTCGGCTCAGCTTTTGGTTCTGGTTCAACCTTCGGGGCCGGCACGCTTGGCTCTGGCGCTGGCTCGACTTTTTGCTCAGGCTTCAACAAAGGTTCTAATACGGTTCCATCATCTTCATCAATAATAGTGTTTGCTGGAGTCGCAGCCTTGGCCTCCGCTGCCTTAGCCTTACGCTCCATCCATTTATCCAAGAAGGTCTTCTTTGGCGTAGCTGCTGGCTTAGCGGGAGTAGTAGATAGTAGATCGGCTGGAGATACCGCTGGCTTGCTCATGGCTGGCGCCGGCTTCGGCGTAGCGGCAGGCGCAGCGCCCATTGGCGCTGCTGCCGGAGCAGCAGCCGGAGCTGGCGCCTTCTTTATCTCGTTTGCCCCAAGACGTTCGTCGATTTCCTTCTCTACCTCAGCGCGCGGACGACCATAACGAGACAAAGCATATTCGCGCATGCGGCGCATCAACTCCTCATTCTCGTCGCCCATCGCCGGCAATAACCTCATCGTAAATGGCGAAGTCGGCATGTTATACATCATTACCGTCGCAATCGCATGGAAGTTTGCCTGATTATGCAAATCCTGAGCCGTAAATACTGGAGTAAAGGCCTTCTCCATAATCTCCGCATCCGTCACACCGATGCGACCGCAAATGATCGTACCACAGTTACCAAGAATCGCCTCGCGAATCTTATCCGTTAACTGGGTCATAAACTGGTTAACCACAATCAAATTCAATCTAAACTTACGAGCCTCAGACAGAATCGACTCGAAGCTCTCCGTTGCGAAGTTCTGGAACTCATCTACATATAGACAGAAATCTTTACGTTCATCTTCTGGGATATCCGCACGACTCATCGCTGCTGCCTGAATCTTCATGACGAAAATCATACCGAGAAGCTTTGCATTCAGCTCGCCCGTCTTACCCTTAGATAGATTAACGAGAAGAATCTTCTTGTTATCCATGATTTCGCGAATATTAAAGCCGGACTTGAGCTGACCCAAAATATTACGCATCATATGATTGCTAAGGAACGGACCCCACTTCGAAACAAACCAGCTCGTCACCTCGCCCGCATCACTACTCTTCTGCGAAGCCGGGAACTCCTTGGACCAGTAATCGTAAACCGTCTTATCTTTGACGTATTTAAGCTTTGATTTCACGAATTCCGGATCGATGAAACAGCGCGGAACATCAATAAAAGTACCGCCATTCGGATCACTCATAAGAAGGAGTGCTGCATTACGGAACATATGCTGAGCGCGCGCACCGAAGATGCCCTGATTGCCCGGGTCATACAAGCTCACGAGCATATTAATTGCTTCCTGAACGATGAAGTCCTTCTGATCCTCGGTCTGGAACTCAAACATGTTCATACCGACAGGATTGTCGACGTTGCCTGGCTCAAAGAGAATCACATCATCCATTCTCTCTGGCGGAACCTTGCTCAAAAGCTTGTCGATTGCATCGCCGTGCGGATCAATAAAACAGAAGCCGTCACCATTACACATGTCCTGGTAAGCCAAGTTGGTCAAAAGCACAGATTTACCCATACCAGTACCACCGATGATATAAGTGTGGCGCTGGCGATCTTTTACGCCAAGGCGAATAATCTTCTGCTCGCCGCGGAACTCGTTCGCGCCAAGGACAATACCCTTATCCATCAAGCGCGCAGGACCGTCAACTTCCCTAGTCTTCTGACGCTCAACCTGGCTCGTTGGGATTGAGTTCTGGCTCGGCAAATGGAAAATCGACGCAAGCTCGACCGAGTTCAAAACCGTCGAATGATCGGCTGGGTCAAAGTTGCGCATAATATAATCTTTGACGATATCTTTCTGATGAGTAGCCTGGTCATATGCAAAACCATTGAAGTTCTGCAAATCAAACTGCGAGAACACTGGCACCAATGAACCCAAAAGTGCTTCAGAGCGAGCCTTACTTGATGAACTTGCGAGTAAACGAATTTTAACTTCGTAGCCAGGAAACTTCGTTTTTTCCTCTATTTTGGCAATTTCTTCCTGCTGCATGTTCGACAAAGGCTTATTTTGTTGTTCAGGCGCTTTGCCAGGACTCCAAATCGCACTGCCAATGTCACCAAATATTTGTCCAGCAACACTGCCAGTTTTTCCATCGCGGATTTTTTGTACTCTGCCCTTCGCATTTTGTATCCACTGGTCATCGCATGGACGGATGATAATTTGCATTGCCATACCGTCGCCCTTCTTCGCAGTCGACATTGCATTGATAAGGCCCAAGCTAGCGTCGGTCTTCGTATCTTCGTAAGTAGCAATCGGATAAGCCTTATCTTTACGGAGCTTCAAACAACCGCCAGCAATCGCATCGAGGCCGCCCTCTTTGCTAAAGAAGTTAGGATCTTTTACTTCCTCGAGACGAGCTGAAGGATAAGCAGCCGTAATCGCCTGACGCAAAGTCTCAGTCAAAACAGCTGGAACTATCGTATAGTAATTAATCAGACCATCGTGCGCAACAATCTCAAAACTAATCGCACGCTGCCCATAGAGGCGACTGGCAAAACCCTTCTTGAAAGTCGAAGAGATAATACCGTACATGACCTGAGCCTTCGAGATTTCCTCGT
>Ga0255342_1004434_pt1 | contig 14321 bp, 7 predicted proteins | sample wastewater_treat_3_FD_192416 | JGI IMG/M metagenome (GOLD analysis project Ga0255342, IMG submission 192416) | Wastewater microbial communities from Lulu Island WWTP, Vancouver, Canada - plant14 | ecosystem: Engineered > WWTP > Wastewater > Unclassified | place: Canada: Vancouver, British...
TTCGATTTTGTCTTTTACTAACAATAAGGCTTCTGTAGGATTGGCTCTATAAAACACTTTAACGTATTCCCAGAAAAAAATAGGATCTTTTTCTGATAATTCGTTCCATAATTCTTTAACTTCCGAAAACAGGTAATCTTGGTTTTCGTGATTAATAAATAAGGTAGTAATAACATTTATTGAAGTGATAGTTTGTGTTTTATTGACCTTAAATGAATATCTAATCATATCAGAGAGTTTTATCCACTTTTCTTTAATAAAAACATAGAAGAGAAGATAGTTTGATAGGCACTGATCTGCAAACCTGACAGCTTTTTCTTTGTAAATATTGATTATTTCTTCCTTATGAAGCTTGAAAAGCGCTTCTTTGAATTCCTCAACTGTTAAATTACAAAGAGATATAACATCAATCAATTCATTAAGGTTATCCAAGTGAATAGCACCTATAAAGGCAGCTACAGCTGCAGCTGAAAACAGTTTCTTATCCGCATTTTTGATGTTTGATAAGTATTTTCCGTAAAATGAAGAATATATATCTGTTACGTCGTTTATAGCTTCTAACGAATCAGTATCTATTGCGATTTTTCCTGCCCAAAAAGCTATTCTTGCATTTCCTTCAGCAATTTTAGTTATTCGATCAAGATAAAACTGATTAGTAATGCTAAATTCATCTTTAATCAGTTCCTCGATTTCGTCATCCTTCATCATCGAAATAGTTTGAACTTTTATATTTATAATAGGCTTTAATTCAGTAATTACACTTTGAAGAGCATAATTTCTTACGGTTAAAATGATTTTATAATCAGAACCGTCATGCTCGTTAAAGAAGTTGATTATTGTTTCGAGTTGTGTAAGTTCATTTGCATCGTCAATAAGAACCATATATTTGCCTGATGTTTTAAAGAACAAATGTAGATCATCATAAATATTGAGGTTATTATTTCTGATACAAAAAACTTCATAGCTTTTATTTTCAGCATACCTATGGCAGCATTCTAAAGCAAGTCGTGTTTTACCGACACCTGCTGCACCACATAAAAGAACGGCTTTATTATCATCTAATGCACTAAATATAGATATTATCTCTTCTGTTCTGAACTTAAAATCGGTATCAATTGGAGCTGCTGTTCTTGTTTTATTATAATTACTTATAAAATCGTTATACGATAGTATTTGGTCTGTTGCAATAGTTATACCCAGGTGCTGTTTTACAAGATATTTATGATTATTGTAGAGCTCATTTGCTAAATAATCTATTCCGAATATACGTAACAATATACCTTTAGATTGACATAGTTCTTTTAATTCCGTGTCCTGTTCAGGAGCAAGGTTAGAGGTTGTATGAAAATATAGTATTTCAGCAATTTTGGCACAAGCTATGTTAGTGTAATTTTCGTCAAGGCACTTACCTATATCCGATGAAATCTTATTATATATTGACTCTTGTTGTGTCGTATATTCAATAAAAATATATTTCCCGTTACTATCGATGCAATAATAGGTATCTGGAGTTCCGGAAGTTGTTTTATTAGTACCTGGCTTTGATCCTAAACTCACAATATTGTTATATCCGCATTCATTTAAGAATTCGTCACAAAGATTTTGAAATGTGCCGCCTTCAAGTTTCAAAATAGCATTTTGAATATCTGTTTTATAGGACATGTTTACCTCCTTATCAGAGTATCGGTCTGCTAAAAGTGACATAATAGCTGTTAACTATTTATTTGTTTGTAAAACATCTCAGAGTGTATCCTCTCCACCAACCACAGATCCGCAGGCAGCCACTTCACGCTGTCAAGCTCATCCTTCGTGAGCCACCGTGCTTCCTGTGCTTCAAGCAGAATCAAGTCACCTTTGATGACTTCGCACCAGAAGCAGTCCATGGAAAGATGAAAGTCGGGATAATCATATTCTACCGTGTCGATAAGCTCGCCCTCTTTTATCGTGGTGTCGAGCTCTTCTTTTATCTCGCGGGCTAATGCCTGCTGCGGAGTTTCACCGGGTTCGATCTTTCCGCCGGGGAATTCCCACATACCTTTGAATTCGCCGTATCCTCTTGCGGTTGCGAATATGCGTGTCTTTGCTTGAAGCGAGTCGCATATTACAGCTGCGACAACTTTTATCATTTTCATATCATCCCACCGTCAACTGATTAGTCTTTTTGAGATACTTTGCAGGAATAGGCTTGCGGAGCTTCCACACAACGTTCATCGGCTTCGAGCCCTCCGATTTCATATAGTCCGCCAGTCCCAGGAAAGTATACGGCGCAGCACCCAGCTTATTGCTCTTGTATTCACGGACGAAAATCATCACGCTTGTCCCCATATCTCGATGATGTATGTAACGCTGACCTGTCTTGCTTTCAGGAGTTGTGGTGCTCTGGCTCTGCCAGTGGAACAGCTCGCTGTTGATGGAATAATCATTGTACATGGTGGTGGGCGAATAGTCCTTGTCCGACTTGTTGAGCGTTACGAACAGCAGGTCGGTCTTTTTATTCTCCAGATACTTCACGCCCTCACGGACGGTATCAGGCTTCATGAAGTCCAGTGCAACAAGTATCTGGTCTCTTGTGTAGCTGCAATGCACATCCAGCGGACAGTCATAGTCCACCTGCACGGGCTCGTCAATGAAGTCTATCTTATCGTACTTGTAGTACATCAGCTCAAGTATTTCACTGAGCATCACAGGCGACTTCGCTATCTTCCGGAAGCCTTCCAGCAGGTCGTTGAAACCGCAGTCCTCATAGGACTTCTGCCATATGGTGAACTGTAACATCTGCCACATTCTTTGCTGAACGCCGTCGAAGTCGTCAATCGTGTATTTGTCAATTTCAGGCAGCTTGTCTATCGCAAGTTCAATAAGACGATGTGAGTCGATGTAGGAAAGTCGGGGCAGTGCCTTAGTGACAACTTCCTCAATTTCCTCTGTGAAATTCTCTTTTACCTCAGCCTGCACACACAGTCTTGCAAAGCTGTTTTTCGTACCGTAAATCGCGCTGATATCAAGATTGTAGTAATCAATGAAATTGGCAAGAGTAAGAGCTTTTCCGCTGTCCTCGGTGAAGTTCGCAAGACGCCTTACAATAGCGCTCTTGTTGCCCACAGCCTGCCTGATGTTGTCGAGAATGTACTTCTGCGCCTGCTTTTCCAGTTTGATATAACAGCCCTTCGGCAGCAGAGGAAAGCCATTCTCTATCTCGTCCCTGACACTGCGCTGAGTGTTGCCGAGAAGTGCCGAAAATTTGCTCTCAAAGTTGTACTTCATGTGAGCCTGACCGATGAAATCCAGCACCGTCAGGCAGTCCTTGCCATCGCTGAGACGCAGACCACGTCCAAGCTGTTGCAGGAACACAGTCAGACTCTCGGTAGGACGCAGGAACATTACCGTGTTGACCTCGGGGATATCCACACCCTCGTTGTAAAGGTCAACGGTGAAGATGAACTTTATCTCGCCATTCGCCAGTTTATGCTGTGCCGAATCACGCTCGTCCTTTTTGCTGTCAGCGGTCAGGGCGATAGACGGGATATTGTTCTGATTGAAACGTTGAGCCATATAATCTGCGTGCTCCTTCGACACACAGAAGCCCAGTCCCTTGACCTTGTCCATGTCCGCAATGTACTTGTTAAGCTCTTTCAGGATAAGCATAACACGCAGGTCATAGCCGGTATACAGCTTAGACAGGGCAGTTTTATCATATCCGCCTCTTGACCATTTAACGTCATTCAGATCAACGTTGTCGGACACTCCGAAGTAGTGGAAAGGACACAGCAGCTTCCTGTCTATGGCCTCGGGCAGACGTATCTCCGCAGCGATACGGTCATCGAAATACGGCAGTATGCTTTTGCCGTCCATACGCTCGGGAGTAGCTGTCAGTCCAAGCAAAATCTTCGGCTTGTAGTATTCAAGCAAGCGCTGATATGTAGGCGCAGCGGCGTGGTGGAACTCGTCCACGATGATGAAGTCATAGTAGTCAGGGGAGGTTATCCTGTCAAGGGCCTGAGAGTTGAAAGACTCAATGGAGATAAACAGGTTTTCAAGGCTTTCGGGCACGATTCCGCCAACGCAGAGGTCGCCGAAATTCGCATCGTGGAGCACTCCGCGGAAGCATTTTATACTCTGCCTGAGAATCTCTTTTCTGTGTGCCACAAAGAGAAGCCTTGCGCGTCCGTTTGACTGACGAAAGCGCTTGTAATCAAATGCGGAAATGACAGTTTTGCCTGTACCCGTTGCGGCGACAACAAGGTTCTTCCAGTGATGACGTATCTCACGCTCGGCAGTCAGCTTGTCCAGAATCTCCTGCTGATAGGAGAAGGGACGGATATCAAAGCTGTAATTATCATCAGTGGAATGATACTTCTCGGCTTTGAGCGCCTGCATCAGATGCACTCTGTCATCGGGAGAATACATGGAAAAATCGGTGCTGTTCCAGTAGTTTTCAAAAGTCGCGTTTATCTTGCGTATAGTGTGGGGCTGGTCGTGAGCAGTGATTTTCAGGTTCCATTCAAGGCCGCTTGTCATGGCGGCATTGGACATATTTGAGGAGCCCACATAAGCCGTGGTGAATCCTGTGTCACGGTAGAAAACATAGGACTTCGCATGAAGCCTTGTGCGCTCGGTGTCGTAGGAGACCTTTATCTCGGTGTGGGGCAGTTTGCTCAGCTCCTCCACAGCTTTGACATCGGTAGCGCCCATGTAGGAGGTGGTGATAACACGCAGCTGACCGCCACGAGCCGTGAACTCCTGCAATTCGTCGATGATAAGCACCAGTCCGCTCCACTTGATGAAGGACACCAGCATATCTATCCTGTCGGCGGAAACTATTTCCTTTTTCAGCTCGGTCATCATCTGCGGTTCGTGACCTGCGCCTGTGAACAGGGAGCTTGATGCAAGGGAAGTTTCGGGGCGTGTCATAGTTATACGGCGCTTCATAGCGTCAGCATTGTTCTGCATATTTGCAACTGCAAGGAGCTGTTCTGCACGCTGGTCAACGCTCAATCCGTCAAACTCCTCGTCACCTGTAAGCTCGGTAACTGCTGAGACTATCCTGTTCGCAAGCCCAAGCTGACCTTCGATATCATCACCTGCAAGGCGTGAAAGTCCCTTCTCAATGACCTCAGAGAGATACCCTGCCAACACCTGCGGAGCTTCCGCTTTGTCGATATTGCGTTTGTCGATAAGCTGTGCGGAATCATCTATTTTATCTGATATGTCTTTGTTTATGACTTGTTCGTACAGTCCGGGTTTGAGCATATGGCACCTCCAATGCGTTATTATACTTTTCCTTATTAATTCAAAACTGAAAAAGATAAGGCTATTTTCACTTATACAGTAACTTCTTCTTTTTCTTTATAATTTGAACTAATATTTAAAAGAGCTTTTATGTATTGTTCTGAGACAAAACGGTTCATATTTTCCATTATGTTTCTCTGTAATCCATTTAAGTTCATCCAATAAATCATCTTGTGTGAAATTGGTATAGCTTTCTATAATATTTTTTCGTTGTGAGACTAAGTATCCTGTATCTAAACCTAAAACTCTTATAAGCTCTTTTCCCTCTTCGCCACGTCCTTTGACAGTACCGTCATCAAAATAAATTATTTGTTTTTCAATACTTTTATTAATTGGGGAGAGCGTTATATCATCATCACCTTTTTTTGCATCACAATGAAGCAGATGGGGCGGTTTAACCTTATTTCTTCGGTCTTTATCACCACCATCACAAGATGCAAGCATGTTGTCAAAGCATAATGCTAAATCTTTATGCCGTTTTTGACATTTAATATGCTCTATCTTTGTTCCATCATCATTAATTATTCTACAACCACAATAGCAACAAATAAATCCTTGATCTTCTAATAAACGTTCTTTAAGGGCTCTTTTGGAACTACTGCTTAATGAAGAAAATGTCACACCTGGTGTTTTACAGTTTTCAATAAATTCTTCTGGAGGAATCGTCTTGATTATATGTTTCATATCATATCCTCCGCATATTAATTCTTATTTTATTGAAAATAGGATCATCTTTGTCAAGTACTCTCTGTAATTCTTGCACTAAACGTTCTGCCTGTTCCCTATTACCATCTGCTATACTTTGCTTAAATTGGTCGTATAATTTTTCCACGTCATCCGATCGCATAGAGACGTTCATCTGTTCAAGCATAATTTCGTCCAACGCTCTATTGTACGTTTCACTTTCAGGATATATTATACTCCCGCTCTTCATTATATACAGATTATCACTCTTGATTTGAGATATAGTTCCCGGCGAATGCGTAGTAAATATAATATGCCCATTAACATCTATATCGTTAAGCATTTTTGAAACGGAACGCTGCCAGTTCAGATGTAAATACGAATCAAACTCGTCAAACAGATATAGGCAATCATTTTTAGCTGTAAAACTTGTTAATAAATAGATCAACGCAAGCTGTTTTTCACCTTCACTAAGATTATCATGGGTAAATCCGTTCCCATCATTTCGGATTAAGGTTACATTAAGCATATGCAAATAGCCTGCATTTTTCAAAGCTTTAAGTTTGTAAAACAAAGCAGCTTCATTCTCGGAAGACTTTCCCCATTTTGTAAAATCATCAAAACTCATTATATACATTAGACCGAGATCTTGAGTGCGGCTTACATATTTTCTTAGCTCATCTAAGAATGATTTTACAAATCCTCGTGCATTCCAATATGTACTTCCATCGCCTTTCTTGCTATTTGGACTCATTAAAAATAGCGAAGCTTCAGTGGAGATATTTTTGCATCCCAAATAATCTAACAGTTTATTATAATAAGCCCCTTTGTAAATTGCTGCTACCACTAACAGTAAATTTAGGTCATCTACTGAATAATAATCAAGATACTTAAACCCAGGGAAAGAAGAATTATCAGCTTTTTTCAATGCATTATCATAACGATTATCAAAAGTTATTTTAGCCGCATTCTTTTGTCTGTCTGTTTCACCTGCATAGTAAAGCATAATCGTTTCCGGCAAAGCATTAAGCATATCTTTTTTTGTCAGTTTCTTTTCTCCACTGTAAATCCAAACATCTGATTTATCAAGGAACAGCGTATATGTTGTGCCGTCATTTTCGTATTCAATATTACAACCAAAGATATCCGGATACACTATTAATCCGTATGGCTTTTCAGCAGCAACATTTTTAGCGACACTAAATGCCTCTGTTATCAATTCCAGAATATTGGACTTTCCCGCACCATTATTTCCAATAAAAGCGGAAATATTAGAATCAGAAAACTCACAATCGAAATCAACAAGGTTTTTGAATTTTTTTACTGTTATTCTTTTAATTCTCATATCATTCTCCTGATAATATTTGTTTAAGCAGCTCCACCGCACTTCCTTCCTCGGGATCATTCGTCCCCAGCTCGCCACGGAAAGCACGGGCAAGTATAGCCTTTTTCATCGTATCTATCTGATCTATTACTGATTCGGCATTATCCTTTGATGTGCCTTCTTTTTCAAGCATACTTTCAAGAACTCTAACAATTTCAATCTGCTCTTCTTCTGAAGGACAATTGAAATCCATGAGACGAAGTCCTTTTATAGGCACGGTAAGCTGGGCAACACCTTTTGCTATTGAGGATGCCTTTTGATACATCTCTTGTGATTGCAATAAATACCATAGGAAATATGTGTTAATGGATTTAGGCTTTAACAATGCCATATGTCTTTGAAAACAAAATGGAGCATTAGTATCAACAGCTACAGGTATTCCAAATGAGCCAACTAAGGTGTATAGCACATCTCCTTTTTCAGGTTTTCGTGTATCCGTTATTGCATCATAATATTCTTGTGGAACAAATCTTGTATTCTCAAATGAAAGATATCCGTCATTAACATTAGATATTACAAGAAATGGTATTCCGGTTTCAGATTTTGGAGGTGGCATATGATCCCCGTCAAATATACTATTGCAAACTTCTCCTAAAGTTTTACGTTCCCAACTCTCAATCCCAACCCCATTTTCTTTTCTCCACTTAGCTGTCAGCTCGCCTGAGAAAGCCTTATGCAGGATAGCTGCTTTTCGTGTCTCAAAACTGTCGATAACCTCCTGTGCTTTCTCTTTTGCTTCGTCCAGTTTTGAAAATAGGGATTCTATGCGCTCAACTATGCGTTGCTGTTCGGGTAATGGGGCAAGTGGAAAATAACATTCCTCCATTTTGGTTTTATTGACAATTGATATGGTTGTTGCAGAAGATTTAGACCATAATTGATTTATGAAACAATCAGTATTAACATAATAATATAAGTAAAGTGGCTCAATTTTAGGAATAGCCGAGTTAATCTGCTGATTAGTTGAGCCTTCTATTTCTAAAAATCCACTTTTACCGATTGAACCGATACAACAAACCAACGTTGATTTTGCCGGAATAACTCTTGATACCTTTTTTCCTTCTTCAGATAAATACTCTGATGCAATAGAAACATTTCTACCTGTATTTAAATCAGCAGGTTTAAAAAAAGGAAATACATTACCGTAGTATTCCTTGTGTTTTTTACTTGGTGTTCCACCTGTAACTACTTCGGCAACATTCTTAAAACTCGTCCAACACCAATTATCTGGAATCTTATACGGTTCATATCCGGGCACAACTAATGCCTGTTCCAGTTTTTCTTCTATTGAAAGATCAGCGGCTTTTGTTTTCTTCGCCATAATCAATCCTCCGATGTCAGTGACTTCAATTCACGGACAACACTTTTCAGCAGGTCAACAGCTTCTTCAAGCTGAGCGATAGCTTCTTCTCCGCTTTCGATAGGGTCGGGAAGTTCCTCGGCGTCTATGATCGAATCATCTTTGATAAGTCCGAGATCAAGGCTGTCATCATGCTCGTTTTCAATCTGCTCACGGGTAAACTTGCTCCAACGCTCACCTGTACGCTTTGAATCATCTTTATAACCCTCTATAAATTCTTCAAAATCGCTCTTTTTAAGCTGTCTGGTCTTGCCGAAACTCTCCATATTGGTTCGCATATCATAGAAAGCGACTTCTGTGGTGTTGCCCTTTTCGGTATTGCCACGGGTAAAGAAGAGTACATTGGTCTTAACTCCCTGGGCGTAGAAAATGCCCGTAGGCAGACGCAGTATCATATGCAGATTGCAGAAATTCATAAGCTCACGTCGTACACTAACTCCGTCACCGCCTGCAAAAAGTACATTATCAGGCAGTACAACCGCACAGCGAGCCTTACCGTCTGCTTTCAGGCTGCGGTATATTACCTGTAAAAAGTTCAGCTGCTTATTAGATGTCTGGAAAGAAATATCGTCACGGGAAGTACGCTCACCGCCTTTTTTAGTTCCGAAAGGCGGATTGGTGAGTATAACATCAAATTCCTTGAACCCTTTTGCATTAGTTGAAAGAGAATCCAGGTTTTTTATATTTGCATCAATATCATAAATATTCAAATGCAGATAAGCATTCATTAATGCGAGTCGATAAGTGTCATTTACTAATTCTATTCCTGTAAACGATTCTTGAAGCATATTATACTCGTTCGGTTTAAGTGCAAAACGATCAATATCTTTTGTAATGTGTTTATATGCAGCGATCATAAATCCAAACGTTCCACAGGCAGGGTCAAAGCATCGCTCACCAAACTGCGGATCAATAAGCTCGGTCATAACCTTTATCAGCACACGAGGTGTAAAATACTGACCTGCACCAGATTTTTTTTCGGTAGCATTTTTTTCGAGCAATTCTTCATATAAATCGCCTATCATCTCTTTATTATCAAGATCATAATACTCGAATTTATCTATTTCTAAAATGAGTTTTCTCAAGTTTCTTGGTTCTTCAATATTTGAAACTGCTTTTTCAAATATTTTATTCACTGATTTTAAATTATGTTGACCAAGTTCTTTCAAAACTAAATTATAGTATTTTTTTAGGGGAATCCCCTCTAATGACTTTAAATAATCCCACGAATAATCATCGAGAGCATTTTTCAACTTTTCCTTTTCTGCTGCTGTTAAGTCCGATTCTTTCTTGTTATTTTCTTCACAATATTCTTTTAAGCGCTTCTTATGCTGTTTATCTATTTCCGCTTTCAGTTCTTGTTCTCTTCCTATCTCATTTATCATTTTTAAGAACAATATATAAGTCAACTCAGTAACATACTGATGATAGGTGATACCGTCATCACGCAGTACATTGCAAAGATTCCAGAGCTTCTGTACGATATCTTGTGTGCTCATTACGCAACTCCTTCAAATATATAAGTATTGATTCGCTCTATTATATCATTGAGCTTCCCTGCAAATTTCTTGTCAAATCGAGAGAATCCGCCCTCCATTTTGAAAACAGGCGCATCAAAAGTCTCCGCATTCAGAATGCTTTCGTGCAGCATATATGTTTTTATCTTCTCCAGAAGGTCAAGCTGCATTTTATTGAATTTTTCTTCAGATATGAGTTTCTTGAAAGCAGCTTTAACACGTTCTTCATGGTTGTACACAGGCGTTTTCAATACAGCTTGACGCACATAGGCGATTATTTCAGCCACAATCTGCTCATTCTTCACGTTGCTTGTGGCTTCATTAAGGCTGCTGATCGTGAAATTCTCCTTGTCAAGCAAAAGTTTAAGCTCTTTCAGCTGTGCCCTTGTCATGCTGCTCGGTTTTGTGCAGGCAAGTCGGATAGCTTCGATCTTATCCTTGTTTTCATTAATATAGGTCGTAAATGCTTCGAGATAGTCTTCCGGCTTATCAGTATTACCATATCCACGGGTAGTCGGTTTTAATGTATCTTCCTTCTCGGAATAGTATTGTCCACGTTTTTTACCTTTTCAACGAATCAACCCAAAGGAGGAAATCCTTATCCTTCCGGCAGGTTTCAATAAAAGCAGCTTCGGTACTGTTTTTCAATGCCTTAGCATATGCTTTCAAATCCTGACCTCCTAAGCGTTCAGACACCTCATATTTCTTTTCTCTTGAGAGATTATTATATTTACGCTGTAATCGTGCTATGATGCGATCTTTGGTCTGCTGCTTGCTTTCGTCACTTGGACGGAAAAGATCTTCCAATAACTCCGCCATATCCTTGCTGACAGTTACAGACTTCATTCCGGAAGTTGAGTCAAGATCTTCATAAACTCTGACAGCGTCGAAGATGTTAAAGTGTGTTTTCCCTATCTCAGGACAAAGACGAGTAGCACGTCCCAGCATCTGCTCAAAAAGAATACGGCTGTTGATCTTACGCATAAAAACAAGGTTGCATATTTTTGGAACATCAATACCCGTTGTCAGCAGATCCACAGTGACTGCGATATTGGGATACTGATTGTTTTTGAACTGCTTTATTACTTGCAGTATCTTTTTCTTGTTTCCTCCGGCAGTCTTGCCTGTTATCTTCATTATAGCATCGTTTGAAATGCCATATTCCTTATAAATATCACGAAGAGTATCCACAATGCAATCGGCGTGACTATCATTAACCGCAAAGATAAGAGTTTTTTCATCGCTTTCGGGATTGATAAAAGATGCGATCTCCTCTAATACCTTCCTGGTATGATCAGGCAGAACGATTTGGCGGTTGAAATCAGACACATCAAAATCCAGTTCATCTTCAAGAACCGAGCCGTTGAGCAGCTCATTTGTGTTTGGATCATACTCAGCTAAAGATTCACCCTTTTTGAACTTCACATTATTCTCAATGAAATCTGTATTGATAATATAGGGCGGATCATGGTCAACAAGCCAGCCGTCAATGACCGCTTCACGATAGCTGTATGTAAAAATAGGTTCTCCGAAAATCTGCGTTGTATGCAGTGCAGGTGTAGCAGTTAATGCAATTTTTACAGCGTCAAAATACTCAATAACCTGCTTATACTTACTCATGTAATCGAGCTGGTCTGAATAGAGGATCTCTTCCTCAGTCATCTCTCTGTCAAGAATATACCCTCTATGTGCTTCGTCCACAATTATAAGATCGAATGCACCAGGCATAAGGTCTGGCGTATCGGATAGAATTGTACGTTTAAGCAAGCCCTGCACTGTTGAGATACTTACCTTTGTTTCAAGATTGATCTCATTATCGTCAATATCTTTGATCTCATATATCTGGTTCAATGTCATAAGCTCTTTCAGCTTAACATCTTTGAACGTATCCATAGCTTGTTCTCCGAGAGAAACTCTGTCAACAAGGAAAAGAATTCTTTTGAAGCGCTTGGATTCCAGCATCTTATATATTAAACCAAGTACAGTACGGGTTTTTCCTGTACCCGTAGCCATAGCAAGAAGTGCTGTCTGTTTACCTTCAATTATTGCACCTGTCGCCTTACTAATGGCTTTTATCTGATAATCTCTTAAATTAAGCCCTGTGGTATCTTCCATAAAGGAATCATCAGCTTCATTCAGTGCTTTATTGGCTTTGTCAATATCTTGCTTGAGCTTTTCCTCAATATCATCAGGACTGAACCAATTTCTGATAGGGTAGGATTGATTTTCAGGTTTTCGTGCATCTAAGAACCATATTCCTGATTTAGTACGAAGCTGTTCTAAAAAAGCTCTGCCATTTGATGCAAGCAGAAACGGTACTTTATACTTGCCCCATCTATTTATAACATATTTGTCATGCTCTGTTCTGATGCTCTGTGCATAATCCTTTACTTGAACATCAATAGTTGAAGCAACATCCTCTCCCCATTTTTTGGCATCCATTACTGCAACGAGTTTTTCACCAATAAAGAACGCATAATCAGCAGACCCTTTACTACATAACTGAGAATCAGTAGGCCACTCGCTTATTGCAATATTTCTCCCTTTAACAGGACGAGTACCTTTACTGTAACGCAGATTATTGGTATCCGCTTCCCAGCCTGCTTTTCTTAACTGCTCATCAATAAGGCATCTTGTCTGGGCTTCACTCCACTCCATCATAGCCGATACAGTTAAGCCACGTTTTGCTCGCTCTTTTTGTGTGGTTCCGGAAGCGGCTGTCTTTACCTCTTCCAGCTTTTGAGTCAGCTCTGCTATGCGCTTTTCCTGTTCTTCTAATGTTTTTTTCATAGCTGAAGGCTCAGTTTCTTTTGGAAGAACAAACGATTCAGGATTAAAAGACCAATCTCCGTAGGTCTGCATAAACCATACAGCAAGATTATATGCCATAGAAAGAAGCATTTTTGCGTCATCCAGAGAATCGGCACCGGCATGAACAGCATCGTTACGATTCTTTCTGAGTGCATAAAGAGTATTATCAATGTCATATGGCAATAAACCGGCACGCTTCAGAAGTCGTATACGGTTTGATTGTGTATTATCGGTAACAGGATCGGGAATTCCTTCAAAAACCATGATTTCTTGTACAAGGCGCTCTGAAAACATCCCCAGCTTATACATACAAGCATTAGGATCTGAATACAAATATTTTTCTGCCGTATCTGCTATCTGAGCAAGAGCAGGCCAATATTTATTGAGAAAAACAAAGTTAGATTTCATGTACGGTCCTCCCATCTTTTTACGATAATATGAAAAACGGTATACTATTCCATATTATCTATTATACCATTTTTTGTTTTAAAAATCAATCAAAAACTGATGATTCGACTAATAATTGAGAAAACTACATCGCCTATAGATTAATTATTATTTCCGCTAATAGTAGATGGTTCATTAAAATGCTGTTGCTCTTTTTGTAACAACTTTCACCACCGAAAAAAATTATTAGCACAGCACCTGCAACATAAACAATTGCAGGTGCTGATTTTTGTGAGTCTATACAAAATTATCTAAAATGACTGTGCAAAACGGCTTTCCCAGTTCTCTATAAGTAGAGGGTATTGAAGGCAGACCTCCTCATCGGCGACGATAGGGAGACGATAGAAATGTGAACTTTGGAGTGTTGACAATTATGCACCTCTACAAAATAATACGAAAATATTATGAAATGGGTGGTAAAACGGTTTCTCCCATTCCCTTATAAGTAGAGGGCAAAATAAACAGCCACCATATGCATCGGCTTGTGCATAGTCACAAAGTTTTTGAAAACAGGGCTACAAAATGCCTCTCCCAGCTCTTTATAAGTAGAGGGGCATAGAATCTTGACAATTGAATGTCCTGCGCAGGAGTGATACACAGCAGTTAAGTGCGCCGCAATAGTTCCGCAGCGTGTCCTCAGCAAGCGGGTTACCGAGCCGTAAAGTAACAGTTCGCATATAGTAGCCTGCGAAGTCGGCTGAAGGGGCACCCTTCTTCGGAGGGGCTTAGCGCATCGAGCTGTGAAATACTTCTCTCTCGTCACGCAAGGCGGAATGAAAGAACGGTACTGCGCAAGGGCTCCTGTAAAATAATTGCTAACTTGCTACCA
>Ga0255342_1004446_pt1 | contig 14297 bp, 10 predicted proteins | sample wastewater_treat_3_FD_192416 | JGI IMG/M metagenome (GOLD analysis project Ga0255342, IMG submission 192416) | Wastewater microbial communities from Lulu Island WWTP, Vancouver, Canada - plant14 | ecosystem: Engineered > WWTP > Wastewater > Unclassified | place: Canada: Vancouver, British...
AAAGGATTTTGAAACTATCAACAATGAGCTGGCTAAGTATAATCCGCGGCTCTATGAGCGTCATCAGATATGTGTGATGAATAAGACCGATTTATGTACAACCGATGAACAGATAAAGAGAGCGGAAGAAATTGAAGCCGCAATTAAAGAAAAAGGCTATGAAGTATTGAAAATTTCCGCCGCCACAAATAAAGGAACCGATATATTGGTAAAAAGATGTGCGGAATTACTCAGTAAACTGCCCGATACGGTTATCATGCCGGAAGCGGAGGAATATGCGGTATATGAACATGAAGAAGATGAGCGTTTCACCGTTCGTAAAGAAGGGAACATATACTATGTAGAAGGCGCTTGGGCAACCAAGCTTGTAAACTCCATCAATATTTACAATACCGAATCCTTGAGATATTTCCAAAGACAATTAAGAGAAAAGAATGTAATTGAAGAATTGGAAAAGGCGGGTATACAGGAAGAAGATTTAGTGGTAATAGATGATTTTGAATTCGAATATTTCAGATAAGGGGTATATATATGATAACAAGTAAGCAGAGAGCATATTTAAAAGGACTGGCACAGAAAATACAACCGATTATACAACTGGGCAAAGACGGAATAAGCGAAAACACTCTTATTATGTATGAAGAGGCTTTAGAGGCTCGTGAACTTGTAAAGACAACTGTGCTGAAAAGCTGTGAGTATGAGCCTTTGCAGGTTGCAAACGATATAGCCGAGGCAATAGGTGCCGAAGTTGTGCAGGTAATAGGTAATAAGTTCGTATTGTATAAGCAATCAAGAGAAAAGAAGTGTATTAATCTGGATTTATAAAGACCATTTTAAGAAAGTACATCTTTGTATCTGGAATAATACTTAATAAATATGGTAAATACAGTAATTAAGAGAAGAATTAAAGTTTCTTCTTTTTTTATTTGATATTAGATAAAAATATGTTATACTACTAAAAGTAACACACATAGCATATAAGTGTGTATCAAATAGAAATTGGAGGGTTGCTATATTGAGTTCAAAAGAGATAGTAACATATGCCATAGAAAAGAATAACGGAATTGCAAAAGTATCGGATATGGTTAATGACGGTGCATCAAGACAGGATATTAAAAAGTTGTATGCTGACGGATATATTCAAAGAGTAAGTCAGGGATATTATCAGTTGACTTCTAATACTTATTTGCCTGATGAGCAAATTATTGCTTCAACTATACCAAAATCGGTTGTTTGTCTTGAATCGGCATTGTTCTACTACGGATATAGCGATTTTACTCCAAGAAAAATAGCGATAACTATTCCTCGTTCATCATCAAGAAGAGCAATAAAAGCTACGGATATTCCCTTGCTGGTGTATTATGTTTCAGATGAGATATATGATATTGGCAAAACAATAGTTACTGATAACGGAGTAACCTTTTCTATTTATGATCGTGAAAGAACTATTTGTGATATATTCAAGCATAGAAATAAAATAGACAGAGAAACTTTTAATAAAGCAGTCAATGCCTATGCAAAGGACGAAGATAAAGATTTGCATAAACTTTCTGAATATGCAAAAAGATTGCGTGTTTATAAAAAGGTTACTGAAATAATGGAGGTATTGCTGAATGGGTGATATCGCTGCTTCAGTGCTTGCAAGACTAAAAAATACAGCAAAAGCAACCGGGCGTAGTAATCAGCTCTGTTTGCAACTTTTCTGTCAAGAAGAATTTTTGCGTAGATTACAAAAATCAAAATATTCAGAAAATTTTATCCTAAAAGGAGGTTATTATATATATGCAATTACGGACTTTGACAGTAGAGTAACATTTGATGTTGACTTTCTCGCTAACCGAATACCGAACACACCTGAACATATAAAGGTTATTTTAGAAGATATTATTTCAATATCAGGTGAAAATGATTTTATAATCTTTGAAGTAAGAGATGTTAACAGAATCGGAATTGATAATAAATATACCGGTGTCAGGGCTAATATCATTACTTATATAAAAAAAACTCGTACTCCGTTTGTGATTGATATAGGTATAGGTGATGTTATTGTGCCGAAGCAGGAAAAAAGAACAATTCCTACGCAGATAGGTGGTTTTGATTCGCCGATAGTAAATACATATTCTATTGAGACTACAATCGCTGAAAAAATTGATGCTATTTTAAAACTAATGGGTACTACCAGCAGAATGAAAGATTATTACGATATTTGTTACATTGCGAATAAATTTGACTTTGACGGTAAACTACTATCCGAAGCATTAAGAAGAACATTTGAAAAGCGATGTCATATCTATACAATTGAACAATTTATGAAAGTTATGGATTTTGCAGAAGATATATCTATGCAAATAAAATGGAAAGCTTTTGTACGAAAGACTAATATAAAATTTGACGATTTCGGGATAGTACTTCAGACTATAAAAGGTTTTCTTGAAAAGCCGTTTACAGCAACAATAGAAAATAAGCATTTCACAGAGAAATGGTCTTCCGTTAATAGTAAATGGACTTAAACTTATCAATTTAGCAGTTTAATTAAAAATGAGCATTTAGGATTATTAAATTACATGTTGGATTTCATAGAAAAAGGCTCTGACCAATACAGTCAAAGCCTACTTCCGTGCTTTAAGTTTTTTGGAGCTGGTGGCCGGATTTGAACCGGCGACCTGCTGATTACGAATCAGCTGCTCTGCCAGCTGAGCCACACCAGCAAAAGAACTTTGCGTTTCAAAATATACCGTAAACCGAACTTGTTGTCAATTATAAAAGATAGTATCAGCCCCGATGATGTGATATTATTATCATTGGAAGGTGATACATATGGAAAACGGATATATTGTGATTATCGGAGGCATAAATGCCGATATTACTGGAAAAGCCGTTAAGGATGTCGTAAGGAATGAATCAAATATAGGGAAGGTTACATTAACTTCCGGAGGGGTTGCCCGGAACATATGCGAAAATCTGGTTCGTTTGGGTGTTTCCTGTGAGTTCATAACTACCTTTTCCGATGACCATCTGGCCGATATGTTGAAGACTTCCTGTGCTGAATTGGGTATTTCCACTAAATATTCCTATGAAACGAAGGAATATTCTACCGGTACATATCTTTCATTGGAGGATCATACAGGTGAAATGGTGGCCGCAGTATGCGATTTATCCGCAATAATGAATATGCCGTTATCACATATAGATAAGTGTAATGAGGTTATTGTCAATGCAACTTGTATTGTTATTGACTGTAATCTTTCCAAGCCTATGATTGAATACATTGCAGATAAATATAGAGATAAGATAATAATAGCCGAGGCGGTTTCTTCCGCAAAGGTTATTAAACTGAAAAAGTGTCTTTCAGGTATACATACCGTTAAACTTAACAGGCAGGAGTTTTCCGCTCTATACGGCGTGGAATATACTGTTGAAAACGGGAAGAGAATGTCTAAAAAGTATAAAAACAGGATTTTTGTAACAGAAGGAGCAGACGGCAGTACCGGTTACGAGAATGATCAAGTTGTTCATGTAGATGCAATTGATGTAAAAAAAATTGTTTCGGTGAACGGTGCCGGCGATTCTTATGCAGCCGGATTGGCGTACGGAATTAAAAAAGGTTATGATACTTTGCACTGTATGAGGCTTGGAAGCATAATGAGCTTTATTACTTTATCCAGTCCCGGTGCGGTAAGTAAGGATATAACGGAGAGAAAAATATTAAAAATGTTAAAGGAAACGGGAAAAAATGATTAGTTATATTGATTATTCCGAAGAAGTGAAAAAAGCGAAAAAAGAAGGACAACCTGTAGTGGCATTGGAATCCACAATAATAAGTCACGGTATGCCGTATCCGAAAAATGTTGAAACGGCACTGATGTGTGAAGACATTATACGTAAGAATAATGCCGTTCCCGCTACAATAGCGGTTATTGACGGCAGACTTAAAGCGGGATTAAGTCATGATGAGATTGAGTATCTGGCAAAAGCAAAAGGCATATTAAAGATGTCCAGAAGAGATTTACCGGCTGTTGTGGCACAGAAACAGGACGGTGCCGCTACCGTGGCCGCAACAATGATAATAGCCGCGTTGGCAGGTATAAAGGTTTTTGCAACAGGAGGAATAGGCGGAGTGCACAGAGAGGCATCTCATACATTTGACATATCCGCGGACCTTCAGGAACTGGCCAAAACTTCGGTTGCCGTTGTATGTGCGGGCGTAAAAAGTATTCTGGATATTGGACTTACACTGGAATATCTGGAAACAATGGGTGTACCGGTCTTAGGGTATCAGACCGATAAGTTTCCCGCTTTCTATACCGATGACAGCGGTTTCGGAGTGGATTATGTGGTAGACAATGCTGAACATGCCGCAGATATAATAAGGGCTAAATGGGGCTTAGGACTGCAAGGAGGGGTGGTTGTAGCCAATCCCATACCCAAACAGTATTCAATGGATAAGAAATATATCGATAATATTATTAAAGAGGCTTTAGAGGAAGCGGATAAGAGAGGAATTAAAGGTAAAAAGATAACGCCGTTCCTTTTAGATAAAATAAAAGAGCTGACTGCGGGTGAAAGTCTGGATGCAAATATAAAGCTGGTTTTGAATAACTCGAATGTTGCGGCAAAGATAGCATATCAACTGTGTAAATGAGTTTACGAATATTATACGGACCGAAAAAAAAAGCTTTAACCAAAGCATTTATAAAAGAAATCAATCAGGCGATAGAAAAAGACCATAAATATCGCCTTATTGTAGTTGTTCCGGAACAGTTTTCATCGTACTATGAGGAGACGCTTGCATCCGACAGAGGCTTTATGAAAGCCGAAGTGATGACTTTCAGCCGTCTGACGCAAAGACTGTTCGATTTGGAGTACATTGAAAGAGACAATACCGTAAACGATACCGGAAAGACCATGTTATTATATTCTTTACTGAATAAAGAAGAACTGTCCCTGGATTATTATCAAAAATCCAGAAAATATCCCGGTTTTTCCGTTCTTGCAATGCAGACCATAAAAGAGCTTAGGGCAAATAATATAAGTTATGAGGATATACTGCGTATAAGTGAGAACGGTGATTTTTCCTATGCGACAAAAACAAAATTTGCCGAAATTGCCGCTATATATGAGCTTTACATGACTAAGATGAAGGAGATGGGATTGGCGGACCAAACGGATTCCTATGATATGTTATGCGAGCATATTAACAATACAACAAACTTTGACAACAGTATCATCTGGTTTGACAGGTTTTCATTTTTTTCCGCAAAAGAGTTTGATGTCATAAAAAGCCTTATGAATAAGGCCGAGAGAATAAACATCTCTTTATGCATAGATTACGGAATAAGCGGTCCCGACAGCGATATATTCACCATACCGTTATGCACCATGGACAAACTGAAAGAACAGGCAAAGCAACAGAGAACTACTTTTATAGAGGAGCGGGATAAGACATATACCGAAGAAACAGTGCAATCTCAGTCATTGGACTTTCTTTTTTCCAATCTGTTTCGTTCAAGAAATGAAATAAGAAAAGGAGCAGTAAAGGATATTGAGATTTTTAAGGCATATGATATATACGAGGAAGCGGAATATGCGGCTATTAGGATAATGAATGCCGTGGAGAACAGAGGGATAAGATACAAGGATATTCTTTGCGTGGTATCGGATGTTTCTTCCTATGAAAGAATAATAAAAGCGGTTTTCGACCAATACGATATTCCTTTCTACATAAACTCCAAAAAGAGCATTGCGGATAACCCGTTAATAAAGTTCATTATTTCCATCTTGGATATTTACGTCTGGGATTATGACATAGACAGTACTTCGAGATTTATAAAAAACCTCTATTCGATAATTGATGAAGAGGATGCTCTTAAACTGGAGAACTACATCATAAAATGGGGTATTTCCGCTAAAAAAGCATGGCACAATGTCTGGGATTACGAGAACAATGCCTATGACGGCAGAATGAACAGATTAAGAGAGAAAATTGTTGATTCTCTGGACGCTTTTTTTAATAAAGTACGATACGGCTGTAAACCGGAAGAATTTGCACGCCATTTATACAATCTTATAGAAAACTTGCGTATTTATGAAAAGACCGATGTAGAAGAAAACTATACCGAAAGTGACGGAGCGGAGCAGGCAAAACAGTGCTATGACTCTTTTATAGATATCTTAGACCAAATGGTTATTATGCCGGATGATGAAAAGAGAACCGTGGAATACTACATGAATATCTTAAAAACGGCGTTTATGGAAACTTCCGTTGGCATTACTCCCGTCACAAAAGATTGCGTTATACTGACCAACGTAGCAAGAGCCGATATAAAAGATTACGATACCATGATTGTCTTGGGAGTTAATGAAGGACTGTTTCCCGGATTGAGCGACTCCAAGTCTTTATTCAATGATTCGGATATTGAAAGAATGAAGCAATACGGTTATGAGATATCAACCGATCCGTCACAGAATGCCGTCAAAGAGGAATATCAGATATATGAACTTATGCAAAGTCCTACAAGAAAGATATATCTGTCCTATCATCTGCATGATTCAGAGGGCGGCGACAAGAATATGTCGGTCTGGCTGGCAAAGATTTCCGCTATATTCCCCAATATTGAAGTTTTAACCAGAGGGGATATACCGGAGGAATACGAGTATGCACATAATATCAAAACGGCCTTTTCAATGCTGTTTAACGGTAATACTTCTTTAGGGGATGTTTGTAAAGATACCCGATTGGAAAAATTACTGTATGTACCTTCCGACACCGCAAACATTACTCAATCGGAAATGTCCGGCATGCTTTTCGGAGACACAATGAACTTAAGCGCCACAATGTTGGAGCGCTATGTGGCATGTCCGTACAGCTTTTTAATGGCATACGGGCTGAAATTTGATGAGAGGCCGGTGTTTGAATATTTTTCCGCCAATTTAGGCTCGTTAAAACACTCGATACTGTTTGATGCCATGAGTTTGATATGTGATGATAACATTGATTATACATATGATGAAATATATGCAATCTGCGAGCAATCGGCGGAAAAGATAAGCAGGACAAATAATATTTATAAACGCGATTCGGTATTGGAATATGTAAAGAAGAGGGCGGTTCAACAAGCAGCGGATACCATTACAATTTCTTTGGATATTATGAAAAACGAGAAAATGAGACCGAAATATCTGGAGACCAAGTTTGACGAAAACGGCATAATCAAACCTCTTGTATTTAAAACGGGCAATGTTAATGTACGCATTACCGGTAAGGTGGACAGAATTGACACTGCAACGGGCGCAAATAACGAGTACTTCAGAGTAATAGATTACAAAACATCGGATAACGATATCGCCTTGTACAGAATAAAAGAGGGGCTGGACATACAGCTTGCCCTATATGCTTATGCTTACCATAAATCGGTAAAAGCGCAATTGGCAGGTATGTACTACATGACTATAGAACATAAATATGCCAAGGTGGAAAACAGTCAGGATAACTCTTTTGAAGATATCAATAAGGTGCTGCCGGGGTATTCCTTTGATGACCGGTCGGGTAGCTTATCCGAACTTATAGACAACAACACGATAAAGAAAAGTAAGGTACTGGACAGCGATTTACAGCAAAATATATTTCAAAGCGTAGAAAGCACCATAGTTACATCAGCCGATAATATAAACAACGGAAATTTTGCAGTTAAGCCTTTAATGGATAAAAAAGTATCGGCATGTAAATACTGCCCCTACGGCATGTTGTGCGGTTTTGACAGTAAAAAAGACCGATACCGAAAGGTGGAAGCCAAGAAGGATAATGAGATAATATGGTAAAGTGGACAAATCAGCAGATAAAAGCAATAAAGACACTGAATACCAATATACTGGTATCCGCAGCTGCCGGCAGCGGTAAGACGGCAACACTTATCGAGCGCATTATTAACATACTTTCCGATGAGAAAAAGAATGTTCAGTGTGAAAATCTTCTGGTTACAACATTTACAAATGCAGCAGCGGGTGAGATAAGGGAACGTATCAGAAGATCCTTAAGAGAAAAAGTGCAAGACAACCCTTCCGATCTCTATATCTACAAACAGTATAGAAATATAGACAGAGCTACAATAAGTACACTTCATTCCTTCTGCTCGGAAGTTATAAGGCAGAATGCCGCCCTTATAAACATAGACCCGGGATTTTCCGTTGCCGATAAAACGGTTGCGGATAAGTTTCTGTTACAGGCAATTAATACCGTTTATGAGCAGAATTTAAGCAATAAGGATGCAGATTTTAACAGACTGCTGGAAACATTCGGATACGGAAAGAATTTCAATGCACTGACCGACCTTATAACTTCCGTATTAAAAACCGTTAAAAGTTATCCCGATTATCACGAATGGTTAAGGGCAAGTGCAAAAAATACATTGATAGGGGAGGATATTTTCTCCTCCGCATACGGAAAACAGATATATGACCATATTCCGGAAAAAACGGATATATGCAAGCGATATATAGATAATATGCAATATGAGATATCCGATACCCCGGAAGGCGAACACTATAAAGCGACACTGGAAAATGATTTAAAGATAATTGAAGGTATTGAAGATACTTTGAAATATAAAGATTGGGACAGGTTAAAGAACTGTTTGGATGCAATTAGGTTTCCGAATCTTCCGCAAAAAAAGAAAGATTTTGAGGAAGAAACAGTAAATGCGGTAAAAGCTTACAGAACAAAGTTAAAGAAAGCCGTAAGTGCGTTAGCTGCACTTTTTTATGACTATTCGGACAATATTATAAAAGACTGTCGGTTTATGCAGCGACCTATAGAAAAGTTCGTGGAAACGGTTTTACAGGCGGATGATGTATATTCAAAAATGAAAGTAAAGGCTAAACTGATTGACTATGCCGATATGGAACATATGGCATTAAGATGTCTTAAGTCCGGTGCGGAGGAGATTTACAGGGAAAAGTACAAATATATATTGATAGATGAGTATCAGGACTTTAACTATATACAAGAGGAGATAATAAATAATATAAGCAGAGGTGATAATGTATTTGCGGTAGGGGACTTGAAGCAGAGTATATACAGGTTCAGAAATGCGCAGACCGCAATATTCAGAGATAAATCCGAAGAATATGAGGATGATCCTTCTTCAGGTACTAAACTCACTTTAAGCTATAATTTCCGAAGCAGAAATGCCATTCTGAAATATGTTAACGACATATTCACAGATATAATGACCGAGCAGCTGGGAGAAGTCGATTACAATGAAGATGAAGAATTGAAGTACGGCTCCAAACAGTATGAGAATGAGACCGATGAGAGTTACAGACCTACCGTAATTAAAATATGTGTTGACCATTCGGAACTGGAAACACAAGACCGACTGTCCGATGTCGAGATTGAAGCTTATGTAATTGCCGATGAAATAAAGCAACTTATTGACAGTAAATTGTTGATATATGATAGCAAACTGAAAACGTCAAGACCTGTAAGGCTATCGGACATAGTCATACTTATGAGAGCTGTAAGTAATTACGGGGATAAGTATACCGAAATATTGAATAAATGCGGTATTTCCGCCTATTCGGAGGTAAGTATAGAGTTTTTAAGTAATAAAACCATCTCCGATTTGTATGCTCTTTTAAATGTAGTTGATAATCCGTACCAGGATATTTATCTTGCCCAGATATTAAAGAACAAAGCATATAACTTCAACGAATGTGAATTCGCTTTAATAAAAAAAGATAAATCCGACCTGTATGACGCTTTGGTTTCCTACAATGAAGAAGGCAAATTACAGTCTAAGATACAAAGGTTTTTGGAGGATTTTCATGATATAAGAAAGTTTTCCAGGAACAATACGGTAGAGAAAACCGTATATTACGCCATGACAAAGTCCGGAATATATTATGTGAGCAGGGAGCAGGACCTCCTAAAGAGATTTTATGTATTGGCAGTCGAATGCTACAAAAAAGGTATTGACGATTTATACGGCTTCTTAGACTTTCTCAAGAGTAAAGACAAGCATGAATTATCCGTTATTTACGACATAATGCGTCAGAATAAGGATAATACGGTAAATATAATGAGTATACACAAGAGTAAAGGACTGGAATTCCCCGTAGTTATATTGGCCGGAAGTACACGACCGTTTAATTTCACGGATGCACAGGGAAGACTGATTATTGACAGAAAATTGGGTATCGGGTCGGACTATATAAACTGCGATAACAAGACATACCATAAACATATAACAAAAAATGCACTCTCACTAAGTATGCAAAAACAGAGTTTATCCGAGGAAATGAGGGTTCTGTATGTAGCCTTGACCAGGGCTAAGGAAAAACTCATAATAACCGGCATTGATAAAAGTTTTGATGAATTTGTAATAGAGCAAGAGGCAAAATGTCCTTTTGACTGGATTCTTCCCAATTCTTACAGTGCAACATTCAAAACCTTAAATGAAAAAGACTGTGAAAATATCATTAGGAATCTGACCGAAGGGGAAGTGGCGGAAACAGTGCAGGCAAGGGATTTAAATGATGCCGCTTATTACCAGAATATCTTAGCAAAAACCGGATTCGAATATCCTTACTTGGAAGAAACAAGGCTTAACAGGAAAGTTACGGTAACGGAATTGTCAAAGTATAAGAGTAAGAGATATGATATTGACGACTTCTATAACCGATACCGTGTGCAAACACATAAAAAACCCATGTTTATGCAAAAGGATAGCAAGATAAGTGCGGCACAAAAAGGCACAATCATGCATAAGATAATGGCATCGATAGATTTGAGACAATTAAATAATCCCGAGTATATTTCCTATATAAAGTCAAAAATAACAGAACCCGAGTATCTGAACAATATTCTTGCATTTATCGGCACCCCTTTATTTAACGATATCTGTGAAGCGGACGCAATATATCAGGAAAAAGTCTTCTTTATGCCTGTAAATACAAGCTATATTTCCGCATATACCGACGATAAATACCAATCCGAACATGAAGTACTGCTGCAGGGAGTTATTGATTGCCTTATTATAAAAGACGGATACGCAACTATTGTTGATTATAAAACCGACAAAGTGGAAAAAGGCAATGAAAAGGAACATGCTTTGAGGTACATGAAGCAACTGGATATATATTCCGAAGCGGTGGAAAGAATTATGGGAATTAAAGTGACACGTAAAATAATACATTTTTTTGAAACAAATACAAATGTTGAGCTCAATCTGCTATAATTGGCGGGATTACTTATGTAAAGAAAGGTATTTAATGATAAAAAGGACATTAACTGCTGATATAGAAACAGAAATAAAGGTTATGATTACCAAAGACGAGTATCAGATTCTTTTTTCAAAAGGACATAATATACATACACAGATAAATCATTATTACAAAATAACCGATGATTTAACTGTTCGTATCCGAAAGATTAATAATGAATTTTTCCTGCAATATAAAGTGAGCAATGACGGTGTGCAATTAAAAGGTCTGAAAGATAAAACCGAATACTCAATGAAACTGTCCGAATCCGATTATCTGATAATCAAAAACAATCCTGAAGCGTTATTGACATATCTAAAAAAGGAAAAAACATCCGATAGCAGTGTAGTTTATAAAGGTACACTGGAGACTTTAAGAGCAAATGTTACCCTGGATGTATCCATGCCGGATGCTGAAATAGATATGAATACTTACAACGGTTTTACCGATTATGAACTGGAATGGGAAATAGATAAAAAGCAATATAAGAAGGCCTTGAAAATACTGAAAAATCACGGGATAGACATTAATGACAGAGTTACCGGGATTTCAAAATATAAAAGATTAATTCAAAGTTATATATGAAAACGGCCACACAAGCAAAACTCTTGATTTAATATTTGTCGCATGTTTAAAATAAATTAAAATGGAGAATATATATGAATTTGCAACTGAGAGAGATGGCGGAAAAATGTATGAATGTAATCAGCTCATTACCGATGGTGAAATATTGCGAATTATACGGAAGTATAGCGAATAACACAGAGGATGAGTTTTCGGATATTGATATTAAGGTGGATGTTTCCGGATATGATAACGGTATATTTATGTTAGAGGTACCTCATTTAATCAAAGATAGAATTAATGTTATTTATTATGACTTTGCACCTGGTCTTATACCGAATAGTTATATAGTTTCAATTGCGATAAGCATTGATAATCCATTTGCAATAGTTGATATTAACTGTACAGCTATTCCGCATTGTACAACTGTTTTAAAAGAGCATGCAGTAAACGATGTATTTTCGCACACATTGAAGGTTTGGGTGGCTAATTTAAAACATCATGTGCGAGGGTACGAGTGCTATGATGATATCGTTCGTATGGCCAAGCGATTAGGAATAAAAGATACCGGTTCAAAGGGCGAAGAAGAATTATTAGAAGAAACATTGACTTGGCTTGAAGAAAATCAAACAGATAAATTGGAAAGATATGTAAACTCTTGTCGCGAAAGATTTGAGGAATTAGTATAAGGATGTGAAAAAGGTAGGAATCTCAAGTGTAGGTTATGTTGTTTTAATATCCCTTTTCAAGTACAATTAATGGAGTGGTATTTGCTTGTATAAGGAGATAGTATGGAATATTCAAGATTTAATTTCAAAACAAAAAAACAGATGGAAGATTTCTGCAAAGAGAAGGAAATACCGTTGGGTTTTTCGGACAATTTGGGTGTTTTAGCTCAATCGGTCAGAATAGGTGAAAAAGTTGTAAAGAACAGTTTAGGCATACATCCTATGGAAGGTTGTGACGGTAATGCTGACGGTTCCTGTTCCGATCTGACCTTAAGAAGATACAAGAGATTTGCAAACGGAGGTGCCGGCCTGATATGGTTTGAAGCAACCGCTGTTAATAAGAGCGGAAAAGCCAATCCGAGGCAGTTGCAGATAACAGAGGAAAATCTGGAAAAATACAAGCATGTTGTAAACATGATCAGAAAAGAATCGAAAGGTTGCATAATTGTTATGCAATTAACCCATTCGGGCAGATTTTCCAAACCTGAAGGCAAGCCTGCTCCCATACTGGAATGCAAAAATGATATATTGGACAGACATCAGAGATTGCAAAAGCTGGACGTTATAACCGATGATGAGCTGGAATCTTTGGAAGAGGATTTCGTAAATAGCGCCTTATTGGCGTATAAAGCGGGCTTTGACGGTGTGGATATGAAAGCATGTCACAGATATCTCAATTCCGGTCTTTTAGGGGCATTTACAAGAGAAGGAAAGTACGGCGGAAGCTTTGAAAACCGTATCAGATTTATGGTTAATTGTGTAGATAAGATAAGAGTGGCCGTAAATGACGACAATTTCATTATTTCCACACGCATAAATATCTACGATTCCATTCCGTATCCTTACGGATTCGGTGTGGATAAATGCAATTATCTTCTGCCTGATTACGATGAGCCTGTAAAACTGGCGAAGATTCTCTATTCAAAAGGAGTAAGATTGCTGAATGTAACGATGGGTACTCCTTACTATAACCCCCACATCAACCGACCTTTCGATTCGGGTGAATATATACCGCACGAACATCCTTTAGAAGGAGTGGCAAGGCTCATTTCGGGTGCCGCTAAGATTAAAAAGCAGGTACCGAAAATGGTTGTCATGGGAACGGGCTATTCCTGGTTAAGGAACTTCGCTCCGTATGTTGCCGCTTATGTTAAAGAGAATAATATGGCGGATATTATAGGATTCGGCAGAGTTTCTTTGGCTTATCCGGATTTTGCCGATGATATTTTACACAATGACGGTATGATTGCCAATAAATGCTGTATCTGCTGCGGAAAATGTGTGGAGCTTATGAGAGCGGGCAGCACTCCCGGATGTGTTATTAAAGACGGGGAAGTGTATCTGCCGTTATACAGGGAGTTAAATAAATAACTTAATGGAAATATTAGTTTCAGAATTGAAGTGATATAAAGCAAAGTGATTGGAGGTAATGGAAAGATGAAAAAAGTTGCAATAGTAACAGGAGCGGCAAGAGGAATAGGAAACGGTATAGCGTATCAGTTGGCTACCGAAGGATATGATATAGCCATTTTGGATGTATTTGCACAGGAGGATGTCACGGAGAATGTAGACAGAGTTATAAAAGCGGGTGCCGAACTCTTATACTTCAAAGGCGATCTTGCAAAGACGGAAGACAGACTGGATTTCGTAAAAGAGGTAATGAATAAATACGGCAGGATTGATGTTCTGGTAAATAATGCGGGAGTAGGTCCCAAAGTACGTATGGATATCTTGCAAACAACCGAA
>Ga0255342_1004459_pt1 | contig 14273 bp, 12 predicted proteins | sample wastewater_treat_3_FD_192416 | JGI IMG/M metagenome (GOLD analysis project Ga0255342, IMG submission 192416) | Wastewater microbial communities from Lulu Island WWTP, Vancouver, Canada - plant14 | ecosystem: Engineered > WWTP > Wastewater > Unclassified | place: Canada: Vancouver, British...
AATCTGGATTGGAGCAAGGTACAGGCGGAACATCCAGAGTACACCAGCCCGGATCAATTCTGGGGAGCGGTTCTCAATGGTCAGCAAGATGTGTGGACCTATTTCTCCGGGTGGGGATTCATCACAAGCCTGCTTCAAATGACTTGGAATGATGGCGCTCTACGCTCGTTGTATTTGTTGTATTTGAATGGTTCACAAAACTGTGCGGCCATTCCAGGAGGTTGCTCGGGAATTGTCACCCCACCTCCTCCTCCAAGGGAGTGTCCTGATCCAACGGTTTCTATGCAACAACCTGTCCTCGTCATTCAAAAAACTGCGCCGAACAATCCCTTGGTTGTAGGACAAGATACCGAAAATCGCCGCGGTGCAGATATCCAGGTAAGGGTGACAGTTCCTCCAGTGATTTTCACCTGGTATGAGCCGATTTATGAAGAAAGAGATGTTTGCCGCTCAACCAATTCCGGAGAAACCGCCAATTGCAATACCGGAGCTGGATCAGCTATCAATGATGGTGTCTCAGATACAGAAATGGTATTCAAGGAATGCCGGACACACGTAGAACATTTACCGGATGCGGTAGCATCACTGCAAGCTACTGCAGCATTAGATGCCGCCAGCCAGGATTGGATCACCGGTAGATTAGGTCAAACCCATTATGAAGCCTTCGTCCACCAAGCAAATTTCACCCTGATTCCCGGAATTGGTTCATGGACAGGCGAATGTGATGGTGGCGGCACCTGCACTGCTACTGGTCAGGCACTCCGTGTTCCATTTGCAGATCCAGGAACCTTCAACTTGCGAATGGACGTAGTGACCACGGGCACTCGCTTCCGCGGAGTTCCAATCACCCAACCGAGGCGAGTAGGGATTGATGGAACGATGCAAGTATATGTGGCTCTTCCGGCGCTGGTGCCATAAAGGTCAAAGTGCAGATTTTATCGATTGCGGTCGGTGTGTTGCTGACAGTCTTCCTGGGTTTCATGGCCGTCATCTATTTACTACTGGTGGTTGGGTTGTGGTGTCCACGAAACGATTATGACAAGTAAGGAGGCATTGGTTCATGACAGATTATTTTGTCGTCTTTGGAGATTTTCTCGCTGCTCTGCCTACTTACCTGTTGAACGGCGTCCTCGCAACCGTTTACTGGCTTGGCGAATCTGGAGCTGCTCTGGTAAGTATTCTTTGCGCAGGGTTGATCATCCGTTTCGTGGATCAACGTGTGCAATCCAGAGCAGCATTCCGACCAGGACGAAGTGGGCGGGAAGCAACTACTCCGGATTTATACACAGCTCAAATCACGACGGCGATTATTCTGGTGCTGTGGGTAATCAGCCAATGGGGGATGGGAGCACCGGTTCCCTGGCTGGGTGCAGCAATGTGGATCGCTGGCACAATCATCCTTTTACTGGTGCACATGCAGGAACATACCCTTTTGTGGAATATGAAATCGGGAATTGCGATTTATTCCCTGGCCGTCATCGGAAGCCGGCTCTACCTGGCATACACCGCTCAATTATCAGCAGATCAATGGGCTGCACTGATAGGGACATCTGAAAGCGCATCAGCAGTGATTGCGAATACACGCGGAAATGTAACTACGATTATTCTTTGGGCTTTATGGTTGGTGATCCCGTTAGGTTATTTTGCCATGTTGCTGCAGCAAGTTCTGATCAATCCGATGTCGTTGGTCAATCCATTGGCAGGCGCCAGCGAGTTGATCAATCGCTATCGAACCAGAAGATAGGGTGATAGATGAAACCAGCACACAAATTCGTGAGCTTGCTTGATTTATTACTCTACCTTTTTAGGTGAGAGTCTTATGAACGTCGGAAATTCTTGATTAACGCCAGATTCTATTTCAACGATTGGAGGTCAATATGTCACAACTGATGGATTTGCTGCGCGGACCTGCTTTAGGCGTGATCGTCATGATCATCCTGATGGCAGGCGTCCTCATCATCACTGCATTTGCGGCGCTGATTGCCCAGATGAGTCTCTTGTTCCGGCTTCGACCTTGGAATACTTCCGAAAAGAGAAGTGAAAAAGGGAATGAAGGTTACCCACAAGAAACATTTGAGCAACGTTCCGCAACTCGTGAAGACCAGCGAGCATCATCTCCCCATCGCCAGCGTTCACCACAGGTGGTGGTTGTCGAACCAAATACGAATGAGGTGGTTGATGCAATCTGGTGGGAAACAGTGAAGCAATAGCAATCCAGGGCTTCTTTTGCGCAAGCAAAAGCAGCCTCATGAATTTACCAGCTGATCTGGTTGGCGAATTGATGAGGCAGAACGCCAAGTACGGAGAAAAGAGAACGATGATTATTGGAAAACTGACCGAAAAAATACCCTGGCTGAGAACAGATGACCCTCTCTCCATTCCAAATGACCTGGAAGTGGAAGGCACAGAGCTACATTTCAACGACCGAAATGAGCTTGACTATCTGGTCTTTCGTGTCACAGAGCGGGAAGGCCCGCGGGAATATCAGGGATACCGGGCGGTCCGGCTGCTGCAATTACGCTACATCTCTCTGGAAGCTCGCCGGGATGCCGGGCTGCTACAGAAGATGCGTACGGTCTTGCGTGGTTTGTATGGCGCTCAAGTGGATCTGGTTTATCTGGCTGCCGGCGTTTTTAAGAACCCCAATGTTGGAATTGTTCAATGCTATGGAGTCGCTGCGTTTTCGCCAAAGAAAAATGAAGCTATTGAGCGTTCTTTACGCGATCTATCTGCCTTACGAGCCGGATTGGTGGGTGCTTACCGTCAAATCCGCCTTGAACCACTTTCAACTGAAGTGGCTCAATGGTTAGCGCGTGCTCTGGAGCAGATGCCTTATGCCATTGTGGCTGTCGGGCATCCAGATCCACGTGAAAACGCCCGCGGTGGAGATTCTTCGATGCGTGATCCATTAGTGTCTGGAAGTCAGGGTGCACAACAATATTCCATTCAACAGAATGAACTGCTCTTTCGCGGTATGAGCAGCCTGGAAGAAGAGTTCTTGTTGATGCTACTCACAAATCATGTTCGCCTTGAAGATATTACCCGCATGTTGGCCGGTATGTTGGAAGATACCTCCGTTTACGCTTCCCGTCAGGTAGGAACCCGGGCTGCTTCGTTTGGAATCAGCCTGCCGGCCATTTTGACTGGGGGACTTGCCGAAAACGCATCCAGGTCTTATGGCACAAACCATTCGAGCGGCGTCACCCAGAGTGAAGCTGCCACAGATGGCGTTGCAAATTCAGAAGGCCAGGCCCATACCACGGGTCATGCCAGTACTCGCGGCTGGGCGCACACGGTTGGAATCTCCGAAACCGATACGATTGGTTCATCTTCCACGGTTGGAACTGCAATCAGTCAAGGGACAGCTCATACCGAAGGAACAGCTGTAACCGATGGAACGTCCCACTCCGATTCGTCCGGTGTAGCGAACTCCCATACGGATAGCTCCTCCTATGGCGTAAATGGCGGTGTGGGTGGGAGCATTGCTCCGGCCGGCGTAGGTTTATCGGCTAACGTAGGCGGCAATGCTAACTGGGGTTCAGCAGATGGTGTGGTCGTCAGTAGCGGATCGTCCGACTCAAGCATGCATTCGGTCACACACAGCCAGGCAGACACCGTTTCGCAAAGTACTACTCAGAGTCAATCGAATACAACCTCCCAAAGTCATTCGACGACACAATCGGAAGCTTGGACAACTTCTGGAGCGGAGACGGATTCAGTAGCCGACACGACCAGCACATCTACCACCCAGAGCCATGCAGATACAAAAAGCACAGCCCGATCTGAGACCAATGGTGTTGGCTTGGGGCAAAGTATTGGACGTGGAATAAGCGCCGGGATGAGTGTTGGTGTAGCTCCTTCTTTCTCGCTTTCCAACGCTTATCAATGGCAGGATGATCCTTATATCCTCCTCACGGATATCATGCGCACTCAACGCAAGTTGCTGGATATTGCCAGTCGGGAAGGTGCATTTTATACAGATTTGTATGCACTGGCCACCAGCGAACAAGGCATTCAGGCAATGATGGGGCTCATCCCTGAAGCGTTTCATGGCACAGAGGATGTCGTCGCAGGCGTGCAAACCCGTACGTTAACCGATCCGGAACAGGCTTATATCGGTTTACATGCCCGTGCGTTCACCCCATCGACCCGCATCGAGACGATTCCAGAGGCAATGAGTGGGTATGCAGATTCGACCTTACTCACCATGCTTCAGGTGGCAGCTTATACCGCGCCAGGCATGTTCGAGCAGGGATCAGCGCTCACCACCCAGGAAGAAACCCCAGCATTTGCTTTTTATCCGGATATGCCTGGGAATATCACCCTCGCCCGGCAGTGGTCGAGTGAAACAGGTCTATTAACAGATACTTTTCTAAAGTTGTCTCCAGACCGCCATTTTCATACCGCATTCGTCGGGGATACTGGTTTTGGAAAATCGATTGCAGCTGAACGCCTGGCTTATGAGACGACCCGTTTCTGGCATTACCGCACCATTGTGTTGGATTTCGGACAGGGCTGGCGTAAAGCTTTGAACTGGCCAGGCGTGGGACCGAAAGGTTCAGAAGACAGTCTTGGACATGTGGATATCCGTCAGCTCTATCCTGGTTCTCCACGCCCTCTCCGGTGGAATATCCTGCAAGTACCAAAAAGGATAGAACCCGGCCGCTACCGCAGCATGGTGGCTGAGCTATTTGCGAACGCTGGCAGGATGGGAGCCAGACAGTTAGGTTTCATGCGCCGCGCGCTAACCGAATTGTATTATGAGGCCGGTGTTCTGACCGGCGACCCCAAGCTGCAGAATGGTCCCTTAGGACATCTGCAGGATGAACGGGAGGTGGAGTTAATTCGCAATGAACGTCAGAGTCTTGGTGAGGATCTGGATGATCTTCATCCTGGAACCTTATTAGAAAGCCTCTCGCCGTCTGAACTACAGGCTCTAGCGGTCTATCGTAGCCGGAAGTTGGATGTTTCCAAATGGGTTGATCGTCTGCGAACCTACAAAGAGAAGCTTGAACGTGATCAGGTAAGTCGTACTAGTCTGGAGGGTGTTCTCCTTCGATTGGAGCAGTTCTCCGAAGGACATATGGCAAAGCAATACGGATCTTCAGCCGTTACTGTATCAAAAGTCCATAGATGATGAAAAGAGAGAGTCACGGCCATGAATGATCTTGCGTAGGGTATTCACCCAAGGTTTATCGTGGTCAGAGCCATATAGGATAGGCATAGTTTTATACAGCACCTCCGAATATTCTACATCCAGATTCTGGACTCTATGAACAGATTTATTGGGAACAGATAAGGGAAGATACTGGTAAGAATGGTGTTTGAGAGCATCAGAATTACGGCATAATGCCAGCATGGCTCTCAAGCCGCGTAGTCGCCAGGAACAACCTCTGCCTTTCATGCGATGGACTACCAGTTTATCAACATTACCTTCAATGGCTCCCAGGCAAGCTGGAACAACATCACTGCGATACTGCAAATCCAGCAAGCCATCCTGGTTGTTATGGATATAGCGATAAAAGTCTTCCAGCTTTTTTCTCTGGTTTCCAGTGGCTTGTTGGATCTGTTTTTGTAAATCCGACCGCACACTTTCCAACCCCTCCTGTCGCAAACGGGTGATCACCGTTTTTGATACCTGGCTATCTGCTATTGCTCGTCTGGCAGCCCGCAGGAGATGGAAGCGATCAAGGATAAATTCCTGTTTGATCTGCAGACGGTCAAAACTATGACGCACCCAGCGGTTGCCATCTCCTCCACAAACCAATAAGTGGGTGTGTTCCAGATCATAGGTCAGGTGTGCTTCTCGCAAAATATGTTCTTGCCATTGCTGTGAATTCAATCCGATTGCTGTCAAACAATGCTTATTCTCCAAACGGTAACGGTCTTTACCTACCGGTTTGCGCCCGGTACTCATGATGGCTACCCTTACTTCAGTCGATTTTTGTTTCTCGCGCTGTAAATGCACCCAAACCCCATCACTCTCACCATATAGAACTGGAGCAGGTGTTCTTCCTGCTTCAACGGGTTCCCCATGTTCAAACACTCGTCTGCGTTCAGCTTCTTCTCCATCTGCAATTCGATTCCCGGTATTCCATGCCATACGCTGTATTGCACTATGGCTGATGGGGGTCTTGATCAAATAACTCAACTGACTTGCTGCCAGCCTATAGGTCCCCATGCAAGCCAATGAAGCTCCCATTTCTTGAACTCGACCACTCATGCGTCCATACTTTTCAATTCCCAACAATTCATCCACCGGCTTTCTGCGTTTCCTTTTTTCATCCAGATAGATCCGTCTCTTGTATCTTATTGCTCCCAGACTGCTCACCAACCAGCGCTCTTCTGTCCCTACATTCTGCCAGCTTTTTGGTAGTCTCTCTGTTATTCGATCATCTATTTCTTTGATCCCCATTCCGAGTGTTTCTTGCCCGGTTTCTATGGCAATCCTCTGGATTGTCTCTTCCAGTTCTTCTATCCTGACTTCTCGTTCAATTTTCTGTTCCCTTTTTGCTACTCTTATTGTTATACTGATTTGGACAGCTTCGTCTGTCATGGAGAGTTCCTTTCTCTGTTGTGGTCTGCAACTTCAATAGTGACTGGAATTCTCTCTTTTTGCAACCCTCTCTATGGATATTTGTGACTGTAACCTGTCTATCCTGTGCAGATCCGCATCGTCTATTTCCTGTTCTCGCTCTTCGGGTTGGCGTCGGGGCTGCTGCGCACCATCATGTTCATCGTCCTGTTGCTCGGCACCATCATGGTCACCTTCTTCGGGCGCTGCATGATCGCCCAGCTACTCAAGCTGATGCCGTGGAACAAGAACCGGGCGGTGCGGCTGAACTGACCTGTGTCATCCCGCCTTCCTGCGGGTACAATAGTTTAATAATTGAACAAACCTCATCATCTCGGGGAGGATATCTAAATGCTGTCCGCTATCAAAATCCTGGCAACTGCATTACTCACCTTGCTCACGCTGGCGGCGGGCATCATCGTCCTGCACACCACCATCCGCCTCATCCGCCATTTTCACAAGTTCCCCATGCCGCAGGCGCTGGCCAACCTGATTGACAACCCCATGCGCCGCAGGGTGCAGCCGCCGGTCGAGATGCCCCAACGCCACGGGTTACAGCCAGGCATGCGCGTGCTGGAGGTTGGCCCTGGCAATGGCCGCTACAGCGTCGAGAGCGCGCGTGCAGTCGCGCCGTGCGGCAGCCTGGTGACGATTGATATTGAACCGCGCATGATCGAGCGCGTACAGGCACGCGCACAGGCAGAGAGCATCACCAACCTCGAGGCGCGCACCGCTGACGTCTTCGCCCTGCCCTTTGCCGATGGTGAGTTCGATGCGGTTTACATGATCACGGTCATCGGTGAGATCCCCCAGCCTGAACGGGCGCTGGCCGAGTTCCAGCGCGTTCTCAAGGACGGTGGTACCCTGGCGTTCAGCGAGCTGTTCTTAGACCCCGACTACCCGACGCGCCGCTGGCTCACACAGCTGGCCGGGCAGGCCGGCTTCCTGCTCAAGTCACAGTCCGGTAATTTCTTCTCCTACACGCTGGTGTTTGAAAAAGCCTAATCCCCCGTTAATGAGGCATCACTCAGCCTCAACGACGCACATTTCGCCGCTTAAAAGCAGGTAGTACAGCCGCACCTGCAGTTCAGGATGCCGCGCCAGGATCTCCCGCCTGGCTGTGCGCATGTCTTCACAATGGTGTTCATAAGTCCCCTCGCTGCCATATGCGCCGCAGTCCTCGTGGTGAACCAGTTCCACCGACGTGATCTGGTGCAGGCGAAGGGCAGTATCCACATGCGCCAGCACCAGATCCAGCTGCCTGCTGCTGCCCGCTGCCGCCAGGAGGTCATAATTGCGCCTGCCCAGTAACTCAACCGCCCAGGCGCCAATGGGTGCCTGTATTCGGTAGTCCATACAGGTTACCAACAGGTGATCACAGGTTTTAACAGTTTCCATGTTTACTTCTCCTCCTTCCTGTTTTTGCTTCCGGCCATCAACTGGGTGAGTGCCTGTTTTAAATGATCGTACCATGCACACAGCCGACTCAAATGCATCTACAGTGAATCCCCATTGAAATTACATGTTTTTCCGCATGCTACTGCACACCATCACGGATTGTTTGCTGATATCAAAAATCGGATACTAATAGCAACCATTCGGAACGTGTAAGTGTTCGGCACGAGGGGAGACAACCGAACCACAGATCAGATTACATGCCTGTTTTTGAACACCGGCAAGCGGTAGAAAGGAGCAGCAGTAAAACGAGTGAAACAATTTTTTAACCAGGTAACAAGATCATATCTTATTCAAATCAAATCATTTAGAAAAGGAGATCGAAATGCAACCAACTAGCAATAAGGAATATTTGTGGAGACCTGAGGATCGCGCGGCAGCATCTAAGAAATTGAAAGATGCAAAGAAAAAGAAGGGCCTTTCTTATGCTGATTTAGCTGAGAAAATTGGCGTAAATAAAACCTGGCTTGCCTGCGCCATTGATGGTCAGCAGTGGGTGCCGGATGAATTTGTTGCCAAGATCGCTGCTGAACTGGGTGTGACCGACGCTGATGTTGCTTTCCTGTCAGAGCATCCATACAAGGGCTATGCCGATCCCATTCTCTATCGTCTGCACGAAGTATTCGACACCTTCGGCCCGGCGTTGAAAGAACTGATCCATGAAGAGTTCGGCAACGCCATCCTGAGCGCCATCGATTTCAAGGTCGATGTCGAAAGGAAGAAAGAGGAAAAGGGCGACAGGATCATCATCACCTTCGATGGCAAATGCCTGCCCTACAGCCGTGCAGGAAAATACCCCTGGTAGGTTCACGGGTCAACGCCGAAGAATAAGCTGCCAGTCTTTCAGGCTTAAGCTGCCGGCCATTTTGATACCGTAAACCCTGTTGAGGGTAATTCGCCCAAATGATGGCGAACCTTACATCAAATATGGCCCGATACGCAAAGACCCATTCCCCGGCAAGGGGACAAGACTGGCAGGAGGAACCGGCTGACCCTGGTGGAACCAGGTTCCAAAGATAGCGCTGGCCACACCCCCGGGCGGAGGTGTGGCCAATTTCTTACACGCGGCGCAAAAACAACATCTTTGCTTGGCGCCTATATTATGAAAGGAGTTGAAATGTCAGATCAACCTTTAGGCTATTTTGATAAATTTAAAGGCGAAAAACCAACCTCTGGTCTGCCCTACCCAAAACTGTTCGAAGTCCTTATCTCAGGACTGGGCGGTTTTGTAATAATGGCTATACTCTATTTGCTGCATGCAGATCTTGAGGTCATTCTGTGCTTTATCATCCCATTTGGCGCATCCGCCGTGCTGGTATTTGCCGCGCCAGCCGCACCCTTCTCCCAGCCGCGTAACGTGATCGGCGGCCATGTCATTGCTTCACTGGTCGGTGTTACAGTGGCAGTGCTATTCAAGCAAAATGTTTGGTGGACAATAGCCATAGCCAACGGTGTAGCCATTGCTTTGATGGTTGCCACCAAGACAGTTCATCCGCCAGCCGGCGCCACAGCCTTACTGCCCATCATCAGCAACATCACCGATTACACCTGGGTTATTCTGCCGGTGTTTGTCGGCACCCTGATTATTGTTGCAGTCGGCTTGCTGTACAACAACCTGTGGAAGAAACGAAAATACCCGGCATGGTGGTGGTAATTGTTGAAATACACGCTTATCTGAGCAGACAAGTGTTTAACGTTATATAATGATTACAACAATTGAGACCAGGGAGTAACGGTAAGTATCAGGTCTGCGTAAGAGACGCAAAATCATGGTAAACCCTGGTCTCGTAACTTGAGCCAGGGTTTTTGCGTTGATACTAAACTATGACATCTAATGGGTTTTTGCTGATGGAAAACATTCTTGATATCCTGCCTGTCGGCGTATTTGTGCTGGATAACAGCTTTCATGTGGCTGAGATTAACTCAGCGTTGGAGACGTTTTTCGGCCTGGCTCGGGAAGACACCGTTGGCCGTGACAAACGCAAGCTGGTTGCCGAGAGAATTTGTCACATTTTTGAGAACGGTGAAGCATTTCGCAAGCGTGTGCTGGCAACCTATGACGACAACACCTATATTGAGCGCTTTATCTGCCATGTTCTGCCAATTAACGATTTGCAGGAACGCTGGTTGGAACATTCCAGCCAACCCATTGCCAGGGGTGCTTACCAGGGCGGCAGGATTGAGGTCTATACTGATGTGACTGACCGCGTCCTGGCAGAGCAGGAGATTCACTGGCTCTCCACCCAAACCATGCAGCTTGTTGAGAAGGAAAAATCACGCATTGCCAGCAATTTGCACGATGGTTTGGGACAGACCATACTGGCAATTAAGTTCTCCCTCGAAAACATTCACGAATCGCTCAAGAAACAACCCAAGACATTCGAGCGCCAACAGGCTGACCTGAAGAAAACCATCACCTGGATCGAAAATATGGGTCGCGAAGTGAGCAGCATCTCCAGCAACCTGATGCCGTCCATGCTTGGTCCTCTGGGGCTGGAGGAGACGCTCACCTGGTTGAAGGAGCAGTATGCCTCACTGTACGGTCTGGATATCCACTACCAATCCTACGGGCTGGGAGACAGGCGCTTGCCGGCAGACCTGGAAGTCGCCGTCTTCAGAGTCTTCCAGGAGAGCCTGAATAACATCATCAAGCACGCCAGCGCGAAGCATGTTGAACTTAAGCTGGTTTACAGTCACCCAACAATCATTGCCACCATTACTGATGATGGCATTGGCTTCAATCCTGATGACAAGGTTGCCCTGGGTACCGGCTTGCGAATTATGAAACAGCGCATTTTGGAGTTAAACGGCAATATCAAAATTACCTCTCAAATCCAGCGGGGAACCACCATCAGGGCGGAACTGCCCATTCAGGATAACCATCATGAAAAAATTTGAGGTACTGCTGGTCGATGACCACCCGTTGGTTCGAGATGGCCTGCGGGATGCGATCAATGCACAGCACGATATGGTGGTGGTGGGAGAAGCTGAAGACGGCGCCCAGGCACTACGTATCGTCCAGCAGTTAAAACCCAGCGCTGTGATGTTGGATATTGGGCTGCCGGATTTTAACGGGCTTGAGATTGCCACGCAGATACACCAGTTCAGCGAGAGCATCAAGCAGGAAATTCACGTCATCATGCTGTCTGTGTTTCTTAAGGAAAGCCTGGTCTTCCAGGCGCTGCAGAACGGTGCGCATGGCTATATTGTAAAGTCAGCTTCCAGCCCTGAAATTGTGCATGCCATCCGTCACGTGTGCAACGGCAGGTATTACCTCAGCCCCGAGGTCTCCACCAATATCATCCCGGAGTATCTGAAATCTCACAACAGCGGGCAAACCAATAACCCATACAACAAGCTGACTAAGCGAGAACAGCAGATCTTCAGGTTGATCGCCGAGGGTCACTCCAATAAGGAGATTGCCGATTTCCTCAGCATCAGCTACAAAACGGTGGAGCGGCATCGCGCCAATATTATGGAAAAGCTTGACATGCACAGCTACCGCGAGCTGATCAAATTTGCCATCGAGCTGGGAATCGTCGAAGCCTGAAAAAAACTGTCAATTTCAGCCTGCTCTCTTATCAGCGGCAGGCTGTTTTTATTTGCAACATCAGCAGAATATGCTCTCACATCAAATGATTACAAATACAACGATTTATCTCTTTCACGGCAGGTATAATTAATTCACCAACCGGCTGCATCAAGTAGCTTGCCGGCACATGCCCATGAGAGACAAACCCCTCACAATTCCCACGGTCTGCCGCTTCGCTCTGCCTGCACTGCTGCTGGCAGCCGCCCTGCTGTTTGCCGGCATCCTGCCGGCCCTGGCGGGCGCGCCTGCACTGCCAAGCTTGCCTCTGCAGGCACAGGAAACTGTCACACCGGAGGGCGGTCAGCCAGCCGATGAGGGCGGACCGATCTACCACGAGGTCATGGCAGGCGAGTCGTTGTGGTCCATCGCCGAGGTTAACAACATCGATGTTTACACCCTGCTGTCGCTCAACGGCATCACCTTTGAGACCGTCTTGCAGCCGGGCGAGAAACTGCTGGTGCGGCTGGCTTTCACACCCACGCTGCTGCCGGCCAACACGCCCACGCCTGTAGTCACCGTGCACACACCCACGCCGGATATCTCCCCCACGCCCACGCCCCAGCCATTGGGTGAACGTGTCGAAGAGCGTATGAACCCAACCGCTTTGATCGTCATTATCGCCCTGCTGCTCGCCGCTGTCGCCCTGCTGTTGCTCTCTACCTGGGCCAGCCGCAAGGCAAGGTAACTGATCGCATTAAAACGATCACCCCGTCTGTTACGACGGGGTGATTTTTTGTCTATTCTGTACTAAAATTTGGCAGGTTTATTCAGCGGTCGGTTCAACCTCTTCTTTGCGGGCTTCACCGTGCGTGACCGGGATCATGAAGATGATTGCCAGCACAAACGAAATGGCGATAACCGGCCAGATGGCAGTATAGTTGTTGCCAAACAGCTGTACCACCCAGCCGCCCAGGTTGGGACCGACAATGTTGCTGATGGTGGCAATGATACCGAGCATGGAAATAAAAGTTGCCAGGTAGGTATCGGTAGGCGCATGTTCCGCCATCATCGGGGTCTGTCCGACATTTGCCAAAATCCAGCCAACAGCAAAGAGGATCATCATGACCATCAACAGGGTTGGGTTGGGGATAATGGTGAGTAAAACACTGCCGGCAGCCATAATGATGAAACCGACAATACTCATGAGACGGCGGCTGGTCTTGCCCACCAGCCAGGCAGCTGGCAAGGCCACCACGGCGCCGATTGCGGAATTTACTTCACCCATTGTTTCACTCACTCCAGGCGTGACCGCAACACCTACCCCAACTCCTACCCCCGCTCCACCGGCTTCTCCTCTCGCTCGATTGGCAATCACAGGTGTGCGAGTTCTGTTGGTGCCTCAATCCTTTCGTTATGAAGAGGTTCCAGCCGGTGCCAGTGAAGAAGAATTGTTTTCATCTGCTCGAACAAGCATGTCAGCTCAGGAAGGTAGTGTGATCGTTCTGGATGTTCCCACGGGGTTGATCGAGGTAACTCCAGGATTCAAGGTTGATCCGGCAACCTTACTGGCTGCTCTCGACCAATATGGCATTATTCACCTTGCCTTGGAACCAACCTCAGGGTTGGCGTTGGATGTTGCGGATGTGATTACCCTCAATCTGGGTGAGTTATATAACGAGATGAACGATTATCGAAAGAAATAGGTCAAAATGAGCGATAACGCTTACCAAACCAATAAGATCACCGTCATGCTGGCAGGAGCCGGTCATGATGTTGTTTACTATCAGATGCAGCAGCCGATCCTGGCAGACCAACGCTTTATGATCTCAGGTCACGCCGCCCAATGGTCCATGTTCGAGACGAACTTGAACAACCTGCGGCCGGATCTGGTGATTGTCCAAACAGATATCGCTCCTGATCCGGATACCCTGATTCGTTCCCTTCAGAAAATTTCAGCCTGGCGTGGAATTGCGATTGTTGTATTGCCTTTGGCTCAAAAGGATTTTCAGGGGGCTTTTACCAAGGTAGATACTGTGCGTGGAGTTTTCGTCGCACCGGTCAACTGGACTGAGATCATCCAGGCTGCTTATGGTGCTGCGATGACAGCCCGGGCAAGCCTGACTCAAGCTGCGCCCATGCAGCAAGGGGTATCCGGCTATTCCAACAGCGGAACATCTGCGTACATCACCGGCACGAAAAGGATCGCTGTCCTATCGCACGCGGGTGGGTCTGGAAGCTCAACCATTGCTGAAAACCTGGCTTATGAATTGTCTGTCCGGCTCAGCGTGAAAACGTTGCTGGTGTCCATGGGGTTGCCACCAGCTGCTGCGCCTCATTTAGGGTTACGGTATGTCCCTAATTTAACCGAATACTTTGATCGTCCAGGCAAGGCTGCTTTTCAGGCTGCAATCCAACGCAAGGAAAATTTAGAGATCTTGCTTGCGCCAGAATCCTCCCTGGAATACATGCACATTCTTGAAAGCTCAAGTAAAGGAACCGGAGAAGGCAGCATTAATGGGATGCTGATTGACTCTGAAGATGGTCGCTATGCCGCTATTGTCATGGATGTGCCAACCACAGAAGATTTGTGGATGATGCATTCAATCATCTTTGCCAACTATGCCTTGATCGTTGCCCGGCCTACTCTGGCTGACTTAACGGCGATTCGACATACCCTCACCTTATTGTTGACCGGCTTGAAAAGCGAGAAAC
>Ga0255342_1004462_pt1 | contig 14270 bp, 10 predicted proteins | sample wastewater_treat_3_FD_192416 | JGI IMG/M metagenome (GOLD analysis project Ga0255342, IMG submission 192416) | Wastewater microbial communities from Lulu Island WWTP, Vancouver, Canada - plant14 | ecosystem: Engineered > WWTP > Wastewater > Unclassified | place: Canada: Vancouver, British...
GATTCACACCAAATAACACGGTTGTGAGCATCACAGCATCCTTGGCGTTTCACCAAACCACAGTCGTCAGAGCTTGGAGCATTAAAACCGCGACAAATCTCAGGGTAGAGCAGGGCATGGCAAACGCCATCAACACATTTCTCATCACTTTTACAGTTACCACAGCTGCCACCACAACCGTCGTCACCGCACTGCAATCCGCCACAGTTTGGATCACAGGAGTCCTCAAAGGTCTCAACGTCACCAGTAGCGTCAGTAGGGTTCGCGTCATCAGAGCAGGCGGCGATCATTAAAAGGGGCAAAACCATGGCTAACGGGAGTCGATCCACAAATTGGTACCATCCAAGGGCCGGTTAAGTATCGAAAAGGCCTGCTATGTTGTCAACGACAGGGGCAGGGACAGGAGGTAGGGACAGGGTCAGGGACGCTTTTTGGCGAATTAAGTGCTATTTTAAGCTGGCCTCTAAAGCACGTTAGCTGCCTTGGCCAACGATTCGCCGATGAATTTCCGTTTATTAGTGATCAAAACTCTTGACACAAATGGTCTTAATGGCTTTCAATCGCTACGGCTGTTGCTGGACGGATTAGGCATGAAGCAAGGTGTTAACGCTCGGTCGGTATTGCTGCCTGTAGTGGCTTTATCGCTATTGTTTTCCTTCACAATTTACGGGTGTTCGACGTCAAGTGTCGAATGGATGGACCCAGAGATGGAGGATATCAGCCAGTACTTGGAGATAGATGAGCCCAGTGGAGATTCCTCGTCAGAGCCGGGTGAAGGGCCAAGATTCGGCTTGGTGGGTGATCCTTGTGAAGCTGACGCTGACTGCGACACTAATTTTTGTATGTCAACAGAACTTCTTGTCGGCATGGGCGTGGACAACATAGAGATCCCATTTGGAATGTGTTCGATGATGTTTTGTTCGGCAGACAAAGACTGCGGCGAAGGTGGAAAGTGCGTTGATGGAACAGCCATCGCTGGAGTCCCGATTCAACTTTGTATGAAGGGATGCGTAGATTCCAGAGAGTGCAGGTACTCTCAGGGGTATTCCTGCTTTGATACCGGCGTTCCGGAACAAGCCGCCGAGGGGGAGGAAGCTGGCAACATCTACGCTTGTCTGCCCGCCTCATTGGTGCTTGCCATCTACTGTGGTGATGGCATCTGTGACGAAAATGAAAAAGTCGACCCAACCTTCTGCCCGCTTGACTGTAGTTACTGCGGGGACGGGCTTTGCTATGACGGCAAAGATGACCCATCAAAAGAAGAAACCGCTGAATCGTGTCCGCAGGATTGCGCAGACAAATAAGGGAGGCCGCAGGTGAATAAGCAATACTTTATTTCATTGTTGGCCGTTGCCCTGATTATGGCACTGCCACAGCTTGGTTTTGGTCAAAGTGCTTCTGTAATTGAGGTCAATAAGGCTCTTTTGGGGTCTGACACTCCGGCAGACATAGTGGCTGAAGACGGAGAAGTTGTTCAGGACGAAAGGCCACCCCCCAAGAATGCATGGCAGAAATACACCCGTTTCTTGGATGGTCAGCTTGAGAAGCTTGGGCATCTTGACCTCTATGGAGTCACTGCCCAGCTGCCAAAGGGCTATTTTTCGGTAAAGTGGGACTACACCCAGTTGAAGGCTGGACGTCGCTATAATTCCAACCACGTTCTTGGGCCAGCAGTTGCCCCCATTCCACTTAGCCTCCTTAACCCTGCCGATGAAGGATGGTTCCTGGATACCGGCCTTACTGGTAGTGGTGGTGGCCACGTATTCCAGGCGTCGTACGGTATTACCAATACCTTCAACTGGTACTTTGAACTGCCATACCAGTTCATGCACACTAGATTTGATCCAAAGGTCATAGACAAAGATGGCAATTTGTGGGGAGGTTCTGAAGAGGCTGCTCGCGTTCAAGGGCGCAATAAGCTGCGTACTTTGCTGCCAATGGTTGGGCGTCCTGTTGTTGGTCTGAAATATGATGCCGACTGGATTTTGGCTGACATAAATACTGGATTTTCTTGGAACCCTTGGCGTACTGAAAGGCTGTCTACTGCTTTGACTGCCCGAGTGTTCTTTCCGACTGGCCGAGTTGCCGATCCTGATAACTCACTTATGTATGCAACTGGTCCCGAGCTTGATACCGGCGTTGGTGGCTGGATTTTGGGCTTTACCAACGGCTGGGACCTTCGAATCTTTAAATACAAGTTCTGGATTGACATCATCGCAAGTAGTGAATTCACCGCTTCCTATGGATTTAAACAAAAGCGTCGTTACCCGACTGTTATTGAGCCAGACGACCCGAATGCCGATTCAAAACGTGGATTTACCAAGCCAAAAATTCCAGGCTCGTTGGAATTTCCAGACCTGACGAAAGATAATAAAGAGTTTGGTACCACTGTTAAGGGTACCTTTGATTACACGCCTGGCTGGTCTCTTTCTTGGACGGGCCAGCTAAACGTACAAATTGCCTTGCTGGGTCTTGGTTTTGGGTACGGTATTTTGCACAGTCAAGAGCCTGAAATTCAAGGCGACTACAGGTTTATTATGATGGCCAGGAGCCTTGAGCTTTTGGGCCAAAACACCATCCAGGCAATTCAGCTTGGCGCGACCTTAAGCCTGCTGCCTTTGTACGTCCCAGTGAACTTTGACTTCCAGTGGCGAAAAATGGTCGACGGCTACAACGCCATCGTCTTCGACGACTACTGGAACATCATCGTGAAGGTCTTCATCCCAATCTTCCCGGACTAACTATCCACAATATCCCCCTGCCCCCGCCCCTGTCCCTGCCTCCTGCCCCCGTCCCTGCCTCCAGCTTCCCGCCCCTGCCTCCTGCCCCCGCCCCTGTCCCTGCCGCCACCTCCGCCCCCAAAATTCCCCCTTGCATTTTCACCATCCCCGGCGTACCGTTCCTTGGCCCTTACGGAGCTTTATAAATGCCCAAAGCAATATCAGACGATCATGTATACGTGGATTCTTTAATCCGAAAAATCGTAAGCGAGTGCCCTAGACGCCAGCCTACGTCCGAGGATGAACACAAGGCCCTTGAGATCATGGCTGAAGAGCTTCAAGCTCAAGGGTTGGAAATTGAAAGGCATCATTTCAAATTTAACGACAACCTCTATGCGAACCTGCTGCTTCACGCTGCTACAGCAACCGCCGGTACAGCGGTTTCTGCCGTAGCACCTGCCCTTGGATTGGTCATGCACCTAGGTTCCGCCCTTTCTTACTGGGCCGACTCTACCAGAAGGGGATACTACCTGCGCCGCTTGTTTCCCTTTAAAGATTCGTTCAACGTCTTGGCTACGATGAAGGCAAAGAAAAAGCCGGCCCTGCGCGTTGTCATGATGGGTCACGCGGACGCCGCCTTTACTGGTTGGGTGTTTAACCCAAAAGTCACCAAACTGACGGTCACGCCGGGGGACAAACCCTTACATTTTTTGCAGCGCAGTCTTTCGTTTATGGTGGCCACCCAGTTTGCGCTGGCAGGCATTGATGCTGTGAAAATCGTTTTGGGGCCATTCGCACTGCCTTTAAGGCCGCTTGAATGCCTGCTTACCTTGCCTTCTGCGCTAGCCACCGTAATGAACGCCCAGATCGTATTGAAAAACGAGATTGTTCCAGGCGCCAATGACAACCTTTCAGCCTGTGCCGCCTTGCCAGTTTTAGCCAAAAGGCTACGCGCCACGCAACGAGACGACGTTGAATACGTGTTTGTGGTCACTGGTTGTGAAGAGGCCAGCATGGGTGGTGCCGATGCTCTTGGGCGGGTAATGAAAGAGCGCTGGGGCTGGGACCCTTCTGACACCGTTTTTGTTGGCCTGGATGGGCTTGGAAACGGTGACTTGCGCTTCTTACAGACAGAAGGAGAGGTTTGCAGTATCTCCGTCCCACAGTGGTTGATTGACACCACAAATGAGCTTACAGCTTCAGATCCCAAATATGCCGAAGTAACCGGTTTTCACGTTCCAGTTGGCGGCTCCGACATCGCCGCTTTGTTGGTCAAAGGCTATGACGGGATTTGCCTTGCCTGCGTTGATCCCACCACAGGTGCTCCTCGTCACTACCATATGCCAACAGATGATCCAGACCACCTTGAGATGGATAAGGTCATGTTTTCTATCGAGTATGCTGAAAAGCTGGTTCACGCGATTGTCAAACGAAAACTTGGCCTCTGATTTTGGAGGCGCGACTGACCCCTTGCAACTTAGACCAACTCAGCGCCAATTATCGATATTTTTCCTGAACAAAAACATCAACATCGGCCCTTGGTGCATTGGTCTCATTATCCCAGTAAGGTGAAATTCGGCGAAGGCTGGAAATGATGCCAGGCAAAACGTCAATCAATCTTTGCACTTCTGCTTCAGTAGTATAGCGGCTTGTGCTGATTCGCAAGCTGCCGTGTGCTGCTGAAAATGGGATATGCATAGCCTTCAAAACGTGCGATGGGTCCAGCGATCCTGAAGTGCAAGCCGAGCCTGATGACGCGCAGATCCCAGCATCGGACAGCGCCAACAAAATCGACTCGCCTTCAACGTATTCAAAGGCAAAACTGGTAGTGTTTGGCAGTCGCTCAGCGTTTTGCCCATTCACGAAAACATTTGGGATCGCTTCAAGAATTGCAGCCTCAAGCTTGTCACGCAGCAGCTTTAGCCGCGTCTCTTGCACAAAGTTATGCATTGCCAATCTAGCAGCAACCCCAAGGCCAACAATTCCAGCTACGTTTTCAGTTCCAGCCCTGCGGCTGCGCTCTTGGTGGCCTCCAATCAACCATGGACGCCATCTGACCCCCCGACGCACAAACATCGCGCCAGTCCCCTTTGGTCCATGCAGCTTGTGCGCAGACAAGGTAAGGATGTCCACATCAGGCAATCCCTTGGTCAAATTCAACGGAATTTTCCCAACCGTCTGGGTGGCATCAGTATGAAACACTATCTTGGAATCTACAGCCTTAACAATTCTCGATAGCTCCGCAATCGGAAAAATCACACCAGTTTCATTGTTTCCATGCATGATCGACACAATCGCCGTGTCCTTTTCGATAGCCTGTAACAACTCAACCTTGTCCAGAGTGCCATCTCGATCAACGCCAAGCCTAGTCACTCGATAGCCGTTTCGTTCCAACTCTTTCACAACTTCCAGAACCGCCGGGTGTTCAACCTGGGTGGTCACAATATGGCGCCTGTCTGGATTTGCCCGCAAAACTCCCCAAAGCGCCGCATTATTGGCCTCAGTTGCCCCCGACGTGAACAAAATCTCAGATTTTGCGCCAGCCCCAAGCAGCCTGGCCACCGATTCTCTAGCCGCCTCAATGGCGTCCCTTGGTCCCTTTGCCTCTGGATACGAAGAACTGGGGTTGTAAAACTGTTCCTGAAGATATGGCAGCATTGCCTCCAAGACTTCCTGGGCCAGCGCAGTCGTAGCATTGTTATCCAGGTAAACTGACTTGTTATCCATTGTTTTCACCATACATTTGCATCAGTTGTGCTTCCTGCTAGAGCTGGATTACTTCGATCTCAGGATCCACTTGTCGTTTCAGGGTGTCTTCCACAACAAAACGCATGGTTTGTCCAGCCCCCTGACAAGCGGAACAGGTTCCCAAAAGCCTGCAAAAGACCTTTTTGTCCCTGATTTCAATTATTTCGATATCGCCACCTTCTCCAATCAGGCGCGGCCGCACGGAGGTGTCTATAACTCGCTCAATTTCCTTAGCCAACTGGTATGGGGACCGCTCCCTAAAAGCTGGAACGACCTGCGCAGGGGGCTCTTCCACCGGCGTCTGCTCGCCCCATATATCGTTCAAAATGTCTTGCAGCCCCCCAGGTCCATGGTGGCAGCTTGTACAGGATCCGCCAGCTTTAATCGCGGTAGATATCTCTTCAATCGTCCGCAGATTCAGCTCCTTAACTTTTCGTCTGATGTAAGGCTCAGTCAAATTAAAGCACTTGCAAACGACTCGCCCCTCATCCTCTTCAAGCTGTTCAACATCAATACCAAGCTCACTAATCGGCACTCCACGCCGCTTTGCCCAGTCCACAACCGCCGCCTGCAGCGCCTCGGCGCCCATAACCGAGCAGTGCAGCTTTTGTGGGGGTAACCCATCAAGATAGTTCACAATATCAGCATTTTTAATCTTTAAAGCCTCCACAGGCGTGACTGACTTTTCTTCAATCAATCTACACAAGGCCTCACTTGATGCAATAGCAGAGGTACACCCAAAGGTTTCATACCTTGCCTCAACGATTCGGTCTTTCAAAGGGTCGACCGGATCCTTTCTTACCCTGAATGTAAAATCCATTGCATCTCCACAACTTAAAGAGCCGTGGCGACCTTCTCCATCTGGATTTTGAACACGCCCAAAATGGGTCCCAGCTTTATTTGCAATAGCATCACGAAAAAGCTGCATTGTTTTATTTGAATAGTCCCAAGCCATATCATCCTACCTGCATCACTTCTACAACCCCAAAAATCAAAGGGGCCGGGGAATTCCAATCTTTTAACGGGGCCATGTCAAGGGGTGGCACCTACAAAACCCATAATCATCGCTTAATTAATGTCAAAGGCTGATATGATTAAATCTGGATGAAGAATAAAATCTGGCCAAAGAAGTCTAAGCCGCCCGCAGTCCATCTTGTGGTTTTGCAAATTCAGAGCTTGAGACTCGACGATATGTTAAAATTCGACGCTATGTTTGGGCATTTTTTTGGAGGTCGCTTATGACTTCTCGGCATTTGACCGCGTTTTTCCTGGTTTTTTCCTGGCCTTTTGTTGCTTTTGCCTCGCAGCCAACCTCCAGTCACGAAGGGTATGTTATTCAAGTCCTTGATGACTACGCTATTGTTGATATTGGAGGTGAACAGGGAATATCTGTTGGTGATGAGGCCATTTTAGTGGTTTCAGACTCTAGCCCCAGCGAACAGGTTACAACTCGCGTTATCGAAGTAGCTGAAACCATGTGCCGAATATCGCTTGAGGGCATCACTTTAGCAACGGTTCAGGTTGGGGATTTAGTTCAGGTCAGAACCGCGGCTCAATTGGCTGACCAAAGTGACGAAAGCGAGATAAAACAACTGCGCTCCAGATTTGGTGACTCGCGGGTTTCTCACGAGCCGTTGTCGAATTTGACTGCAGGCGAACCGGTGATGGTCACGTTAGTTGCCGTTGGTGATCTGCTTCCCACAGAAGTCAATTTACACCTTAGGCATAAGGGCTCCTTCAAAACATTCCCAATGGAGCCTTTTGGTGATGCTGGGTGGACTGTTACTGTCAGTGGAGAAGAAATCCAAATCCCCGGCTTGGAGTATTTCATTGATGGGACCTTGGAAGACGGGCGCCTCATAGCCCTTTTCAGAGGCGATGAGAACCCTTGGCGTGTAGCCGTAAAAGGTGGCTCAAGAGGCAAGGGATGGACCGCTAGAGTAGGCGGCTTCTTTGAATGGCAGGACTTTTATCTTACAAAACCAAACCACGACTCCTATTGGCATGCATCGTTGGACTTTGCTTATCGCCTCAGGAAAGACCTGCAATTCGAGATAAGGGGCGGCCTCGGCGCCCTTGAGGGTATTGGTGGAGAGAAGGCCGCAGTCGAAAGTGGGGCATCTCCAAATCACCGCTTGATAACGTGGCTATACTTCGAACCGGTGCTTCGTTTCGGAAATAATCTTCGATTTTTCCCAAGAGTTATGCTCGGTGGCTTTTTGAAATATGTGGAAGCAAACCCCCAATACTGGCTCTGGAAGCCGAATAAGGGCTCTGCCATGTTTGGGACAGCCCTTCACCTAGAAGTTGGGCCAGAGGATCAATTCAGCTTGCGATTCGGTGGTCAATTCCTACAGTCAATCGGCATCGAATTTGACGCACAAGTCACGTTTGTGCCCATAAAAGGGGTGCCCATGGGACTGTTCTTAGCAGCCTCCAATTTTCCCACTGCAGACGAGTGGGCCGCTAGGCTTCACCTGTTTGCAGGTTACCAAGCCCTTGAATGGCTGACAATTGAGGCTCGTTTGGGTACAAATATCCGCTCCACTTCCCACGCTGGTATTGGTGGCGGCCTTAGCCTGTCATTTGGATGGTAGGGGTGAGACATGAGCAAATCACTAACAACTATCGTTTTGGTTTTAGGTCTTTTAGCTTTTTCCCAGTCCGCCTATGCTTCAAAAACTTCGGCAAACACAATGTTTCATTGGCCAGTTTCCAGCATTTCAGTCAAGGACAGCTATTTTGCCATTGAGTGGGATGCGCCATGGCAAGGAAACCGGATCACGCTTCACTACCGAAATGGTTCTGAAGGCGATTTTCAATCAATTGATTTGGTCCAAATCAATAAAGTCAGATGGGAAGTGATGTTGCCAGCCCAAAGCATAGTCGGCCCGAGCTTCGAGTACTGGATTGAATCCCTTGAGCTTGATGGTAGCTCGGTTCCGCGATTTGGCTCGTTGGAGCACCCGCAGGTCGCAAAGGTTGTCACTTCAGCGGCAAACAAGCGCCGTAACGAGTACATCAAAGACCACAAAGGCAGAAGAAACGTGCTAGACCTTTCTTTCAGGCACTATGATTTTGGGCGGCCTGGTACTATGGGTGCGCGTTCTCAAGACTCATTCAATATGCTTGAACTTTCGTATACTTACCGCCTTCTTCTTCCGATGCTATATCAGCTGAACGTTGGATTTGCCACTTTTGGCGATAAGCTTGGCTACACTTTGCCTTATGAGTCCACTTATAGGCCTGGAGCTTACTACGCGTTTATTAAGCCATACTGGGAATTTTGGGATTGGCTGGGAATTGAAGGAGTGTTTTTGGTTGGTGCAGGCCCTCATGGGGTTGTGGGCGGAGGCGGCCTTACATTTAGGGTTGGTCCAATTCGTGCCAGCCACGTAGATTTTGGTTTTTGGGGCATGGGGAAGTTAGGCCTCAACTTCAATGCGAAATTTGTATGGACAGGCATTCCCCATGTGCTTGTAGATCTGCAAACTGAAATAATTACTATGCCAGATAATGAAGAGGTTGGGTTTGTGCCCTCGGTAAAGCTGACTGGCTTGTTACCCTTGGGCATCAGGGTGCATGGACTGATAGGTTATGGGATTCGGAAAGGTCATCAGTCAGGCTGGATCAACTGGGGTGTCGGACTTGGTTGGGAGTTTTAGCTACTTAGATTTACAAATGTATCTAAAGGTTCGTGTACATTGATCGTCATTCCACCGTTCGACTCCACCATAGTTGGTGACAACGCAATGCTCGTTGCGCCAATTGCCACCGTTGTTGGGCTCACCCGAGGCCCAACTGGTATAGACAACTGGGTCGTCATTGGACCAGAGAAACGTGCCCTCCTTGTCCCTATCATTAAGTCCTATCCACCATACATTGTTTGAAAAGCTCCTGGCAGTTTCAGTAACCCACTTGTTTTCTTCCGCACTAAGGATGGAAACCAAGTCATACGATGGCGACTGACGGCAACGATCTCGTGCTGTCCTCCAGTAAGTGGTTGAGTTGCAGAACATGTACACGTGTCCACCAAATTCGCGGGTTGGGCAAGGACAAACATCCTCATCTTTAGTGCCATCACAATCGTCGTCAAGGCCATTACACGTTTCTGTTCCCGGTCTTCCAGGGACACAGGTCTGTTCAACCCCGTCTACACAGTTTTCAACAGTCCTTTCGCACACACCTAGACCACACGTCGTTGTGCCCATGTCATCAACTTCGCCATTACAATCGTTGTCAATACCGTCGCAGACTTCCTCGCTTGGAAGGCCAGGGATGCAAGCCTGTGGGACACCGTCAATACAGGCGGTTACGGTCCTTTGGCACGCCCCAGTTCCGCAGGTTATAGGGGGAATATCGTTATCAATTTCGCCATCGCAGTCATCGTCAATGCCGTTGCATACTTCATCGGTCGGCTCTCGTGCAATACACTCGTTTAGCACCCCATCTACGCATCTTTCAACAGTTATCTGACACGCACGCACTCCGCATGTGACGGTCCCCATGTCATCAATCTCGCCATTACAGTCGTCATCAAGTCCGTTGCACTCTTCAAAGCTAGAGGGTTTAGGGTGGCAGACCTGAGGGCGTCCATCTACACACGCTGGCACCGTGTTCTCACAAATCCCAATCCCACAGGTAAGATCCGGGATCTTATCATCAATTTCTCCATTACAATCGTTGTCTTTGCCATCGCAGATCTCTTCACTGGGTTCAAGCGGCACACACTCTACTGTCCGGCCGTCAACGCAGTTTTGCACCGTCACTTCACACTCGCCAAGGCCACAGGTGGTCGACCCAAGTCCCTCGTCAATGTTGCCATCACAGTTGTCATCAATGCCATTGCAGACTTCCCTTTCAGGGGTCTTGACTGTGCAAGGCTGGTCACAACGCCTCTCTTGTTCGCAGCGTCCCCATTCATTTTCGATCCAGCAAGCAGTTACAAAACCAGCGTCAACATAGCGTTTCAAGCAAGGGCAAGACTCGCCTTCTGGCGGGATACACTGCTGGATATCGTCACGAACCCTTCGGCACACAAAATCCCCGGGACAATCAGTAGTTGCCGTGCATGCAATCCCACACCAACTGCCAAGATTTTCATCTGGGATACATATGCTGTTATCCGCGCTACCTTTGCAATCCAGATCGGTCCGGCAAGGTTGGCACAGTGGATATGGCAACTCGATGTCCACTATTTCTATGTCAGGCTGTTCGATTTCATGGGTGTCGCCTGGATCGTCGCCACCTTGAGTGTCTTTTTCATCAACCTCTCCAGGGTCCGTTTGAGGCGGCGTGTCAGGTTCGTCTGTATCCTGGACATCGTTTTTTAGCCTATCTGACGGGGCCAAGGTATCAACGTCTTGGCTTGGAGAAGTGTCATCTTGCTTGGGCAGATCCAACTGTTCCATACCTGGGACATCCGCGCCTCCGCATCCTAGGCTGAAAAACAGGATTAAAAGCGGCAATAAAAACCGTCGCATCAAGGCCTCCTTGCGAAGTCAAGGGATAGTATACAAAAAAAGCAGTTGTAGGGGTTTAAACATCAACAATTAGTATGTGATTTTGGGATATACTGCCAGACGGTCTTTTTGTGTCGTGAAACTCTTTGAACGTGGGATAATCCAATGCCTGATAATGCTTTTTTGCGCTTTTTGATAGCTGCCCCACTTTTGCTGGCTATAGCTAGTTGTAATTCACCACCTCTGACAGCAGAAGCCTTTGATTGGCAGTCTTACGATAATCCCCCAATGGATACTAGGCCTTTGGTGCGGTGGTGGTGGCCTGGGGCCGACGTTGATCCATCTGAACTTGCACGTGAACTGGATGTTTTAGCTGCCCAGGGCTTTGGTGGTGCCGAAATTCAGGCGTTCAACGCGGCCTTAGAGCCTGTCGAGGGCGAGGCTTTAAGCAAACGGCTGGATTATGACAGCCCAAGGTTTTGGACATTAGTTCAGGGCGTGGCAAGCGCTGCCCAGGCGAGTTCACTTCGGATTGATTTAAACCTTGGGACTGGCTGGTCAACTGGTGGTCCTCATATTGATGTTGCTGACTCGATGCAAACTCTTCTTTGGGGGGAAGCAGTTGTAAACGGTCCAGCCACCGTCGACCTGCCGCTAACTGGCCCTGAACAAACAGCTTTTTACATGTTGGCTGAGACCGCTGCAGAGATTGGAGAGCCTCTTGCTCGTGACCTTACTTCCACTGCTAAGCTGGTTGCTGTAATTGCTGGAAAGGAAACTGGAGGAAGGCGTGATAGAGACAACGCTTTTAATCTCCAGGACACGGTGCAATTGGACCCGAAAACTTTGGTGGAACTGACATCCTTTGTTAAGGACGGAAAGCTACACTGGGACGCTCCTGATGGTAAGTGGCGCGTCGTCTCTTTATGGCAGGCTCCAGATGGCCAGTACATCAGCTTGCCAGCTTACGACCAGCCCAGTTTTGTTGTGGACCATCTTAATCAGCAACGAGTTTTGGATAATCTTAACCATCTGCTGCGTGACGAAACCGGTCTGACACCATATTTTGCAGACCCCATCAAAGGGATTTTCATAGACAGCTTCGAGATGGTCACTGAACGGCATTACACAGATGATTTCTTTGCTAAGTTCCAGGAGTTTCGTGGCTACGATATAAAGCCATATCTTCCATTCGTTATGAATCCTGGTGCTGACAACCACCTTTTTGATGGTGCTGGCATAAAGACTCGCTCACCGTTTTCTTTATCCGAGACTTCAGACCAGGTCCCATTTGTGAGCGAACGTTTGCACCACGACTACAGTTTGACCGTTTCAGACCTCTTTATTGAGCGCTTTTTCGAGACTACTGAGGAATGGGCGGCAGCACGTGGTATGGGAGCACGGGTGCAGCCCTATGGCATCAGGGTTGATGTGATGAGAGCTGCTGGCAGTGTCTCAATTCCCGAGGCTGAGCAACTGTACGCTGGAGGCAGTGAGCTGTTTTTGAAGGTCATATCCTCGGGGGCTCATCAGTACGGAAGGTCGATTGCCAGCGCGGAGTCATTGGTATGGGCTGGAAAGGACCACATGACTACCCCAAGAAAGCTTAAAGCGGCCGTTGATAAGCTTTTTACAGCTGGTATAAACCAGGTGGTTTTCCATGGATTTCCCTATAAAACCAACAACCCGGCATATGGTTTGAGTGACTGGCACCCGTTTTCATCACCTTTTGGTGGTGGAACTTATTCGTCCAATGTTTCCGAGACAGACCCCTTTTGGGATTACTTCGTGGAAATCAACGCTTACATAGCGCGATGTCAGTATCTTTTGCGGCAAGGCATGCCTACTGCTGATATCGCAGTGTTTTATCCTTGGCTTGGGGTGCCTGCATCATTGGCCAGAGCTGATGAGTTGGACGAGTTTTTGTTTGGCGGGCAGTTTGAGGATGAGCCTTTAACCGGTCGTCAGGACCTTTTTGAATTGGTGGATGCCTTCTTTGGGGGCAAATATCTTGGTCCAGTAGTCGATGGATTAACGGGGCTTTGGCCGGTCTTGCAAGAATTGGAAGCTGCCGGATATACCTGGGAATGGATTAATGATGAACGGCTGGTAAATTGCAGTCTCGATAAAGATCAGTTTGTGTCTGGAAACGCCAGGTTTAAAGCGCTTTTAGTGCCTGACCAAGTGGCCATGTCAAAGGACGCTGCCCAGGTTGTCAAACAGATGGCAGAAAGTGGCGTTTCCATTGTATTCCTTGGAGAATATCCGACTAGGCAACCAGGTTTTCACGATGCCGAGCTTAACGATCAGGCGGTAAAAGCCGCCATTGAAGGGGCCATCGGCGCTAAAAACGTGCAAAATTCTGATAACGCCCTTGAATCGATGCAAAAACTGGGGGTTTTGCCGACTGTTGGGGTGGCTGTTGCGGACCATGTAGGCCCATCAAATCCAGTCAAAACCATCAGTCGGAGACTGGACTCAGAAAGCTTTATCACGTTTGCACGTAATCAAAGCGCGAAAGACGTTGAAGTTGTTATTTCTCCTACCCTAGGATGTCCGGAAGCATTTTGGCTCGACCCTTGGACTGGTGGCGTGCAAGAACCGGTAACTGCATCCGGTGGGTTTGCTGTAAAACTGGCCCCATACGGTTCAGGTTTCCTTGCTTGTAATCTGCCAAAGCCAAATCCAGAGCTTGTGACCAAGAGCCCGGTTGGTAATCAGCAAGAATTCATAGACATATCCAAAGATCCCAGTTGGTCTCTAACTGTTGATGGCGTGGAAGTTGCCACTGGGGGGTCTGCTTTGGGCGATTGGCGTGATTGGGGAGGCTTGTCCGGTTCCTTTGGGCCGGGGCTGTACAAGGTCACCGTCGAGCTTCCAGAAGTTGGCGACAAATCGCAGCTGTTTTTGGACCTTGGCCAGGTGCATGGGGTGGCATTAGTGTCGGTGGATGGTCAAAAGGCAGGTACTGCAATAGTTCCGCCTTATCGTGTGAGCCTGCCTCAAGGTGGTAAAACTGCTAAAATTGATATAACCGTGGTTATAGCTGATCGGAACGGACTGATAGCTGCAGCTGAGGCTTTGGACAAAACTGCAGCACAATTCAATGGAAAAGGTGATACTCGGGTGGCAGCCGGTCTTGTTGGACCGGTTTTGCTAGTTAAAACAACGGGTTTGGAAGAGAACTGACATTGACTTTAGACAGTGAAAATCATCTTGGAAACTTGCTAAACCTGATTTTGAGAGGGGCGGCCAAACTACTTGGCTGTTCTTCCGCAAACCTGATTCTCTTTGATGTGCAGGCAGACCAAATTTCAATCCGCGTCGGGGCCATGGCCAG
>Ga0255342_1004472_pt1 | contig 14233 bp, 9 predicted proteins | sample wastewater_treat_3_FD_192416 | JGI IMG/M metagenome (GOLD analysis project Ga0255342, IMG submission 192416) | Wastewater microbial communities from Lulu Island WWTP, Vancouver, Canada - plant14 | ecosystem: Engineered > WWTP > Wastewater > Unclassified | place: Canada: Vancouver, British...
TTGGTATTCTTTACTTTTCACGTTTTGGACGAAAAAGATGAAATGCGAACTGTGTCATAAAGCGGATGCGGAAACCGCGATCCAGCGCGAGGTGGATGGCGAGCTTCAGGAGCTTTACGTCTGTCAGGGTTGTGCCCGGCAGGAGGCCGCGCCGACTGCACCGCCTGTCTCTGAGGAAGAGCAGCCGACGCCGGAAGACGAGGTGGAGTCGATGCCGCTGATGGGCATGATCCTTGACGCGGCGTTTGAGATCGTGGGACGTGCCATGAATCTCGCCGAGCCGGCATGCCCGGCGTGCGGCATCATGCGCCACGAATACCGCAAACAGTCGCGCCTGGGATGCCCGGAGTGTTACACGGCATTTGCCAAGGAGATGGACGCGGCGATCTTTGACCTGCACCGCGCCACGCAGCATGTCGGCAAGGTGCCGCAGCGGGCGCAGGCCCTTTGGCAACGCCGTCAGATTGAGAAGCGTCTGGAGGAGGCTGTCAAGGCACAGCGTTATGAAGAGGCGATCGCGTTGCGTGATGAACTGCGTCGTCTGCCGGAGCCTGACACTGCGGAAGGAGGCGCATCGTGATTTTGCCGTCGGAGGAACAAAAGACGCCCCGGCAACCCGCGTTGCCTGCGGCAGCCGCGACGATCGCGATGAGCTGCCGCGTGCGGCTGGCACGCAATCTGGCGGACGAGCGCTTCCCGGACTGGGCGACCGAGCGTGACCGCGAACGGGTCTTGGATGCGGTGCGCGGGGCCTTGGAAAAGGAGGCACCCGAGTTGGGTATGGTGCCGATCGCGGGAATTGAGGCACAAGATCGGGACATCCTGTACGAATCGCGCCTGATCAGCAGAGAACTGATGGAGCGGGCGGCGGGCGGCGGCATGGCGATAGCACAGGACGGCTCGGCCTGCGTCATGATCAATGAAGAGGACCACCTGCGCATCCAGGGATTTGCGCACGGACTGGACATGCAGACTGCTTGGCGGCGCGCGGATGAGTTGGACACGCGTTTGGAGCACCATCTCACGTATGCGTGGTCGCCGCGACTGGGGTATCTGACGGCCTGTCCGAGCAATGTCGGCACCGGTCTGCGCGCCGGGGTCATGCTGCACCTCTTGGGACTGCGGCTGTGGGACGAGATTGAATCGGTCGTGACCGCTCTGGAAAGGATGCGGCTGCTGGTGCGTGGTATCGGCGGTGAAGGCTCGGAGGCAGCCGGCCAGATCTATCAAGTGTCGAACATGGACACGCTGGGCACAGACGAGGCAGGAATCATCCGCCGCGTGATGCGCATTTGTACGGAGATAGTGCGACAGGAGTACAACGCGCGCGTGCGGCTTCTGCAAGAGTCGCCTTTGATACTGGCGGATTGTTTGGCGCGCTCGTTGAGCATCCTGCAGAACGCGCGCCTGCTGGCCACGGCTGAGGCGCTGGAATTTCTCTCGGCGTTGCGCTTAGGCGCGGCGATGGGATTGTGTACGCGCCTGAAAGTGGCGGACGTGGATGCATTGATCCTGATGATGCAACCCGGCCATTTACAGAAGGGACTGGGCGCGGAAATGTCCTCCGACGAACGTGACGAGATGCGCGCGGATTTCCTGAGCCGTAAAGTAGCCCACGTCAAACTGAAGTGTTGAGGAGAATCGATGAGCATTTTTGAGCATTTTACGGAGCGCGCGCGACGCGCATTGCAGTTAGCGGCACGCGAAGCCGGCCGTTTTAACCACCCTTATATCGGCACCGAGCACCTGTTGCTGGGGCTGGTGGCGCTGGGCGAGGGCGTGGCGGTTGAGGTATTGGGCGAGCTGGGCGTGTCGCTGGACGACGTGCGCATCGCGGTCGAGCGTATGGTGGGTTTCGGTGGCGACACCAAGACCAAGGGCGACCTGCCCTACACGCCGCGCACCAAAAAGGTGCTGCAGCTTGCGCTTACCGAGGCGCATTCGATGCGGCAGCAGATGGTGGGCACAGAGCACTTGCTGTTGGCGCTGCTGCGTGAGGGTGAAGGGATTGCCGCGCAGGTCTTGCAATCGCTGAATGTACAGATCGATGAGGTGCAGGACGGCGTGCGTCGCTTCCTCGAAGCGATGGCAGAGATGGACGAGGACGAGGAAAGCGAATTTGACCCGTCCGACCGCGAGGAAGAGCAGTCGGAACCGATGCGCGACGGCCCGCCGCCGAATATGCCGCCTATGGGTGGCATGAAAAAGGAGGCGAAGTCCAAAACACCGGCGTTGAACGCATTCGGTCGCGACCTGACCGACCTGGCGAAAAAAGGCGAGCTAGATCCGGTGGTCGGTCGCCACAACGAACTGGAGCGCGTGATCCAGATCTTGAGCCGTCGCTCCAAAAACAACGCGGCGCTGCTGGGCGAAGCCGGCGTCGGCAAGACGGCGGTGGTCGAGGGCTTGGCGCACGCGATCATCAGCGGCGATGTGCCGGAGCGCATGCTCGATAAGCGCGTGATCGCGCTCGATATGGCGCTGATGGTGGCGGGCACGAAATACCGCGGCCAGTTCGAAGAGCGCATCAAGGCGGTCGTGGAAGAGATCCGGCGCGAGAAAAATGTCATTCTGTTTTTGGATGAGTTGCATACGATCGTAGGGGCGGGTGGGGCCGAGGGCGCGATGGACGCCGCCAACATCATCAAGCCCGCACTGGCGCGCGGCGAATTGCAGTGCATCGGCGCGACGACCCTGAGCGAGTACCGTAAATCTATCGAGAAGGACGCCGCGCTGGAACGCCGTTTCCAGACCGTGCGCGTCGAAGAACCGACCGTCGAGGAGACGGTAGCGATCCTGCGCGGTATCGCGCCGCGCTACGAGGCGCATCACAACGTGCTGTACGAAGCCGAGGCGCTGGAAGCAGCGGCAAAGCTGACCGCACGCTACCAGCCCGGTCGGCAGTTGCCCGACAAGGCGATCGACGCGATCGACGAATCCGGCGCGCGGGTACGCATGCGGATGTCGGCGCGACCGCCGGATATGCGCGAGTTTGAGCGGCACATCCGCGAGGTGGGCCAGAAGAAAGACGCGGCAATTCGCGACCAGCATTTTGAGGAGGCGGCGGCACTGCGCGATGAAGAGCGCAAGGCCAAGCAAGAATTGGATGCCGCCGTGGCGGCGTGGAAGGCCGAGCACTGCGAGAAGCCCCAGCCGGTGACCATCGACGATGTGACCGAGACGGTGGCGCATATCACCGGCGTGCCGATCAAGCGCATGAGCGAGACCGAACTGGCACGTATGCTCAACATTGAGCAGGAATTGCAAGAGGCGGTCGTGGGGCAGCTTCCGGCGATTCAGGCGGTAGCGCGCGCGTTGCGGCGGTCGCGGGCCGACCTCAAGGATCCCAAGCGGCCGATCGGTTCCTTTATCTTTCTGGGGCCGACCGGCGTGGGCAAAACCCTGCTGGCCAAGGCGTTGGCTGAAAAGATGTTCGGCGACGATAAAGCATTGATACAGATCGACATGTCGGAATACATGGAGAAGTTCACCGTCTCGCGCCTCATCGGCTCGCCGCCCGGTTATATCGGCCACGAAGAGGGCGGGCAACTCACCGAGCGTGTGCGGCGTCGGCCGTACAGCGTGGTGCTTTTCGACGAAGTTGAAAAAGCCCACCCAGACGTGATGAACATGTTGCTGCAACTTCTGGAGGAGGGACGCCTCACAGATAGCCTCGGACGGCAGGTTGACTTCCGCAACACGGTGGTGATCCTGACATCCAACCTCGGCTTCGATACAGCCAAGCAGGGCCAGGGCTTGGGCTTCGCGCAGGAATCGGCGCAAGAAGACTACGACCGCTTGCGCGACCGCATGATCAATGCGGCCAAACAGATCTTCAAGCCAGAACTGATGAACCGGTTTGACGACATCATCGTTTTCCGCAAGCTGGACAGGGAGGATGTCGTCAAGATCCTCGACATCGAACTGACCAAGTTGCGGGCACGGCTTGCCGCTAAATCGATTACACTAGAGCCCGACGAGGCGGCCACCGCGTTTCTGGTCAAAAAAGGTTTTGATCCTGCCTTGGGCGCTCGGCCGCTACGGCGTACCGTCGAGCGCTACTTGGAGGATCGTCTGGCCGAAGAACTGCTGCGCGGCGTGTTGACCGCAGGTGTGATCGAGGTCGGAGCGGCCGCAGATGGCGAGGGCCTGACCTTCCGCATGCGAGACGAGTTGCCGTTGCGCACATCGGACACGCAGGCGGCGACGCCGGAGGGTGACACACCAAAAAAGAAACGTGGCACGGCCACGAAGAAATCTGGCACAACTTCGAAAAAACCACGAAAACCCACGAAAAAAACCAGCGCGGCCACGAAAAAGCGTGCGCCTCGCGCAAAAAAGGACCGCGATTGAAAAATCCCGCTTGCCATGCGGGACACCGTATTGCTATCTTATCGCGTTTCACGGAGGAGAAAATGGTCAAAATCAGACTTCGCAGAACAGGCTGCAACAACAACGCCGCGTTTCGCGTTGTAGCGGCGGACGAGCGTTCGCCTCGCGACGGCAAGTTTCTTGAGATTCTGGGCTGGTACGAGCCCAAGCGTGAAGGTGAGAACTTCAAGGTGGATCTGGCGCGCGTCGAGCACTGGCTGTCTAAGGGCGCCCGGATGAGCGAGACCGTGGCGAGCATGGTTCGCAAGGCCCAAAAAGCTGCGGCTGACACAACAGCAGTGTAAGGCCGTGCGGCGGCCGATATGGGCGACCCCCTGCAGATTGATGTGCTGACCGTGTTTCCGGGCATGCTCCGCGGATTTCTCGAAGAGAGCATGTTGCGGCGGGCAGCGCGACAGGGGGCGGTTGTTTTCAGGACGGTGGATCTGCGCGACTTCGCGCACGACGCGCGACGCACGGTGGACGACCGTCCGTATGGTGGCGGCCCCGGTATGATCATGAAGCCGGAGCCGTGGTTCGAGGCGATCGAAACGGTGCGTACCCCGGAGGCGCGGGTGATCCTGATGACCCCGTCCGGTGTGACGTTCCGGCAGGCGGAGGCGCAGCGGCTGGCGAAGGCCAGCCACCTGATCTTTGTCTGCGGCCACTACGAGGGCATTGACGACCGTGTGCGCGCAGCGCTGGTGACGGATGAGTTGTCGATTGGCGACTATGTGCTCACCAACGGAGTCTTGCCCGCAGCGGTGGTGATCGATGCGGTCGTGCGGCTGTTGCCCGGCGTGCTGGGCGGCGGCGAGGAGGCGACCCGGGACGAGTCCTTTAGCGAGGACCGGCTGGAGTTTCCGCAGTACACGCGTCCGCCGATGTATCGCGGAATGGCGGTGCCGACGGTTTTACAGAACGGCAACCATGCCGAAGTAGATGTCTGGCGCGCGCGTCAGGCGTTGGACAGGACGGCGAAACGGCGGCCGGATTTGTTAGAACGTGAGTTCACAAGAGTGCGTGATGCACAGGTTGGAGAAGAGAGATGATTGCGAAAGCGATTGACAAGATCAATGCCGAGCAGGTTGCCAAGGCAAATGACGGCAAGAGTGCCCCGGAGATCAAGGTGGGCGACAGCGTTAAAGTTTTTGTGCGAATCAAGGAAGGCGGCAAGGAACGCTTGCAGGCGTTCGCCGGCACCGTGATCGCTCGCGATAACGGATCCGGAAACACCGCGACCTTCACGGTCCGCCGCATCTCGTTTGGCGTGGGCGTCGAGAAGGTTTTCCCGCTGAACTCGCCATACATCGACCGCGTCGAGGTGGAGCGCTCCTCCCGCGTGCGCCGTGCCAAGCTCTACTTCCTGCGTAACCGTACGGGCAAGAAGGCCCGCCTGCGCGAGGCGTGAGAAGTTAGTTCGTTAGTTAATTAGTGCATTAGTTCGGGATCGGTTGTTGCGACCACGCAGTGGTTCGTAACAACGAGTGTAAAAGCCCTGCTCTGTCGGTGTACTTGAAGGTTGAACGTTGAACGTTGAGAGTTTTTCAATTCTGCGTTCAGCGTTCGGCTCTTTCTAGGGGGCGTCAGTTGCGCGTCATCGTCTGCCAAAAACAGCGCCGCTTTGCTGTCGACACATCTGCGGTCAAGCGGATGGTGCGTGGCTTTGCGGAATTGGCCCGGGCACCTGCCGAACATCCGTGGCAGGAAATCACAGTCCACCTGTGCGACGATGATGGCATCGCATCCATCAATCAGACGATCATGGGCCACGACGGTCCCACGGATGTCATCACCCAACGCTACGCGCCAATCCCAGGCGAACCCGCCGGTTTGGTCGGCGAGTTGTTTGTCAATGTCGAACGTGCGCATCAAGCCGCGCCGCGCCGTGCGGGGTGGTCGCCCGACCGCGAACTCGCACTCTATCTCGCGCACGGCTGCGACCATCTGACCGGCGCCGACGACGCCACGCCGCGCGAACGCGTCCGCATGCGCCGCCGCGAGTTGGCGTGGCTTAAAAAAGTTCCCCTAAAACCGTTATTTGTAATCGATCTGAAACCAAAATGTAACGTACCCGATTAGCCCGCCCCAGAGACCGAACATTGACATCCGCGGGAAGAATCTGGCATGCTCTCGGGAACAGAGAAGGAATGTAGAAGGATGGCAATAACAGATTTTTTGGAACGCAACGCGCGGCTCTACCCCAATGAAGTCAGCCTGGTGGAAGTCAATCCGGCAAATGAGCCGGATCGTGCCCTGACTTGGCGCGAGTATACTTTGATCGAGGCATCTTCCACTGAAAGATACCGGCGTGAGATGACTTGGCGCGAGTTTGACGTCAAGGCCAACCGCTTTGCCAACCTGCTGCTGACGCGTGGTGTGCGGCGCGGCGACAAGGTCGCTATCCTGTTGATGAACTGCCTGGAGTGGTTACCGATCTACTTCGGCATCTTGAAAACCGGCGCGCTGGCAGTGCCGATGAATTTCCGCTACACATCCGAGGAGATCAAATACTGCCTGGAGTTGGCCGAGGTCAACACGTTGGTCTTCGGGCCGGAGTTCATCGGGCGCGTGGAGCAGGTGTTCGACCACCTGCAAGGGGTGAAATCGTTTTTCTATGTGGGGCAGAGTGTACCGACCTTCGCGGACAGCTATGACACACTCGTCAACTACTGCTCGTCGACCGCGCCGGCGGTGGAACTGTGTGACGGGGATGCTGCCGCGATCTACTTTTCGTCTGGAACGACAGGCTTCCCCAAGGCGATCCTGCACACGCACGCGGCGTTGATTTCATCTTGCATGACGGAGCAGAACCACCACGGGCAGACGCGTGAAGACGTCTTTCTGTGCATCCCCCCGCTCTACCATACCGGTGCCAAGATGCACTGGTTCGGCAGTCTGCTTACAGGAAGCCGCGCCGTGCTGTTGCGAGGGGTCAAGCCAGAGTGGATCATGCGGGTGGTCTCGGAGGAGAAGGTAACGATCGTCTGGCTGCTGGTGCCGTGGGCGCAGGACATACTGGACGCGATCGACCGGGGCGAACTGCAACTCTCGAACTACCGCCTCGCCCAATGGCGCCTGATGCACATCGGCGCCCAGCCGGTGCCGCCCAGCCTGATCCGGCGTTGGAAGGCAATCTTTCCGGAACACCGCTACGACACCAACTACGGACTCAGCGAATCGATCGGTCCGGGTTGCGTGCATCTCGGCGTCGAGAACATCCACAAGGTGGGGGCGATCGGCAAGGCCGGCCATCTTTGGCAGACCGAGATCGTGGACGAGTCCGGCACTCCGGTCGAGCCGGGAAAGGTCGGCGAGTTGATCGTCAAAGGTCCGGGTGTGATGAAGTGCTACTACAACAACCCCGAAGCCACAGCCGCGATCCTCAAAGGGGATTGGCTCTACACGGGTGACATGGCGCGCGCGGACGAAGAGGGGTTTATTTACCTTGTGGATCGCAAGAAGGATGTGATCATCAGCGGCGGCGAAAACATCTACCCCGTGCAGATCGAGGACTTCCTGCGAACGCATCCGGCGATCAAGGATGTCGCGGTCATCGGGCTGCCGGACGACCGGCTGGGAGAGATCGCGGCAGCGATCATCCAGGTCAAGCAAGAGGCCAAGTTGAGCGAAGAGGAGGTCGCGGAGTTCTGTCTGGATCTGCCGCGTTACAAGCGGCCGCGCCGGGTGATCTTCGCTGAAGTGCCCCGCAACCCCACAGGCAAAATCGAGAAGCCGAAGCTGCGTGAGATCTATTGCGGTAAACGGCTGGTGGAAGTGCAAACCACAAAGTGAAAGTGAAAGGATCACGGCCATGCAGATGAATCATTTGTTGAGCGTTCTTGCTGTTTGCGGATTAGTCTGTGGTGCTGAGGCGCAAGTGCGGCGTTCCTCACGCAATCCGCAACCGTTGACGCGCCGGCCCGAAAAGACTACGGAGAATCGGCAGGGAGGTAGCAGCGGGCTGGGGGTGTCGACTGTTCCCAAGAAACAGGAGCAGCCCGTCGCGACGGTAATGCGCACCACCTTTCTTGGACCGAAGTCCGGCTGGGGTATCGTGAAGGCGACAAGCCCCTATTATGCACCTGACGGCAAGCGGCAGGGCACACTGCCCGGAGGTACGGTTTTTACGTACAACGACGTGAAATCCTCCTCCCGCAATGATGTACTGGTCTGTACGGTACGACGCGATACAGGACAAGAAGGCCCCTACCTGATCGACTGCACGGATATCGCGGGATATGAGGGCGATCCCGCAACACTCGATCCTGAGTTGGTCAAAAATCTGTCACGCTATTTTACGGTGAACGGACGCCTCGAAGATCGCCGGGCAACGTTGGAGCGTGAAGCAAGAGCCAAAAACCCGCACGCCGAATCGGTGCAGCAGACCTCTCAGGAGTATCGGGCGAGCATCAAAAAGGCCACCGAGATGGAGCGCGAGATGAACAGCCTGACCGGCACGCGCAGAGCCAAAGCCCTAGATGCTCTGCGCTCCCTCAAATATGAGCAGGCAGCGATTAAGATACGGGCGGATCAGGCCGCCGCCGCCTCCAAGGAGTGGGAGGAGAAACACCCGTTCGATCCCGCCACGATCGATGCCGACCCCGAGATCCGCGCCCTGCGGGCTGAACGTGAAGAGGCGCGCAAGCCGGTGGCGAACCTGATCCCCGCCCAGTAGGATTTAGGATTTAGGAGTTAGGAGTTAGGATTTTTCCACTTGAGCGTTGAGCGTTTTCTACTTCGGTGTTCTGCGTTCTGCGTTCGACGTTCACAAAGTAGGCGGCGTGACCGCCGCCGGACGAGCGACACTTCATCCAAACACTTCGTCGCCGAGTGCAATCGACTAAGTTTGGGGGACTGAGTGTTTTTTTTCGACTAAGTGTAGGGACTAAGCGTAGCCGACTAAGTGTGTCTCCGCGCAACTCCTAAATCCTAAATTCCAAATCCTAAATCTGCGCACCACGCGGCAGCTCGCAGGGACGCTCTCTATTCCTTGTCGACGTAGAACACGCGCCGCGCCTTGCCTTCGCTGCGGGGTAGCGTGCCCGGCTTGAAGATATCACCCTTGGGACTGAAGCCGAGCCGCTCCTTCAACTGCTTTTCGACCATGAAGCCGGTCACGCCCTCTTCCGCTTCGACGTTGATATGGACGTCGGTCACGCCGTGATCGTTCTCCAGAATGATCTGGTATTCGGGCAGCACACCTGGAATCTCCATCAGTGCCTGCTCCACCTGTTTCGGGAAGAAGTTCACACCTTTGACGATCAGCATGTCGTCGCAACGTCCCTCAATACGATCGATGCGCAGGCTGGTGCGGCCGCACGCACAACGCTCGCGGCTCACAATGCGGGTCAGATCACGCGTACGATAACGGATCACAGGAATCGCCTCACGTGTCAGCGACGTGAAGACCACCTCGCCCACCGCGCCATCCGGCAACGGCGCACCGGTATTGGGATCCACGATCTCGGTGATGTATTGGTCCTCCCACACATGGATACCGCAGTGCGCCTCGCAATCCATGCCGGTCGTGCCCACGCCACCGGTCTCGGTCATACCATAGATGTCGAACGCCTTGATACCGAGGCGCGTCTCGACCCGTTTGCGCATCTCGTCGGAGAAGGTTTCCGCGCCAAAGATACCGATTTCAAGGTCGGGCAGGCCCCCGCCTTTTTCATCGAGCATCTCAATGATCCGCGTTGCATACGAGACTACCGAACCGATGCCCCTGACCTTGAAGTCGCGCATCAGCTTGATCTGCCGCGCAGTATTGCCCGAGCTGGTCGGTATGGTGAAGAGTCCCGCGCGGCGCGCACCGTGGTAGAAGCCGAAGCCGCCGTTGAAGAGCCCAAAGGTCGGCGTGATCTGGATCGCATCACCCGGCTGCAAGCCGGCCATGATCTGGCAACGCGCCATGCACTCGGCCCACTGCGTCAAATCTGCCTCGGTATAAGCCATCACGATCGCCGCACCGGTCGAGCCAGAACTCATGTGCATTTCACGGATCGAACTGCGTGGCATGCAGAGCATGTTGAGCGGATACTGGTCACGGAAATCATCCTTGGTCAGGAACGGTAACTCCCGGATATCGTCCAGATCGCGGATATCCCCCGGCTCAATGTTAGCTTCGGTCAGCCTTCGGTGATAAAATTCACTATTCGCCCAAGCATGCTTGACCGTCCACTGCAATCCCTTCAACTGCATCGCCGCCAACTCATCGCGGCTCAAGGTCTCCATCCGCTCGTTCCAATACTGGAGTTTTTTCATGCTCAATCCTCAAATCCTGCCGACCACATCGGCCTTCTTTTGTTACGGTAGATAGAAACTAATTTAACGTTTTAACCGTCCAGCGGCAACCCAAATCGACAGTTAATTTAGGAGTTAGCCTGCCACGCGGATCCGCCGCGAAAAAACCATGAGGGGTAACTGCGATAAAATGTCCAAGTTATAAGCAAGGATTTAGGTCGGGGAACAACAGGGGCGATGACAATGATTCTGCGCATCTACAAAGTCCAACACTACATCCTTGAGTGTGAAACCCTAACCTCCTCCCTTGTCAAAGAGAGAGGTCCAGTCTGCCGCAGCGTAGACGTGCGTCATGCGCAAAAAGCGAGAGCCGCCAGCGTCCAGGCCCCTCCGGCACAGTAAACGAGAGGTTGACCAAACCTTCGCTGTCGGATACTGCTTGCGGCAGGAAAAAGCGCGGCGCATGCGTCACCGCCCTATGCACTCCGACCGCACCATCCATGCTGGTCTCTTGAATCAGCATCGCTGGTATGCGTACATGCTCCGCATCGGACTGCGCATCGTCTTTTGGCGGATCAATGTCATACGTGCGCCACGTACGGTAGCGCCATGCATCCGGCTCGCGGTCGTCGCGCCAACTGCCGCACAGTTGCGCCAATCGCACACCGTGGTTTTGAAACTGGAACCCGACGTTCGTCGTACACGCGCCGGTCTGGTTGTCGTTGTCTGTCTCCCACCATGCCGATATGGCAGGGGCATCTTCGGTTGACAGCACCGCCAAAAGTTCAGCCGCGCAACCCGCGCCGTCCGGCCCCGTCACCTTGACCGTGCAGGTGATCCGCTCGCCCGGACGTCCTGCAGGCGGCAGGCCCTCCACCGTCAACGAGAGATTCCGGTCGCGGTGCACGACCTCCACCCGACGTTCATGCGTGTAGGCGCGGTTCTCGCGTACACATAACGTGCGAAACCAAAACCCGCCGCGCGCCGCAGTATCGACAGGCAGTTCGAACCGTTGTTGCGTGACCTCGGGATCGGTACGCATGCGCAGCAGTTCGAGCCCATCCGTCTCCGCTAACATCAGCGCCGATGCGCGCGTGTAACCGCTGCCCCAGACCGCACGGAAGCGATCGCCCGCAGGCACACGCCACGATTCGGCCGCGACATGTACCGGCACCGTAAAGGGCAGGCGTCGCACATCCGGATCGAGCACCCGCACATTCCGCCGCGCGGCCACGCGCCGCCCGGCGGGATCGCGCGTTTCATAGGTCAATCGGAATACACCGACAGGCAACGGTATTGAGCCGGAGGCGATCCCGTTGGTACCGGTCTGCACACGCTCTTCACCCAACGTCCGCAACTCCGGCCAAGCTTCAACGGGGTCCTCTCCGTCATCAACAGAGCAGACTCCCGAAGCCGAATCATCGAGCAGCGGCAACGGAGGCCGCTTGACCCATTCCGGCGGCTTGAGCTGAACAACCCGCAATTCGCCGGGCGTAACGACAGCCGTGCCGCCCAGAGCCTGCACGCCGATCTCGAATCTGACGGGTTGCGATGAGGTTTGCCAAGCGTCAGCCGCAATCCGCGCGTACCATGCTGTCTCATCCAGCACCATCGGCAGGTCTGCGCGTCCGCTCCCTCCGTCGACGGCTGTCACCTCGGCCGTCACGGTGAACACACATGTCGCAGAATCGGCTTCCTCACGCTGCGGCGGTGCCTTGGCGAAGAAGGTCACGGCGTACGTGCCTTGCGCATCGCTCACGGTTGAGCCGGCGGTCAGCGGCACCGCCGCACACGGGTCAGTCCCCTTCCGATGCCACGCGACCCGCCACGACACGCGAGCACCCGGTACCGCCACACCGTCCCGGGCAACCCTCCCGTTGACGGTCAGCACATCTCCGAGTCGTGCGCCGGGCGGAGGCAGCGCCAACGCGACATCCAACGCCTTAGGATCGGCGGCCTCAATCCGAACCGAAGTCGATCCGGTCCCCTCGGCGGCAAGCGTGAAGAGGCCGGGCGGCGTGTTATCAGGAATGACCATCTCTCCCGAACAGGACCCGAATGGCGTACACGTGACCTCCTGTTCGGCCAAACGCCGATCTGACGCATCCATTCCCGCGATCTTGACGCGCAAACCGGCCGCCGCATACACGCTACGCGTCACCGGATCGTCCTTCCAGAAGAATCCCCGGTAGCGCAGGGGCTGACCGGAGCGATACACGTCGCGGTCGGTCACGAATGTAACGTGCGTCACGGAGGATTCAAAACGCGTACGCGTATTCCCTCTCCAAAGCGGCATCCATGTTTGCGCGGCATCACCCTGCCGTTCGGCAAGAATCATGATCTCCCCGGCACGACCGCCGAACACAGCGAACCCGCCATCCTCGGCCGTCTCCATCACCCACTCGCGTTTGAAGCCCCCTTCCGCCTGCTTACGCCACACCGTGACACGCGCCGCCGGGACCGGCTCGCCCTCACGCGCCGTCAACACACACCCGAGGATGCGATCAGGCTTTTGGTCGATCACCAATGCCAGGCGTGAGACCCTGAACATCTCCCACATGATTGGCGCACTCTCGGTCTCGAAAGACGCGTCCGGCGAAACGAACAGCGCGTAAAGTCCGTTCGGAAGATCCTGCGGCACCGAAACGCGGTGGTTGCGGATCCGATAATCCCCCGCTGGCGGCAACGCCACCCCCCACTGCTTCAGCGGTCTGCGCGTCAGCCACTGCGCCGGAGTCACGTTCTCTGACGACTGCCGGGTGCGGCGCGGCACAAACGCATCGTCGAACGGCACACGCACCACACGGAAATGGATCTGCGTCAGATTCTTGTAGGCGATCTCGAACTGCGGCCACGGCGCGCACCAGACACGTTCCGAAGCGAGCGCAAGCGAAGGCGTCTCAATGCGGGCAATCAGGTTACGGCATTGCGCAGCACCGATGCTCGCCGGATATGCGGACGCGCCCTTTTGCGCAACAACGCGTGCCAAAGAGGCGTCCCCCACATCGAACGCGAGTTGCGCCCGGAGAGCGAACGCACGCGATGACAGCTCGTGCGTCCGCCACTTGTGCGCGAATCGGTCCAGCGCCGCGCAGTATCGCTCCTCCCGCTTTTCACCCACCACCAGCGGATAACAGAACTGCAAGCGATTCAAGTCGGCATCGGCATACGCGGCAGGGTCCTCGTCGTCCGCGTGAAAGGCGAGCAGCGCTTGCCACAGGCGCAGTGCCCGCAACACACGGGAATGGCGCGCCGCCCCATCGGGGATCACAAAGTTAAAACCAGCAACGTCTTGCAAGGCGGGGCCGTCAGGGTCCAGTGTCACCGATTCCGTATCATCAAGCTTCTGCTCCCGGCACCACGCATAGAACTCCAACAGATCATGCGCAATGACATCGAACAGCGTCGGGCGCAACGCATCCGCCACGGTACCCGCGTCAAACAACGCCCCGTACATCCCGACAGGAATCCGCTTGAGCACATCCTCAAAGGCCATCGCACGCTGGTAACACTGCTCGATCTCGTTCAGCAAACCCTCCGGTTGTCGCGGTATGCCTTCGACTGCCGGAACGTCACGTTCTTGGCCACCGAAAAGGTATTCGGCATACGCCCGAAA
>Ga0255342_1004477_pt1 | contig 14223 bp, 8 predicted proteins | sample wastewater_treat_3_FD_192416 | JGI IMG/M metagenome (GOLD analysis project Ga0255342, IMG submission 192416) | Wastewater microbial communities from Lulu Island WWTP, Vancouver, Canada - plant14 | ecosystem: Engineered > WWTP > Wastewater > Unclassified | place: Canada: Vancouver, British...
TTGCCGTCTCTCTTGCCGAACTTCCACTGTAACCAGTTGGGTAGTATGCGGCAGGCGGCAGGTAGGTTATCCCACTGCGGAGGAGAGGCGGCCATTACCGCCTCCCTTGATAGGTGTCTGCAACCTCGATCAATCGCCATATATCAATATTGTAGAGCCGAGTTCCGGCTTTGCCAAAGGTCAGACTTGCCCATGCATCGACGATATGATCCACCGACAAACCGACTTCGGACGATAGAGAAAACTCATGATGTAGCCATGCCCCAGGCACAAACACAAGCTTCCGTTCACGATTGCCTCGCGAATCGATCATGGCAAGCTCGAACGCGACATATAAGAATCTCTTCGAGTCCTGCAGAAATGTCGTTAATGTGTCCGCGCCGCGTGCAGTGCCGTAGAATTCTCGGCTGAGGTAGACTCGCTCGCGACGTGCCTGGGTTGATGTCCAGTGTCGGACATCGATTGATAGATCTCTTCCACACACTGACAGAAATAAGTCCGGTGCACGTCGCTTATCTATCGGGTCAGTTAATCGAATCGTGCCGCGCAAGTGCTGCCGTGCAATCGAGTGCTCCAAAGATTGCTTGACTACAATTTCCGTCTTGGCACCTGTGCGAGGATTTATAAGGCATAGCTGCCGTTGTGATAGGTGGCAACGTTGAATTTTCTCCACAGCGGCGGATGAGGCGCTATTCATCGCTTCCGTCCTCCGCTGCTGGATTCCTATAAAGTAGCACCTTATGCTTTGTGGGCACACATCGAATCAATTTTCTCAATCTAAGCGCCCGAATCCTGCCGCGAAGAACGCTCTCAGAGCGTTCTGTCAGAAAAGGCCTTATTGCTTCCGAAATGGAGCAACCCTGCTTTCTAGAAATTCGGTCCAATATCGAGATGTCTATCTCGTCCGGTTCTTTCATCATGGTTTCAATCACCTCGTGAAAGAGCTAACCGGTATCGGTAGACACTACGCAGCAATTACAAGGTTTGCAAAGGTTTCAAATACTTATTGATACCTTGTATTCTCTTGTCGTAGTGCCCAGGTCGACCTTTTCTTTCTCGCAGGTTAGTCAAGGTCGGCCTGTAGCCCTATCCTATTACTATTGCTTCTGAGGCTAGGTATGCATCTCCAGTTTATTCCTTTTGCGCTCCAAACTCTCATAATTTCTCTATAGACATCTAACATGCAGATCATCAGTTTGATCCATCTTGCTCTTTGAGGAGCTATTTGTCTAATGGCTCGATGATCAGCCCTCCGCTTGTTAAGTTGGCTCTGATCACGACATCCTCGCATTCGCCGAAAAGCGCGGCGAGCTGTGGAGGAATGCTCACTGTGACGAATCCTTTGCGCCTAACCAAGCGCCTCTTAAAGACCGGATTGAATTCCATGTTAGGAAGAATATCGCAAATAGTATTTAACTGTTTACGTAGCATTTCGTAATACTATAAAATCATCTGCTTTAGACTGTTGTGTATAGTCCTGGGCCTGGGCGAGAAGCACTTTTACCAACTGAGCCATTCCATACTATATACGAATAGCCATTCCCTAGAGCGCAAACCCATACTTTACGAGTTCAGAAATAGTTTGATAATATTATGCGAATAAAATCAAGATAAAACCGATATCAAGAACGGCCTTCTTCCACGCAGGGGAGCGCTATCCGCTAAATCAAGACCTGTGGCGGAGTGTTACGCAAGCAATTTCATGGCTCGCGTTCGTATTCATAGCACCATTATTATTCACGAGCCGTTTAAAATTGATTTAAGGCTCATAAATGTGGTGGTGAGTATAAATCCTACTCAAACACCCGATTACCGCCCAGGTTCGGCCCGCTGTGCAAGCTCACCACGTTCTATTAAACGCTTGATGAGTGCTTCAACAGTCTGCCTGGGCCGGTCTATGTCTCTGGCAATATCTGCGACGGAAAGGCCTGTAGTTGTCCACAGGTGAGTTATGCGCGAGATTGCCGCCGTGTCTTTAGCCAACTGCTTTGGTCTGATCGCCTGCGTGGGCAATTGGGTCTTAGGAGCGTTCGGTTCAATTGGTTCTGTGGCCGCATAGGTCTTATGGTCCAAGACAGATAACGCCCTTGGGGATATGTGGCTTAATATGGCTTCTGTCGCGATATCTCTAACAGTCTTATGCCTCAAGACCGCTTCAATCTGAAGACCATCAAAGGCTTTCTGGTCTATCTCGATACGTGGGTATTTTCTCATGAGACCAAAATAGGCCACAAACCGGTATAACCCCATTGGTCTACGGCAGACACGTAAAATCTCATGCATCTTTTTTATTTGATAAGGAGATGATAAAATAACAAATATAAATATAAATATAAATATTGATATAACCTCAATTATAAAATATGTAATAATAGCATTGGGTTATGTATGCACTATACCAAAAGTATGAGACGGCTCACAGAAAGTTTTATGCTACTGAGAACCATTCCTCTCTGCTGATCCCCGCCTCATCTAAAATAGTGTCCAGCAAGGAAGGATCTATCTCTTCACCATGATGAGGATTTGGCATGCGTGCAGTTACCGTGCCTCGCTTCATGTAGGCGTGTTTCCCACCAGGATACGGGCCATCAAATCCCAGCTTCCTTAATCGCTTAATCAGCTCACGCCGGGATACTGGTGTTAGTCTAGACACTCGTGATAGGCTCCGCAGATGCTTCTATGGCCTGGTTATCCATTGATGGAATTGGCAAACCCAATCTCAAGCGTAAAGCTATCCATCCTTCAATAACCTCTACAAGCTCGGTACGTGCTCCCTCGATAGTCTTGCCTGTAGCCCAAACACCTTGCAGACCAGGGACGGTAGCAACATACTCACTGTTGTCAAGGATTTTATAATTGGCCTTAGATAGTGCCGCCGTAATATATTCAGCAAACATGTCAAGATCCTATATGTCATGGTGGGATTTAACTTTCACCATCGGCGCTTAGGCTTCGGGCCCCGCTTGTAGCCATGTGGGAACATCTTGCGTTTTAGTAATTTTCTCATGGCCTGCAAATATTGAAGTGCAAGGCGCGACTCTCTGAGTGATGCATGGATATCTACCACCTTGCCACAAGCTGTGGGACGCGACGGTCCTAAGGTGTTTGGTGGAACCACAACAGGCCTGAATGTGTCTACGCTGGGATCCTTCCACACAGCGAGATTGAATGCTTCCCGCCACGGTATAGGACCATCCCTGTATGCCTTTAGGACAGCCTGTGCTCGGACTTCCTTTTTATGGGTGTCAAATTTGTTAACTATCTCGATACTAACCAAACCGCCTTCCTCTTCATGCAGGTTCAAAGCTTCGGCTACCGGCCTGGGAATAGAGAGAACATAGTGATCGCCAGAAGGGTGATGCTTGACGGAGATGGTCCGGGTAAAGCGTAACAAAGTGTTACACCTCTTTTAAGGATTGACTTAATTCAACCGGTGTCGGTTTTAGGGTGACTTCAAACATGCTTTTCTTGACTGGTGAGACAATAATGTCCACCGATCCGCCAGCCTTTAAATTGAGTGCTTCGGCCACCTGTGGAGGGATGGATAAGGCATAAAAATCGCGTCCATGTGGCGTGACTCTGTGCTGAAGAGTTCTCACGAATCGAACCATATTCTACCGTAGTAATGCAGTATATTTAAGGTACACGGACGGGTTTTCTCACGGTAATTGACAGAATTGACGGGAATTTGTGCAGTATTTGTGTAATTTACTTATAAAGAACATTTATTATTTGTGTGTCCTTATGGATCGCTGCATATTTGTTTTATCTTGAAGAGGGGGAGGGGTAGAAATCTTGCGATATTCTTGCGATAACTGTCGCGCTATGTCACGGTATGTTTCTCTTTTTTTAGAGGAGGACGTTCCCATTTGCCATCAATCCCTCGCCCTCCACAGGCGAGGGGAAAAAAGGGTGAATTTTTTCTCGATCTATGGGGAAATGACGTAACATAAGAATACGTATCGGCTGACCACACAGAGAAATCTTGTTACGTCGTCAGAAAATCGACGTAACAGGAAAAACGGTATCAAGCGGTCCATGTTACGTTGTTACGTCTGTTACGTCTAGTGTATAGGTACCTTTAGGATCTACCTCCAATTTTACCCTCGTGAATAATCGTTATAGTTTCTTTGTCTTCTTACCTTTAGATCGAAACGAGTTAGTCCCTATGGTATTATTTACATATGACGTAACAGACGTAACAACGTAACATATAGTCAATGCACATCTATTTTTATGTTACGTAATCTGTTACGTGTTACGCAATCTGAGGTGAGGAGAAAAAGAGAGAATACTGAGATCTACCTTACCGATACGGTTTTCTTTAGACGGGCATCTAAGTCGTTTGCCTTTTTCTGCTTCTCAATATCCTCTGCGGCTTGAGCAGTTGCTTTGCTTAGGTCTACCGCGTCCATGATACCGTCGCTCATGAGAGTGTCCGGCTTGAAGATCAGAACTCTTACCGTCTTGGAGCCCGCGCGTTTGATGGCTAACCGTTGTCCCTTCCCGCTTCCTTGTGTGACTAACCCGGCTTCTTGCAGTTGTCTGTATAGGCTCTTAGGGCCAATTTCCTGCGCCATCGCCTGTGGACCGGTTACGCGCCTTACTGCGTCCATCGCAAGCTTCGGCAGGATTGCTACTTCACCGGTGTCCTTTCCGTCTTCTTTGAGCCTCCATCCAATTACATTGGGCCGGGTGATCTCTTCACCGGTGTAAATGTGGTTAAGGACGATGCATCTGCCTGACGAGATCAGCTCCTTTAGGGTGTCCACAAACTGGGATGCTTCGGTTGCGTCCTCGGCAGCTTCGGCAGTGCTCTTGATCAGAGAGACGAGTCCATTTTCAAAGTCGGATGAGTAATCTTTGAGAACTTCGCCTAGTGGTGATGATAATGCCATCATCCACACCTGCTTTAGAATCGCCACTGTGGTCCCTATTCGGCCTGGGTTGATAGCTCCAGCCTCTTTAGCCACGCTGACCAGCTCCGAACGGCTGGCCTTCCATGCATCCATAGGCAGTTCTGCGATGCTGGATAGATATTCACACCATAACCGGCCTACTGCCGGTAAGTGATTTGCAATTGCTTGTAGTTCGGTGAGTTTATCGAAGTTCGGAGGAGTGGACCACTCAACCGGCAACAATCTTGCCACGGTGGAGGCTTCTTCCGGCAGATCTTCGCCCGTGACCAGTAGAGTAGATGCATATTCTCTCGTCTCTCGTAGCTCTGCGTTCCTATTGAGCCGTTCTCGTTCTCGGCCTTCAAGAATCGTATGGACCACAGAGACGAACTTGCCCGCACCATCGCGGTGAGTGGCTTTGTAGTTGTCAATTCCAGTTGGCAGACATCCACAGGCTGCGGCTATGGCAAGCATGGCGTTGTTGGTTGCGCCTTCGCCCCACCGAAGCAGCGATTCCTCAGAAAGGAATCCAGCTCCATAGACGGCCATGACGTGTTTTAGGGCTTCTGTTTTCAGCCCTCGGCCCGTTGTACCTACCAGCGCCAACCCGAACCGATCCCCTGGGAACCATCGTCCACACACAGGAGAGGCGAGGTCTGCCGCAATCAGGATAGCAGAGTTCTCTGCCGGCCATGTATCGAGGATCAGCTTGAGCGCGGCGAGTCCCCTCTCATCCTCGCCTGTGGACAGGTCCGCAGGTACTCTTCTGGATAAATTGAATTTGAATCCAGTTCCGTCTAATCCTGGGACGGCGAGTCTGTCGTCTATCCATCTCGGAGACGTGATTAGAGTTAGCTTCTTTACATCAAGTGTGAGGCTCTGGATTATGTCACCGGTCAAATCCTTAACCCGGTTGCGTGCTCCGAAGTGAGCCACGAGAGCAGCCTTCAATTTCCGTTTATCGGAAAAATCCCTTCCGGTGATATCGAATTTGAACACGTGCCCATCTTTGGAGCCACGTCCCTCCACAGTAAACGAGGCTTCACCTGCCTCGTCTCGTGTCTCTTCAGTTATGCAGCAGTAGCCGTCACAAATCTTAGTCTTGACGTATACCGTCTCGCCTTTCTTGTTGGTCTTTTCCGCTCGGTGATAGGTGATGCCGTTCTTGTCCACACCCGGGACGCCGGGCGTCAGATTATCGGCCCATGGTCGTAGTCCTGTTGGAAGGATGATCTCGCCCGACGAGTGCTCTTCTTCAGGCTGATAGACTTCCCGCGTGTCTTGGATGGCTTTGTCTATCGTCATCTCGCCGTAGGTCTGCGAACCTCTTTTCTCGTCCCACTTTGGCCGCATGAGTTTGCTTGTTCTGAAAAGGCGATCCATCTGGTGTCGGTTCCTGGCTGTCCAGAAGGCGAGATGGTTGCAAAGGGCCTGGTCTGCGCCGCTATCGTCACCTGCGTAGGCCGAGGTATCGCCTTTAAGAAGTCGCTCAATCTCGTCTGCGTTGGTGCCGCCTAGCATCCTGGCAATAACGGCCTCGTCTGAAAGGGCAGACGTTCTTTTTTTCTTGTCGGATGGTCCGACTTCCTCCACAGGCGGACGTGAGGCGGACATTGAGTCTAGGATGATCGAATAAATCTCGTCCGTCTCGAGGCCGGAACGTTCCGTCGCTCGCCCTAACGCCGTGGTGACTTCGCCCACCTTCAGCGTGCCGTCTGACACGAATTTGCCGAGGCTGCTCGCAGATTTCTTCAATTGTTCCCTTCGACCACTTATAGGGCAGGTCCGAAGGGCTTCAACCTCACCTGCAAGAGCGGCTTCAGCATCTTGTCTGGAAGGCTCGTCCTGTGTCTTGGTCTGTGCAGGCTCCACTTTGCCGAAGATCTCCACAAAGACGGCTGTAAGCTCGTCCTGGCGGTTTTCTATCCCTGTTGGATAGTCTGCAAGGCGTGCGCCTGTCATAGTGAAATAGCGGCCACTACAGTACATCTCAATGCCCGCCTTCGGCCTGTAACCGTCGCCTGCGAAGTTCTTTCTCTTGCCGTCCACACCTGAGGGAAGAGCGCCTTTTACGAGGATATGGATACCTTCACCGCTTGGTGAGATCTCAGAGTAAGAATTGAGTCGGTTGAGGTATGCTTCCGCCCACGCATCTATCTCGCCGGTTGAAGCATCTCGGCAGTGGTCCAGGTCTATGCCAGTTATGCCACTTACACGAGTGAAAACGAACCCTATGCCGTCGCCAATGCCGCTTTCAAGTGCCTTGCGTGCTTCATCGAGGTGGCACCAAGTATGCGGTGCTGTCGATGATGCAAGTTTACCGAAGCGGTCAACTGGCATCTTGGTTATCTTGCCGTCTCTCTTGCCGAACTTCCACTGTAACCAGTTGGGTAGTATGCGGCAGGCGGCAGGTAGGTTATCCCACTGCGGAGGAGAGGCGGCCATTACCGCCTCCCTTGATAGGTGTCTGCAACCTCGATCAATCGCCATATATCAATATTGTAGAGCCGAGTTCCGGCTTTGCCAAAGGTCAGACTTGCCCATGCATCGACGATATGATCCACCGACAAACCGACTTCGGACGATAGAGAAAACTCATGATGTAGCCATGCCCCAGGCACAAACACAAGCTTCCGTTCACGATTGCCTCGCGAATCGATCATGGCAAGCTCGAACGCGACATATAAGAATCTCTTCGAGTCCTGCAGAAATGTCGTTAATGTGTCCGCGCCGCGTGCAGTGCCGTAGAATTCTCGGCTGAGGTAGACTCGCTCGCGACGTGCCTGGGTTGATGTCCAGTGTCGGACATCGATTGATAGATCTCTTCCACACACTGACAGAAATAAGTCCGGTGCACGTCGCTTATCTATCGGGTCAGTTAATCGAATCGTGCCGCGCAAGTGCTGCCGTGCAATCGAGTGCTCCAAAGATTGCTTGACTACAATTTCCGTCTTGGCACCTGTGCGAGGATTTATAAGGCATAGCTGCCGTTGTGATAGGTGGCAACGTTGAATTTTCTCCACAGCGGCGGATGAGGCGCTATTCATCGCTTCCGTCCTCCGCTGCTGGATTCCTATAAAGTAGCACCTTATGCTTTGTGGGCACACATCGAATCAATTTTCTCAATCTAAGCGCCCGAATCCTGCCGCGAAGAACGCTCTCAGAGCGTTCTGTCAGAAAAGGCCTTATTGCTTCCGAAATGGAGCAACCCTGCTTTCTAGAAATTCGGTCCAATATCGAGATGTCTATCTCGTCCGGTTCTTTCATCATGGTTTCAATCACCTCGTGAAAGAGCTAACCGGTATCGGTAGACACTACGCAGCAATTACAAGGTTTGCAAAGGTTTCAAATACTTATTGATACCTTGTATTCTCTTGTCGTAGTGCCCAGGTCGACCTTTTCTTTCTCGCAGGTTAGTCAAGGTCGGCCTGTAGCCCTATCCTATTACTATTGCTTCTGAGGCTAGGTATGCATCTCCAGTTTATTCCTTTTGCGCTCCAAACTCTCATAATTTCTCTATAGACATCTAACATGCAGATCATCAGTTTGATCCATCTTGCTCTTTGAGGAGCTATTTGTCTAATGGCTCGATGATCAGCCCTCCGCTTGTTAAGTTGGCTCTGATCACGACATCCTCGCATTCGCCGAAAAGCGCGGCGAGCTGTGGAGGAATGCTCACTGTGACGAATCCTTTGCGCCTAACCAAGCGCCTCTTAAAGACCGGATTGAATTCCATGTTAGGAAGAATATCGCAAATAGTATTTAACTGTTTACGTAGCATTTCGTAATACTATAAAATCATCTGCTTTAGACTGTTGTGTATAGTCCTGGGCCTGGGCGAGAAGCACTTTTACCAACTGAGCCATTCCATACTATATACGAATAGCCATTCCCTAGAGCGCAAACCCATACTTTACGAGTTCAGAAATAGTTTGATAATATTATGCGAATAAAATCAAGATAAAACCGATATCAAGAACGGCCTTCTTCCACGCAGGGGAGCGCTATCCGCTAAATCAAGACCTGTGGCGGAGTGTTACGCAAGCAATTTCATGGCTCGCGTTCGTATTCATAGCACCATTATTATTCACGAGCCGTTTAAAATTGATTTAAGGCTCATAAATGTGGTGGTGAGTATAAATCCTACTCAAACACCCGATTACCGCCCAGGTTCGGCCCGCTGTGCAAGCTCACCACGTTCTATTAAACGCTTGATGAGTGCTTCAACAGTCTGCCTGGGCCGGTCTATGTCTCTGGCAATATCTGCGACGGAAAGGCCTGTAGTTGTCCACAGGTGAGTTATGCGCGAGATTGCCGCCGTGTCTTTAGCCAACTGCTTTGGTCTGATCGCCTGCGTGGGCAATTGGGTCTTAGGAGCGTTCGGTTCAATTGGTTCTGTGGCCGCATAGGTCTTATGGTCCAAGACAGATAACGCCCTTGGGGATATGTGGCTTAATATGGCTTCTGTCGCGATATCTCTAACAGTCTTATGCCTCAAGACCGCTTCAATCTGAAGACCATCAAAGGCTTTCTGGTCTATCTCGATACGTGGGTATTTTCTCATGAGACCAAAATAGGCCACAAACCGGTATAACCCCATTGGTCTACGGCAGACACGTAAAATCTCATGCATCTTTTTTATTTGATAAGGAGATGATAAAATAACAAATATAAATATAAATATAAATATTGATATAACCTCAATTATAAAATATGTAATAATAGCATTGGGTTATGTATGCACTATACCAAAAGTATGAGACGGCTCACAGAAAGTTTTATGCTACTGAGAACCATTCCTCTCTGCTGATCCCCGCCTCATCTAAAATAGTGTCCAGCAAGGAAGGATCTATCTCTTCACCATGATGAGGATTTGGCATGCGTGCAGTTACCGTGCCTCGCTTCATGTAGGCGTGTTTCCCACCAGGATACGGGCCATCAAATCCCAGCTTCCTTAATCGCTTAATCAGCTCACGCCGGGATACTGGTGTTAGTCTAGACACTCGTGATAGGCTCCGCAGATGCTTCTATGGCCTGGTTATCCATTGATGGAATTGGCAAACCCAATCTCAAGCGTAAAGCTATCCATCCTTCAATAACCTCTACAAGCTCGGTACGTGCTCCCTCGATAGTCTTGCCTGTAGCCCAAACACCTTGCAGACCAGGGACGGTAGCAACATACTCACTGTTGTCAAGGATTTTATAATTGGCCTTAGATAGTGCCGCCGTAATATATTCAGCAAACATGTCAAGATCCTATATGTCATGGTGGGATTTAACTTTCACCATCGGCGCTTAGGCTTCGGGCCCCGCTTGTAGCCATGTGGGAACATCTTGCGTTTTAGTAATTTTCTCATGGCCTGCAAATATTGAAGTGCAAGGCGCGACTCTCTGAGTGATGCATGGATATCTACCACCTTGCCACAAGCTGTGGGACGCGACGGTCCTAAGGTGTTTGGTGGAACCACAACAGGCCTGAATGTGTCTACGCTGGGATCCTTCCACACAGCGAGATTGAATGCTTCCCGCCACGGTATAGGACCATCCCTGTATGCCTTTAGGACAGCCTGTGCTCGGACTTCCTTTTTATGGGTGTCAAATTTGTTAACTATCTCGATACTAACCAAACCGCCTTCCTCTTCATGCAGGTTCAAAGCTTCGGCTACCGGCCTGGGAATAGAGAGAACATAGTGATCGCCAGAAGGGTGATGCTTGACGGAGATGGTCCGGGTAAAGCGTAACAAAGTGTTACACCTCTTTTAAGGATTGACTTAATTCAACCGGTGTCGGTTTTAGGGTGACTTCAAACATGCTTTTCTTGACTGGTGAGACAATAATGTCCACCGATCCGCCAGCCTTTAAATTGAGTGCTTCGGCCACCTGTGGAGGGATGGATAAGGCATAAAAATCGCGTCCATGTGGCGTGACTCTGTGCTGAAGAGTTCTCACGAATCGAACCATATTCTACCGTAGTAATGCAGTATATTTAAGGTACACGGACGGGTTTTCTCACGGTAATTGACAGAATTGACGGGAATTTGTGCAGTATTTGTGTAATTTACTTATAAAGAACATTTATTATTTGTGTGTCCTTATGGATCGCTGCATATTTGTTTTATCTTGAAGAGGGGGAGGGGTAGAAATCTTGCGATATTCTTGCGATAACTGTCGCGCTATGTCACGGTATGTTTCTCTTTTTTTAGAGGAGGACGTTCCCATTTGCCATCAATCCCTCGCCCTCCACAGGCGAGGGGAAAAAAGGGTGAATTTTTTCTCGATCTATGGGGAAATGACGTAACATAAGAATACGTATCGGCTGACCACACAGAGAAATCTTGTTACGTCGTCAGAAAATCGACGTAACAGGAAAAACGGTATCAAGCGGTCCATGTTACGTTGTTACGTCTGTTACGTCTAGTGTATAGGTACCTTTAGGATCTACCTCCAATTTTACCCTCGTGAATAATCGTTATAGTTTCTTTGTCTTCTTACCTTTAGATCGAAACGAGTTAGTCCCTATGGTATTATTTACATATGACGTAACAGACGTAACAACGTAACATATAGTCAATGCACATCTATTTTTATGTTACGTAATCTGTTACGTGTTACGCAATCTGAGGTGAGGAGAAAAAGAGAGAATACTGAGATCTACCTTACCGATACGGTTTTCTTTAGACGGGCATCTAAGTCGTTTGCCTTTTTCTGCTTCTCAATATCCTCTGCGGCTTGAGCAGTTGCTTTGCTTAGGTCTACCGCGTCCATGATACCGTCGCTCATGAGAGTGTCCGGCTTGAAGATCAGAACTCTTACCGTCTTGGAGCCCGCGCGTTTGATGGCTAACCGTTGTCCCTTCCCGCTTCCTTGTGTGACTAACCCGGCTTCTTGCAGTTGTCTGTATAGGCTCTTAGGGCCAATTTCCTGCGCCATCGCCTGTGGACCGGTTACGCGCCTTACTGCGTCCATCGCAAGCTTCGGCAGGATTGCTACTTCACCGGTGTCCTTTCCGTCTTCTTTGAGCCTCCATCCAATTACATTGGGCCGGGTGATCTCTTCACCGGTGTAAATGTGGTTAAGGACGATGCATCTGCCTGACGAGATCAGCTCCTTTAGGGTGTCCACAAACTGGGATGCTTCGGTTGCGTCCTCGGCAGCTTCGGCAGTGCTCTTGATCAGAGAGACGAGTCCATTTTCAAAGTCGGATGAGTAATCTTTGAGAACTTCGCCTAGTGGTGATGATAATGCCATCATCCACACCTGCTTTAGAATCGCCACTGTGGTCCCTATTCGGCCTGGGTTGATAGCTCCAGCCTCTTTAGCCACGCTGACCAGCTCCGAACGGCTGGCCTTCCATGCATCCATAGGCAGTTCTGCGATGCTGGATAGATATTCACACCATAACCGGCCTACTGCCGGTAAGTGATTTGCAATTGCTTGTAGTTCGGTGAGTTTATCGAAGTTCGGAGGAGTGGACCACTCAACCGGCAACAATCTTGCCACGGTGGAGGCTTCTTCCGGCAGATCTTCGCCCGTGACCAGTAGAGTAGATGCATATTCTCTCGTCTCTCGTAGCTCTGCGTTCCTATTGAGCCGTTCTCGTTCTCGGCCTTCAAGAATCGTATGGACCACAGAGACGAACTTGCCCGCACCATCGCGGTGAGTGGCTTTGTAGTTGTCAATTCCAGTTGGCAGACATCCACAGGCTGCGGCTATGGCAAGCATGGCGTTGTTGGTTGCGCCTTCGCCCCACCGAAGCAGCGATTCCTCAGAAAGGAATCCAGCTCCATAGACGGCCATGACGTGTTTTAGGGCTTCTGTTTTCAGCCCTCGGCCCGTTGTACCTACCAGCGCCAACCCGAACCGATCCCCTGGGAACCATCGTCCACACACAGGAGAGGCGAGGTCTGCCGCAATCAGGATAGCAGAGTTCTCTGCCGGCCATGTATCGAGGATCAGCTTGAGCGCGGCGAGTCCCCTCTCATCCTCGCCTGTGGACAGGTCCGCAGGTACTCTTCTGGATAAATTGAATTTGAATCCAGTTCCGTCTAATCCTGGGACGGCGAGTCTGTCGTCTATCCATCTCGGAGACGTGATTAGAGTTAGCTTCTTTACATCAAGTGTGAGGCTCTGGATTATGTCACCGGTCAAATCCTTAACCCGGTTGCGTGCTCCGAAGTGAGCCACGAGAGCAGCCTTCAATTTCCGTTTATCGGAAAAATCCCTTCCGGTGATATCGAATTTGAACACGTGCCCATCTTTGGAGCCTCGTCCCTCCACAGTAAACGAGGCTTCACCTGCCTCGTCTCGTGTCTCTTCAGTTATGCAGCAGTAACCGTCACAAATCTTGGTCTTGACGTATACCGTCTCGCCTTTCTTGTTGGTCTTTTCCGCTCGGTGATAGGTGATGCCGTCCTTGTCCACACCGGGGACGCCTGGCGCGAGATTATCGGCCCATAGTCGTAGTCCTGCTGGAAGGACGATCTCATCCACGGTGTGCGTTGAAGAGCTCTCCTCATCAGGCTGATAGACTTCCTTCGTGTCTCGGATGGCTTTGTCTATCGTTATCTCGCCATAGGTCTGAGCACCTCTTTTCTCATCCCACTTTGGCCGCATCAGTTTGCTTGTTCTGAAAATGCTGTCCATCTGTTGCCGGTTCTTGGCGGTCCAGAACGCGAGATGATTGCAAAGGGCCTGGTCCGCTCTGCTGTCATCGTTTCCATAGGCGGATGTATCGCCTTGAAGCAATCGCTCAATCTCATCTGCATTGACGCCGCCAAGCATCCTGGCAATGATGGCCTCGTCTGATAAGGTAGATCCTTTTTTATGTCTGAACGTACGGCCATGGCTGCGTCTTGGATCGTCCACAGGTGGCCGAGAAGAGGACGCTAAACCTTCTAGGATGATCGAATAAATTTCATCTTCATCCATGCCAGAACGTTCTGCCGCAATACCTAGTGCAGTGGTGACGTTGCTTACTTTCAGCAAACCAGCTGATACGAGTTTGCCAATTACGCATGCAGATTTCTTCAGTTGTTCCCTTCGGTCACTTATGGGGCAAGCACGAATGGCTTCGACCTCCGCAGCAAGGGCGGCTTCAGCATCTTGCTCCCCTAGGCTGTCCATAGGCGGATTTGATTTGGATGGCACAGCTTTACCAAATACCTCTTCGTAGATGCCCATAAGCTCGTCCTGGCGGGTCTCTATCCCTGGTGGATAGTCTGCAAGGCGTGCGCCTGTCATAGTGAAATAGCGGCCACTACAGTACATCTCAATGCCCGCCTTCGGCCTGTAACCGTCGCCTGCGAAGTTCTTTCTCTTGCCGTCC
>Ga0255342_1004485_pt1 | contig 14206 bp, 16 predicted proteins | sample wastewater_treat_3_FD_192416 | JGI IMG/M metagenome (GOLD analysis project Ga0255342, IMG submission 192416) | Wastewater microbial communities from Lulu Island WWTP, Vancouver, Canada - plant14 | ecosystem: Engineered > WWTP > Wastewater > Unclassified | place: Canada: Vancouver, British...
ACCATTTGTAAATGAAAATTTATAAATGCCTCTTAAATTTTTTGCCTCAAGCCGTGAATGTATTCACGGCTTGCCCTATTTTTGGCTGAGGAGGAGTAATTTCTCCCAAAAAACTTACCTTGCTTGCAAAAGAGAAAATAAAACGATAATAAAGCAAATTATAAATATTAAAATAAATATGTGGTCTTTCAAAATTCTCCATATTTTGTAAAACATATAATTCCCCCCTACTATTATATGTGGGGGACAGGAAAAAGATAGCAAGTTTAAAAATAGAAAAACCACTTTACAAATTTTATTCAATCAATTATAATATGAAAGGTGATGCGGTTGTGGCGGAACGGCAGACGCACTAGCTTGAGGGGCTAGCGAATGTATATTCGTGGGGGTTCAAATCCCCCCAACCGCACTTAATAGTTTCAGGCAATCCTGGAGCTATTTTTTTATATGCTATTTTTACTTGTAATTATGCTGCTTTTGAATTATAATGATATTATAATAGAATAGCGGGGGCAAGCATGGAAGTAGCAATTGTTAAAGCCTTTACTCATGAAAATACGGGCGGCAACGGAGCGGGAGTAGTTTTATTAAACGAGCAGATATCAGATGACAGGAAGCAGGAAATTGCCGGCAAGGTTGGTTTGTCGGAAACTGCATTTATTTTCAAACAAGATGAAAACGATTATAATGTAAGTTTTTTTACTCCTGTTTGTGAGGTTGACCTATGCGGTCATGCAACCATAGCCGCTTTTTATTATTTAGGAAAAACAGGGGAGATTAAAGGCTGTAATGAAACAAGGACTGTTTATCAAAATACGAAAGCCGGCAGGCTTAAAATTGAAGTAACCTTTAAGGACCATGATGTTGAATATGTCCTCATGCAGCAAAGCAGGCCGCAAATATACGGCGAGTTGAAGGATAAAAAGCAAATAGCCTCCTCACTGAACATTGATGAAAGGTTCATAGGGCTGGCTGACTGTGATATAGGTCCTACGATAGTTTCTACGGGCTTAAAGGATATTATGGTGCCGGTAAGATCAAGAAATGTGCTAAATAATCTTGAACCTGATTTCAGGATGATTGAGGATATATCATATGAAAATGACGTAGTGGGTTATCATGTTTTTACAATTGAAAATGGAAAGGTTTATGCGAGAAACTTTGCTCCGAAAGTAGGCATCAACGAAGAATGTGCAACGGGTACTTCCAACGGAGCATTGGGTAGCTTGCTTATCAGCAAAGGGTTTTCGAATCAGATTGAAGTAATTCAAGGAGAAGCTATGAACCAAAAAAGCCTTATTTATGTAAAAGTCGATCGGCATGACGGTCTTATGGACGTTTATGTCGGCGGTAAAGCTAATATTGAAGATAATATTAAATTATAGCGGGGGATGGTATGCTAATAAAAGAAATAGTTGATATTGTAAAGGCAGATGTACTTACTAGCTTTCATGATGAGAACACCGATCTTAAATATGGTTTTGCAAGTGATTTAATGAGCGACGTGCTTGCATATGCAAGAAGTGATGCCTTGCTTATAACGGGTTTAAACAATCCGCAGGTTATAAGAACGGCAGAAATGTTGGATATTAGTGTTGTACTGTTTGTAAGGGGTAAAAGACCCGGCAAAGAAATAATAGAATTAGCCAAAGAAAACAAGCTAACAATACTTGCATCCGATTACACCATGTTTAAAGCGTGTGGATTATTGGTTTTGAATGGAATGGAAGGTTTGGATATAGATGGCTGACAGCTTGTTAAAAAGATACACTTACGATGTTATGGCCAATGATTTCATGGCTGCCGGAAAAAGCTCCAGCGCCATAAAAAGTAATTTGAAATCATTGGGCATTGATTCGGATATATTAAGAAGAATTGCAATAATATCATATGAAGCGGAATTAAATATTGTAATACATTCTTTCGGCGGAAAACTTCACTGTGATATTTATGAAAACAAAATAGTAATAATTTCCGAAGATGCCGGTCCCGGAATAGAGGATGTTGATTTGGCAATGAAAGAAGGATACTCAACTGCGTCAGACAGCGTAAGAGAGCTTGGTTTTGGTGCAGGCATGGGACTTCCTAATATAAAAAAATATTCCGATCACTTAGAGATCAATTCAAGCAGCACCGGGACTAAAATAGTTGCGACAATCAATTTGTAGGAGGTTACCATGAACTTTTCAATCATGCTAGATGAGGGTAAATGCAGGGGATGTACCAATTGCATGAAAAGATGTCCTACACAGGCTATAAGGCTAATAAATGGGAAAGCGTTTATAAATACGGCTAAATGCATTCATTGCGGTGAATGTATAAGAATATGTCCTTATAATGCTTATACTCCTGAATCAATAGAGTGGTACAATCAAATGCATGATTCACCCAAAAAATTCAAAATTGCTATTCCTACAACTTCGCTGTACGGACAATTCCCCAGGGGAACAGATATATGCAAGGTCCAAAATGCTATATTGAAGGTAGGTTTTGATTATGTTTATGACGCCAGTTGGGCGGCAGATTTGGTTGCAAGGGCTATAAAGCTTAAAATAGAAAAAGAAAAAACTATCAGACCTTATATTTCAACCTACTGCCCGGCAGCCGTAAGGCTTATCAAATACAGGTATCCTTCTTTGATGGATAATCTTATATTAATAAGGGAACCTATGGAAATCGCAGGCATACTTGCAAGGGAAAGAGTCAGGAAAAATTATAATCTGAAGGATGATGATATAAAGGTATTCTATATATCACCATGCCCTGCCAAGCTGTTGGCGGTTACAAATCCTATCGGGGACTACACGCCTTCGGTAGATTGGGTAATACCCCTTAATAAAATATACGGGAACCTTTACAGAGAAGTTATTAAAGAGGATAATAACATATGCTCATACCCGTCACTAAAAGGGGTAAGATGGTCGGTAGCAGGGGGGCAGTCGGAACATGCGGAATTGAAAAATTATCTGGCAGTTCACGGCATGGAAAACATCATCCAGATCATGGAGGAAATAGAAAACGGCAAGTTAAGCAATATAGATTTTGTAGAAGCTTCAGCCTGTGTTAACGGCTGTGTCGGAGGAACCTTTAATGTGGTAAATCCCTTTATAGCAACAAGCAATATATACTATATTTCAAACAGTTTGAAGGATGAATGCATAAATCCTGATATTGACAGATTTGATGAAATGCATGCGACAGGCTTCTTTAATTACAAGCTCAAGGAAGAAGAAAGACCCGGCAAGCTGAATTTAAAGGAAGCTGTTGAAAGGCAGGAAAAAATAAAAGAAATCCTTGACATGCTTCCCGGATTGGACTGCGGTTCCTGCGGGGCACCCACATGTTTGGCCCATGCTGAAGATGTGTACAATAAGGAATCCGAATTTTATGATTGTGTCGTATTAAGAGCAAAAAAATAAGTGGAGGGAAAAATGAACTGCTTAGAATTTGCAGAAAAACTGCAGCTTACACCATTATGTGAAAAAGATGGAAACATTGAGATCGAAGGTGTGTATATCGGTGATTTGCTCAGTATCGTGATGGCAAAGGCAAAGAAGAACTATGCATGGATAACCATCCAAACCCACATTAATATTGTGGCTGTTGCAGAACTATTGGAACTTGCTTGCATTATAGTAGTTGAAAACATGGAAGTTGACAATGATACCTTGCTTAAGGCAAGGGAATTAAAGATACCGATTTTTAAAACTTCGGAAAGCGCATATCAAGTTGCTTGTAGAATGGCGGAATTAGGGGTAAAATGAAATTTTATTATGATTTGCATGTTCATTCGGATTTATCTCCCTGCAGCTCAGGGGATATGACCCCTAACAACATTATCAATATGTCCTTGATAAAAGAGCTGGATATTATAGCTGTCACCGACCATAATTCAGCCGGAAATTTGCGTGCCGTAACGGAGGTTGGAAATAAGGCAGGTATAAGGGTAATACCCGGGTTAGAAGTAACCACAAGGGAAGAGGTTCATGTTCTCTGTTATTTTAAGGATTTGGAAAATGCTGAAGAATTCGGGAAGGTCATATATGAATCCTTGCCTCCCATAAAAAACAACCCCGAAATATTTGGGGAACAAAACATTTATAATTCAAATGATGATATAATCGGTACTATAGATAAACTTTTAATAAATGCTTCAAATTATACCATCGAAGATATTAATTTCATGGTAGAGGAATATAGGGGAGTGATGGTTCCTGCCCATATTAATAAAATGACCAACGGTATTTTGGGAGTCTTGGGCTTCATGCCTCCTGATCTGAAAATCGACTTTGTGGAAGTATATTCAAAACTGCCCATAGACGATAAGATTACGAAAAAATACAAGATACTAGTAAATTCTGATGCCCATCAGCTTATTGATATTTCCGAAAAGGTTAATTATTTTAACTTAAGCAGCATTGATGACGTTTACAGCTTTTTAAAACTAGAATAATGGAATTGGTATCTGACAAAGTCGCTTAAGCGGCTTTTACTTATGGAGGAATCATGAAGGAAATTTCGATGCACATACTGGATATTACCATGAACAGCATAAAGGCAGATGCAAGCTTGGTTGAAATAAATGTTGAAGACAGCAAAAAAAACAATTGGTTAAAAATAACCGTTACCGACAACGGGAGGGGAATGAGCCGGGAAATTATCGACAAGGTAACTGATCCTTTTTTCACTACCCGTACAACCAGAAAGGTGGGCTTGGGAATTCCAATGCTAAAAGAAGCCTGCGAAAGGTGCGGCGGTTATTTAAAAATAGAGTCTGAGTTGGGTAAAGGAACTAAGGTTTTATGTTGCTTTGAAAGAGATAATATTGACAGGGCCCCACTGGGCAACATGGGGGAGACGATTATGACAATCATAAACTCAGGTAATAATTTTGATCTTATTTATACCCATAAGACAGATAGGGGAGAATTTATTTTTGATACGAGAGAAGTAAAGGAAATGCTTGAGGGGATGGATATTTATGACATAAATGTTTTATTGTGGATAAAGGAATATATCAATGAAAACATAAAAGCTTTATAATTAAGCAATAAGTTGTTTAATAATGTCCTTGCTTTATTAGATAAAAAATGCTAAAATTCAAAAATAATAAAAAAGGTGTTTAAAAGTCGAAAACAATCTGTTATAATCTTAATGTTTGAGATTATAGCATTTTTTATAATTTATTTTTAATATTTTTACGAGGTGGTTAAATGAGCACAAAATTGTTCACATTTAAGGGTGGAGTCCATCCCCCTCACAGTAAAGCTCTTACTCAGAATGTGCCTATAGAAGAAGCACCGGCTCCGGAACTTGTTGTAATTCCACTATCACAACACATAGGGGCTCCATGCGATCCTTTGGTAGCTGTAGGAGAGACTGTAAAAGTCGGGCAAAAAATCGGCGACTCAAAAGCCTTTGTTTCAGTGCCTGTTCATTCAAGCGTATCGGGAACTGTAAAGAAGATTGAGCAGAGACCGGTGCCGGGCGGGACAAAGGTTAATTGCATTATTATAGAAAATGACGGTAAATATGATGTTCATGAATCTGTTCAGCCAAAAGGCGACTTGGAAAACCTGTCCAGGGAAGATATCCTTTCTATAATAAGAGAAGCAGGTATGGCAGGAATGGGAGGAGCAACTTTCCCAACCCATGTTAAGCTGAGTCCTCCGCCTGACAAGCCCATTGACACATTGCTTGTCAACGGATCCGAATGCGAGCCGTATTTGACGGCAGACCACAGAATTATGTTGGAAATGCCAGAACTGGTTCTGCTTGGGACAAAAGCAATTAAAAAAGCATTGGGGGCAGGCAAAGCCTATATTTGCATTGAGGACAATAAGCCTGATGCAATTAAGACACTGGTGGAAGTTGTCGGCAACGAAGAAGGCATTGAAGTAGTATCACTAAAGGCTAAATATCCTCAGGGAGATGAAAAAAGACTGATAAACGCAGTAACCGGAAGAGTTGTACCATCGGGCGGACTTCCCATGGAAGTAGCATGTGTGGTTGAAAATGTTGGAACCGTTGCAACAATAGGCAATGCAATTAAAACCGGCATGCCCTGCGTACAAAGAGTTGTTACAGTAACAGGGAGTGCCGTGGAAACACCTAAAAACCTATTAGTGAGACTGGGAACTCTCTTTAAGGATTGTATTGATATGTGCGGCGGTTACAAGGAAGAGCCGGGAAAAATAATCAGTGGCGGACCAATGATGGGTATTGCACAATATACGGACGAAGTTCCGGTTATAAAAGGAACATCGGGAATACTGGTTTTGAATAAAAAAGAAGCAGAAGTTCCTGAACCGTCAAACTGTATTTTATGCGGCAAATGTGTTGATGCATGTCCTGTTAACCTCATGCCTTATAAAATCAGCAGATTTTCTTTGTTGAGAAACTTTGACGGTGCAGATGAATATCATGCAACCGATTGTATCGAATGCGGCGCATGTTCTTATGTTTGTCCTGCAAAAAGACCGCTGAAAGAATCCATAAGCGTCGCAAAAAAAGAAATTTTAACCAGACGCAAAAAGGCTAAATAGGAGGAAATATAGATGGAAATTAAACTGATTGGTTCATCGTCGCCTCATATTAGATCCGATGAAACAACACAAAAGCTAATGCTGGATGTAATAATAGCGCTGACTCCGGCATTGGCTGCAAGTATATATTATTTTGGGAATAAAGCAATGATATTAGTGTTAGCTTCCGTTGCATCGGCAGTTGTTACCGAATATCTTTGTCAAAAGTTTATGAACAGACCTGTAACCGTTACTGATTTAAGTGCGGTTGTCACCGGAATACTCTTGGCATTTAATCTTCCTGCAGAAGCACCATGGTGGATAGCCGTTGTAGGATCGGCATTTGCAATTGGAATAGTAAAACAGGTTTATGGTGGAATAGGGTTTAACTTTTTAAATCCCGCTTTGGGAGCAAGAGCATTCTTAATGGCATCATGGCCCCATCACCTGTCAGGAGGATTTATAGACCCGGCGATTGATGCGGTTGCTTCCGCAACACCCCTTTCAATTATAAAGGGTGCGGCATCCGGACAACTGCCCTCGATTTGGGATATGGTAATAGGTAATATACCGGGTGTTATAGGTGAAACTTCGACCATACTTTTGTTAGCAGGCGGAATATATTTGATTTACACCGGAACAATAAAATGGATAATACCGGTATTTTATATTGGTACGGTTGCAGCTCTGGCATTGGTTTTCGATGCAGGCAACTTAGCCTACCATATCTTAGGCGGAGGCTTGATATTGGGAGCATTTTTTATGGCTACCGACTATGCAACAAGCCCTGTTACCGATAAAGGAAAAATTATATATGCGGTTGGGGCAGGATTACTGACAATGTTTATCAGAAAAATGGGAGGTTATCCCGAAGGAGTTTCTTATTCAATATTACTGATGAATATTTTGACTCCTATGATAGATAAATTTGTTAGACCTCACGTATTCGGAGTAGCGACAGGAGGTAAAAAGAATGAAAAATAATTTTGTAAGACTTGCCGGCGTACTGTTAATAATCGGTGCCGTATCAGCAGGTGTTTTGGCATGGCTGAATGACACAACGAAGGATTTGATTGCTCAAAACGAAGCCAAGGCAAGTATGGATCCGGCCGTATTGGAAGCCGTTATGCCCGGCTCGGTATTATTTAAAGAAGAAGATGCTGAATTCGTAGAAACCATGAAAGCCGATAACAAACAGTTTATCAATCTTCTTACGGCAGTTGATGCATCAGGCAACGTATTGGGTAAAGTAGTCAGGACATTAAGCACTGTAAAAGGCTTTAACGGAGATATAGAATTATATGTAGGTTTCTCTCCGGATGGGAAAATAACGGGAACAAGCGTTCTGTCTCACTCGGAAACCGAAGGTTTGGGTTCAAGGGTAACAACCCCACAATTTAGAGAGCAGTTTGTAGGCAAGGATGCAAGCAGTGAAATTTCTGAAAGTGATTTTGATGCTATTTCAGGTGCTACGTATTCTTCTAAGTCATTTTTAAGTGCCATAAACAATGCAATAACTGTTTATGCGGAATATGTGAAATAGGAGGATCTCATGAATAAGTTAAAAATATTTAAAAACGGTGTAACGACGGAAAATCCTATTTTGGTTCAACAGGTTGGTATGTGCGCTACCTTGGCTATCACTACATCCCTTATGAACGGAATAGGAATGGGAGTAGCGGTTATAGCGGTTTTGACAGGGTCAAACATAGTTATATCGGCACTTCGTAAATTTATACCCGATGAAGTTCGTATTCCTGCATTTATAATAGTAATTGCAGCTTTCACAACTATAATTGATTTATTGATGCATGCATATACCTTTGAATTATATAAAGCATTAGGCGTGTTTATTCCCCTTATAGTAGTTAACTGTATAATCCTTGCCCGAGCCGAAGCATTTGCTTCAAAAAACAGCGTAGTGGATTCCATAATAGACGGTTTGGGAATGGGAGTAGGCTACTTGGTTGCCATGATATTGCTCAGTTCCGTAAGAGAAATATTAGGCAATGGTACAATTTTGGGGCTCAGAATTCTTCCTGAAGCTTACGAACCTATGATGATGGCGATACAGCCACCCGGAGCATTTATTCTCCTTGGATTGCTGATAGGTATAGTAAACTATCTTTCAAGAAGAAAGAAAGCGTAGGAGGTAGGAAATGGAATTAGTTAGTTTATTTATAACGTCCTTTATTGTTAACAATATTATATTCATGCAGTTCTTAGGAACATGTCCTTTCTTGGGAGTATCAAAGAAAATAGATACTGCCGCAGGCATGGGTATAGCGGTTATATTCGTTATAACCCTGGCATCAGTTATAACATACATCATTCATTATGCAATTTTGGTTACTCTTGAGTTAGAGTACCTGCAGACGATAGTGTTCATACTGATAATTGCTGCCTTGGTACAATTTGTTGAAATGTTCCTAAAGAAATCAGCCCCGGGTTTGTATAAGGCATTGGGAATTTTTCTGCCCCTGATTACTACAAACTGTGCGGTTTTAGGTGTTGCCATAAATAATATTATTTATGAATATACATTTGTTGAATCATTGGTTTATTCCGTAGGTATATCCTCAGGTTTCCTGTTGGCAATAGTGTTATTTGCAGGAGTCAGAGACAAGGTAGATTATGCTGATCTGCCCGAATCACTGAAAGGTTCTGCCGTTTCACTCATTACTGCAGGTCTTATGTCTGTGGCATTCCTCGGATTTTCGGGATTGCAATTATAGGAGGTAAAAAATATGGTTATAGCGAAAGCAGTGGCAGTCACCGGCGGTATAGGTGCCATATGCGGATTGTTGTTGGCACTTGCAGCTAAACTGTTTCATATAGATGTCGATCAGAGAATCACTGATGTAAGAAATGTTTTACCAGGCGCAAATTGCGGTGCCTGCGGATATGCAGGCTGTGATGCAATGGCTGAGGCCATAGCATCAGGCAGGGCTCCGGTAAACGGATGTCCCGTGGCTAATGCCCAAGCCCATGAAAAGATAGCAGCAATCATGGGTACGTCAGCCGAAGAAGGAGAAAAGAAGGTTGCCCATGTTTTGTGCAGGGGATGTGACTCCTTAGCAGCCAAAAAACATGAATATCATGGAGTGAAAGACTGCAAGGCGGCAGCTGCGGTCCAAGGCGGAGATAAGGCCTGTGATAAGGGATGCCTTGGTTACGGAAACTGTGTAAGGGTATGTGACTTTGATGCTATTGAAATTGTGGACGGAATTGCAGTCATCGACAAGGAAAAGTGCACTTCCTGCGGTAAATGTATCGAAGAATGTCCAAAGGCCGTAATAGAATTTGTTCCATACAAGAATAATGTAATAGTAGGGTGCAATAACAGGGATTTCGGTAAAGCTGTAAAGGATGTATGCAAAATCGGCTGCATAGCTTGTAAGATTTGTGAAAAGAATTGTCCTTACGATGCTATACATGTTACAAACAATTTGGCTAAGGTTGATTATGATAAATGCACACATTGCATGATTTGCGTGGAAAAGTGTCCGACAAAAGTAATAGAAGGAGACTTAACGTTAAAAGATCAAGCCGTGTAAAGATATGGGAGGCTGCTTTAAGCAGTCTCCTTTTTTTTGACAAAAACTATTTTTAGCACTATAATATATTAAATATAAGATTAACTGCCAAAAATATTGTAAAGGAAGATGATATGGAAGTTATTGAAAAAATAAAAGAAGAACTGAAAGGAAAAGAAATACTCTTGTCATCCCTTGACAAAGACAAAACTGCCTTGGTTGTGATTGATATGGTAAAAGGTTTCGTTAATACCGGTGCCCTGGCATCGCCAAGAGTAGCGGCTATAGTTGAAAATATTGCAGAGTTAAACAAAAAAATGAAGGGATACAAAAAGGTATTTTTCCTGGATAGTCACAGTGAAAACTCTGAGGAGTTTCACAGTTTTCCTCCTCATTGCATAAGGGGAGGGGAGGAAGCAGAGTTGATTCCTGAACTTAAAACAGAGGATTCCAGGGGAGAAGAAACATACTACATTGAAAAAAACAGTACCAACGGATTTCATGCGGAAGGTTTTAAGGAATGGATAAAGAAATATGAGGATGCGGTTGACAATTATATTGTTACGGGTTGTGTAACGGATATCTGTGTGCTGCAGTTTTCATTGACCCTGAAATCTTATTTCAATGAAAAAAACAAGGAAAAAAGGATTATCATACCGGCAAATGCCGTAGAAACCTATGACGGAGGAACCCATGACGGTGACCTGATAAATTTGTTTGCTTTATACAATATGCATGTCAGCGGGATAGAAATCGTCGATAGAATAAAATAACGGGAGTAGGTCATGTATTATAATAATTTTGGCGATAGAAGGCTATCAATGCTCATGGATTTTTATGAATTAACCATGGCAAACGGATATTTCTCAAACGGGATGAAGGATGAAATAGTGTATTTTGACCTGTTTTTCAGGAAAAATCCGGACGGGGCAGGCTTTTCCATAGTGGCAGGCCTGGAACAAGTAATTCAATATATAAAAGAGTTAAGGTTTTGCGATGAGGATATTGAGTTCCTAAGAAGCAAAAAATTATTCACGGAAGACTTCCTGCAATTTTTAAAGGAATTCAAGTTTTCCGGCGACATTTATGCAATTCCTGAAGGAACCCCCGTATTTCCCAATGAGCCTTTGATAACGGTAAGGGCAAAGACCATTGATGCTCAAATAATTGAAACCATGATGCTATTGACGATAAACCATCAAAGCTTGATTGCCACCAAAGCAAATCGGGTGGTGAGGGCTGCCAAGGGCAAACCTATAATGGAATTTGGAGCAAGAAGAAGCCAGGGCTATGACGGGGCCATATACGGAGCAAGGGCAGCTTATATAGGAGGAGTTATGGGAACTGCCACAACATTGGCTGATGAAGCCTTTGGCGTTCCGGCCCTGGGAACCATGGCTCACTCATGGGTTCAAATGTTTGAAAGCGAATATGAAGCATTTAAAGCTTATGCCTTGTGTTATCCGGATAATTGTAATTTATTGATTGATACCTACAATGTTTTAAAAAGCGGATTACCAAATGCAATCCGTATATCCAGGGAAGTTCTGGAGCCCATGGGCAAGAGGCTTAAGGGTGTAAGGATTGACAGCGGCGACATAGCATACCTGAGCAAGAAATGCAGGAAAATGCTCAATGAAGCAGGACTTCATGACTGTGCCATCGTTGCGTCAAACAGTTTGGATGAATTCATCATTTCCGATTTATTGGATCAGGGGGCAAAGGTAGATTCCTTCGGTGTTGGAGAAAGACTGATAACTGCCAAGTCAGAACCTGTATTCGGATGCGTCTACAAGCTGGTAGCGGTTGAAAAGGACGGCAAGATTATACCCAAGATAAAAATATCAGAGAATGAAGAAAAGATAACCAATCCCGGCTATAAAAAAGTCTGGAGATTATACGACAGAAAAACCAAGAGCCCCATAGCTGATGTAATAACATTGGCTCATGAAGTAATAGATGATTCAAAACCATATACTATATTCGATGAAATTCATACATGGAAAAAGAAGAAGGTAACGGATTTTTATGCAAAGAACCTACAGGTACCCGTTTTCATTAAGGGAGAATGTGTGTATGAAAGTCCAAGCTTAAACGAAATCAGAGAATACTGCAAAAAAAGGGTTGATAACCTTTGGGGAGAAGTAAAGAGATTCACAAATCCTCATACTTACTATGTTGACTTGTCCAAAGAATTGTGGGATTGCAAACAGGAATTAATATCCCAGCACAGCTTCAGGTAAGCAGATGGCCCAAATCTATGATTTGGTGCCAGTCGCTTATCCTGAGCGATAGCGAAGGATCTTCAGATGACCCAAATCTATGATTTGGTGTCAGTCGCTTATCCTGAGCGATAGCGAAGGATCTCATGGGATTCTTCGGACTAAAGTCCTCAGAATGACAGGCCAACTGTCATCCTGAGCGAAGCGAAGGATCTCATAAAACATAAGATTCTTCGAGCTAAAGCTCTCAGAATGACATTTTAAATTTATTCATACAATGAATAGGGCTTCGTTTTCGAAGCCCTCAGGTTGCTGACAAAGTCAGCACAAAAATTAAGAAAACTTAACATTAAAACCGTTGAAAAATCAACGGTTTTTCTGTATTTTTGAGCACTTTTATGGTATACTGAATATATAAAAACAGAAAACAGGAGAAAAGAAAGATGTTAACTAAGAACAATGAAAATCAGCCGAAAATGGAGTTTGTAATAATAGAAAACCTGGTTAAAAAGGATCACATACTAAGGAAAATAGATGAATATATAGATTTTAACTTCATATATGATTTAGTTGAAGATAAATATTGTTTGGATAACGGAAGGCCTTCTGTCGACCCTGTTGTTTTGTTTAAAATGATATTAATAGGATATCTGTTCGGAATAAGGTCCGAAAGAAGATTAGTCGAAGAGATACATCATAATGTTGCATACAGGTGGTTTTTGGGGTATGGATTAGAGGATAAAATACCTGATGCCAGCACAATAAGCCAAAACAGAAGAAGAAGGTTCACAGGGACGGACATATTCGAAAAAATATTTGACAATATAGTAGAACAAGCAATAAACCATAAGCTGATAACGGGCAAAATAATGTATGTGGATTCAACTCATATTAAAGCAAATGCCAATATCGGGAAATTTACAAACGAACAAGTGGAAGTGGCAATACCTGAATACATAGATGAATTAGAAAAGTCCATAAATGAAGCAAGAGAAGCCCATGGACAAAAAGCATTAAAAAAAAACGAAAAAACGGCGGAAATAAAAGACAGAAAAGTAAGCACAACCGATCCTGACAGCGGATACATGTTTAGAGACAGAAAGCCAAGGGGTTTCTTCTACTTAAATCATATGGCAGTAGACGGAGAAAACAACTTAATAACAAGTGTATTGCCAACAACGGCAGCAATAAATGATGCAGTACCATTTTTAGGGATAATAGAAAGATTAAAAGAAAAATATGATTTAAAATATATAGGAGCGGATGCAGCATATTATACGGCAGCAATAGCAAAAGGACTAAAAGATATGGGAATAAAAGCTGCCATAGCAAAGAAACTTGGACCCAAACCCGCAGGTAAAATGAGCAAATTAAGTTTTGTTTATGTAGAAGATCTTGATATATATGTATGTCCGGAAGGAAGCAGCTTAAATTACAGAACCACAACAAGAGACGGATACAAGGAATATTGCAGCAATAAAGACATTTGTGATAAATGCCCAAAACGAGAAAAATGCATATATGATAACCAGAACATTAGAACAATAAGAAGGCATGTATGGCAGGAATACCTGAGTGAAATAGACAGATTTAAGGAAAAAACAGAATTAGGAAAAAGAATTTATAAGAGAAGAAAAGAAACAATAGAACGTGCATTTGCAGATTTGAAAGAATTGCACGGGCTTCGTTATGCCCGATTCAGGGGACTTGAAAAAATGAAAGAACAATGCCTGCTGACCGCAGCAGCATATAATATAAAGAAAATTGCCACTATATTAGGTGGATTTTTTAATGCTTATTTGAATTTTTGTTGCAATATCAATAAAATATTGATTTTTTGCTAAATCATCATATGTATAGGATTAATTCATTTAATACATAAAATGAAAACCCGCTAAATAGCGGGTTTGTCAATAGTCTGAGG
>Ga0255342_1004488_pt1 | contig 14203 bp, 9 predicted proteins | sample wastewater_treat_3_FD_192416 | JGI IMG/M metagenome (GOLD analysis project Ga0255342, IMG submission 192416) | Wastewater microbial communities from Lulu Island WWTP, Vancouver, Canada - plant14 | ecosystem: Engineered > WWTP > Wastewater > Unclassified | place: Canada: Vancouver, British...
ACCAACGCGACGGAACTGGCGCGTGCGCGGATGTTTACGGACGATGGCGGACCGAACCTGATCACGGAAAGTGCCGACAACTTTCTGTCAGGCATGCTGGCATTGGCGCAGGACGGTACGCTGACAGTGCCTGCCGAAGCCGGCAATCTGGTTATGGCGTGCGGCGTTACCGCATTGACGGCAGGTCCGCCGGAACCGGTCTTGACCATCGATAATGGCGGGTTGCCGCTCTGCTTCGGCTCAACGGGTGCGTGGCCTTCGGTGCTGGACGCGAAGATCGTGAATGCGGGCGGCTTGATACTCACCAACCGTGTTTGGTTGCGCCGCATGCCGGAAACGCCGTATACGATCGCGGCGGGCTCAGACCTCGCGCTGGATGGTGCCGCATTGCTGGGCCCCTCCGCGCTGAACCTGACCGATTACTCGGTGCGTGTGGTGCGTGACGACTCGGTCGGCGGCGACGGCTCGGTCACCGCGAACGCGGGAACCGCCGTGTGGTTTGACACGATGCGCTTCATTGACAACCGCCTCACGAACAGCACCGCGCCACAGACCTACGACAACGATGTCGTGCTGAACGGAGGCACTGCCCGTTTCACCGGTGCCGGGACGATCACCTACACGGGAGCGTTGACCGGAACCGGATCGGTTGTTAAAGACGGTACAGGCGACCTGGTGCTGTCGGGCTCTGGTTCATCGCTGTCCGGCACGTTGAGGATCGTCTCCGGTCGTGTGCTGCCGGCCGACGAGACTGCCCTGGGCGGTGCGACGGTACACCTGAATGGTGGACGCCTCGCGAATCCCGTCGGCGGCGACCTACTGCTGGCTACCACGCCGGTCACCGCGCAGGGAGGCGGATTCGAGGTGAGCGGCGTCGGTGAGATGATGACGGTCAACAGCGTGATCACGGGGCTGGCGAACGTGTCGAAATGGGGCGACGGCATTCTGACGCTCGGCGGCAACGAGCAGAACGCGGGTCTCTCTGTGCATGTGCGCGGCGGCACCCTTGCGCTCGCCAAGAGCGGCGGGGCTGACGCATACGCCGTGTTGCACGTGATCGGCGTCGAGCCTGATACGTGTGTGATGTTGACCGGGGACAACGGCAACCAGATCGGCGGCGACGTGGCACTGTCGGGCGGTGTGCTGGACCTGAACGGCCGGAGCGAAACGCTCGGCGTACTCACCAACACGCTGGCCGGCGGCAGCGTCATGAACAGCGGTGCGCAAGCGGCGACACTGACGGTCGGCGCGGGTAACGTCTCATCCGCGTTCACCGGCACGATCAGCGACGGTCCGGCACCGCTCGCGCTGGCAAAGATAGGGACCGGCGACTTCTCCCTCCCCATCGCATCAATCGCCTATTCGGGCGGTATGCAGGTGGAGGGCGGCACGCTGCGCATCTCCAAGCCCGAGCCGCTGAAGAGCGGACTCTCCTATTGGCTGGATGCCTCGGAGCCGAGTACGTTCACGCTTTCCAACGGTTTTGTGACAGCATGGCGTGATGTGTCTGGGGCCGGTGTTAATTTTACGCAGGCCAATCCGGCGCACCGCCCGAAGTGGATGGAAAACGCGATCAACGGCAAGCCGGCCGTGTTGTTTGGCGACGGCGAGGTGCGCACGAGGCTGGAGGCCGACAAGAAGGCGCAGGCTCGGACGGTATTCATCGTCAACCACGTGACCCGTTACGTGGGTCTGGGTGGTCTCTGGGGGCAATCCTTGGGGGATACGGGAGTACGCCTGCGCTCACCCACCGCATGGCAACACACCGGTAATGGCGCGAACAAAAATGACTTCTCGTATAACGGCGAGATGTTCATCAATGGCGGTGCTGGGTACTCGTTTGCGGGCCGGCCGCTGCATATTCTTACCGCCGTCAGTGCTTCCACTTATGATTTCCAAGCGGCCCTCGGCGACTACTGGTTCAGTTCCCAATATGCCCGCTACTTCGTCGGATATGTCGGCGAGGTGCTGGTGTACAATCGCGTGTTGACAGTGGAAGAGCGTCAGGCGGTCGAGGCGTATCTGACTGAGAAATGGTTCGGCGGAACGGGAACGTCAATTGAACAGCCGGTCGTGGTCGGACAAGCCGGACGGTTGGCGGTCAACAATTTCAATGCCGTGTTCAGCGCACTTTCCGGCAATGGCCGGGTACACGCCGAAAACAACAGCGTGGTGACTTTGACAGATTACGAGGCCTTCACGGGGACGGCCTCAGGTCAGGGCGTAGTCGCGCTGCAGGCGGCGGACGGTGCCAACGCCTACATCATGTCCAAGGGTATCAACACTGTGATTCGCAATGACGGCGCTCTGCCGATGTCGGTGGTCGTGACCAATGCTGGGGCGGAAACGTTTATCGGTTCGTTGCAGGACGGCGTCTCCGAACTGGGCCTCACGCAGACTGGAACCGGGAATACTTACTACACCGGAATAGACAGCACCTATACCGGCGCAACGCGGATCGAGGCCGGCACGGCGACGGTGGTCTCGGGGGTTCTGACCAAGTTTGTCCGCTTCAAACCCGGCGCGACCCGGCCCGAAGGCGCACATGTCAAAACGGGTTACCAACTTTCTGAATTCCGTCTCACCTTGGGCGGCGTCGATGTGCCGTATCCCGTCGGCACGCTGGCGACGAGTCAGGGCAAGGTTGCCGGTCCGGAGGGACCGGAAAAAGCGATCGACGGCAGTGTGGACACCAAGTTTTATCATGGTTCCGCGTCGCCGCTCTACCCGCTGGTGCTTGAGTTCCCCACTCCGGTGTTCTTCAACGGTTATGCGTGGTACACCGCGAACGATGCCGACGGACGGGATGCGATTACATGGACCGTCGAGGTCAGCGCGGACGGAACGACGTGGACGGTGGTGGACTCGCAAGACTATTCCGCAGATACCTCGTTGATCACGACCGCGCGTAAGACGTTGGTCGGGCAGTGGTCGGTGCAGGGCATGCAAAGCGCGATGAATGTCTTCTCCGATCTCTCGCCGACCACGGTGGCGGCGCCGGGCAAACTTGCAGTCTCGGGTACAAGCGAGACGGTCGGCTCGCTCAGCGGCGATGGTGCGATCGAACTGCTTGCGAACGGCACGTTCGGCATCCACACGACTGACGATGCGATCTTCAGCGGCTCATTCAGCGGTGCTGGTACTGTTGCCAAAAGCGGTACTGCCGTGCAGACGCTCTCAGGTACACTCGCGGTGGACGGCACGCTGATCGTCGAGGCCGGCGTGCTCAATCTGGATGGTGCTGTGTTGGACGGCATCACCAATATCGTGATCTGCGCGGGCGCGGAGTTGACCGGTACGGCGACAGTCAGTGGCGATCTCACCGTGACGTTCGAGACCGGCGGGTGCTACAGCGCGTCGCTGGCCGTTGCCGGGGCGCTGACCGTTGAGGGTGCCGTTACGCTGACCGTGCCGCAAGGGGTCGTGTATCCCTACTACGGAACGCTCTTCACCTTTGCTTCGGCTGATGCCGCAACGCGCCAGGCGCTGCTGAACGCAACCAAGCCGTCGTCGGCCCCCGTCGGCTATGCGGCTCTCGTGCGCGTGACCGACACTTACGCGAAACTGACCATTGCGCCGGTCGGCTCGGTGATGACGCTGCGGTAGGGGCAGAGCAAGGACGAGCAGACGCTCGTCCCTCCCGTTCTGTGTTCAAGCTTGCGAAGCGACGGGAGGGGCAAGCGTCTGCTTGCCCGGCGGCGGTCACGCCGTCATCCTCCGTGCGACTCTTAACTCTTAGTCGAATACACTTAGTCATCCACACTTAGTCATCCACACTTAGTCGCCCACACTTAATCGAAAACACTTAGTCGGTCGAACAAGCGACGAAGTGTAGGGACGAAGTGTAAAACGACGAAGTGTAGGGACGAAGTGTGCCTCGCGGCACCGCTTTTGCGCACCACCCAGCCACTGCACCCCTGCTCAAAAAGCGGCGTCGCGCGGAATACCGCTTGCCGCCGCACTCCAAATCTTTTCGACTGACTTGTGAGTGCCGAAATGGGCACAAACCACGCACTAAACTCGCGCGCCCCTGTCACTAACCGATTGCGGTTTTTGTGTTTTTTTCAAAGCGCGGACTTCGCTGTCGCTGAGTTCGCGCCACGCGCCGGGCTGCATATTGCCGATCTTGAGAAAGGCGATGCGCACGCGCGTGAGGCTGAGCACAACGAAGTGCGCCAACGAACACATTTTGCGGATCTGGCGGTTGCGGCCCTCCGCGAGTGTGAAGGCCAGCAGGTGCGTGTTGTCGCGCCCCACCTTCAGCACCTCGACCTCCACCGGCTGGATAACGTAGCCATCGATCTCAAGCGGCGAGCGCAGGGTTTCGATCTTGCTCTCCTCCATGCGCCCCGCAACGCGCGCGTGGTAGGTCTTGGTGTGGCCGTAACGCGGGTGCGTCATGCAGTGGGTCAACTCGCCGTCGTTCGACATCAGGAGCAGCCCCTCGCTCTCCTTGTCGAGCCGACCGACCGGCACGAGCCGTTCGCGAAAGTGCGGGCGCATCAAATCGCAGACCGTTGCGCCGCGTTGGTTGTCGGCTGAGCAGATTAAGCCGCGCGGTTTGTAAAGCAGGACAGTGCGCAGGCACTCGGCCTGCTTGGGCAGACTCTTACCGTTGACACGGATATCGTCCTTTTCCGGCTGCACGCGCGCGCCGGGCTCATACACGGTCTGGCCATTGACGGTGACCGCGCCGGCGGCAATCCATTCGGCAGCGTGCCGTCGAGACGCGACACCCCGGCGTGCCAGAACATTCTGTAGACGCTCACCGGTTGCAGCACGCGTGCTTTGCGGAGTGGCGCGCGATGTGGTATCGTCTGATCTCATCTATGGGACTTTCCGATCGTGAGTATATGCGGCCCGGCGCTCGCCGAAGCAACAACGTAGTGCCCCCGGCGACTTGGTGGCAGCGGCTGCGTTTCTGGCTGTGGCGCCTCTGGCACCGCGCGTGATGATTGTTAGGTGCCGCGGTAGGCGGCCAGCGCCTCTCGATAGGCAGCGGTCTCGACATAGCCGCAACTCTTGAACTCCGGGCAGAAGCCACGGTAGACGCATTCCGGCACGCAGACGCTGTGAAGCTCTGGCTCGCACTGTTTGACCTCATCCAGCACAAGCTTCCAAGCCGCTGTTGTCTCTGGGGACGCCTGACGGCAGAGCCGTTTGCGCGAGATGAAGATGAGCGCCTGCGCATTGGCAAAGCACTCGTGATCGACCGGCGCGGACTGAGGCATGGATGTACGGTCCACGCCCGTGCGGTCAGTACGCTGGGTGCTGACGAAGTGCTCGATGCCGATCTTGTGCCGGACGAAGTGAACACTGACCCAATAGGGGAGGTTGATCCACTTCCACTTGAACATCATCTGGCGGATGGGCGAATGTTCAGAGAGCAGGATGCGGCGCTTCCAAACGCTGCTGGGCTCTTTCTCCCCCTCTGCCATGCGGATGGTGGTACGCGCGGCATCGGCGACATCGCGCCATGCAAAACGCGTCTTGAAATACTTGAGGGTGACAGACGGTTCCATGGAGTGAAGTTTGGCTTTTTTTACGGAAGAAAGCAATACGAAATAAAGAACTCACACTAAGGCACCAAGGGCACTAAGGTTTTTTGGGGGGCGAGTGTCCCCGCGAGCCACCTTTTGTACTGCGCACGGATGGAATCGAGAGAATCGACGGAATCGAACCCTTCGAATCTTTCGATTCCTTCGGCAACTTACTACCTCTTGTTTCCGCCAGCACCAGCCTATGGCAGGGGCTGAGTGATGCTGGCCTTCACCTTGAAGAAGCGGCGTGATGTTGTCGCATCGATGTCCGTGAAGACAAGGTCGCCGTCCGTTGTCGCGCAGATGCTCCGTAGCAGTTCCCAAGTTCCGCCGAGCGTATTCACCCCGTAGAGCACGTACCACATTCCGCTCTTAGCGTTGACGATCTTGATGGCGAGCGTTGTGCCGTCGAAGACGAGCGCCGTGCCGTCCGTGGCGAAGAGCGGCGCGACGAGGCCGTTAGCGACCGCCGTAGTCGCCGCGCCATCCACGGCGGCCGTGTATCCGGTACTGCCCGCCGTGAAGGTGTAGTCGCCGTCCGGCAGCCAGAGGTAGAGCTTGCCGTTTTCGTCAGCAACGAGATCGTGTACGCCGTAGGGTTCGAGCGCCGTAACGACGATAGCCGCATTAGGCGTGAGGTTCGTCACCGTCACGCACCAGACATGCGCCGTACCGTTGCTGGGCGCGGGGGAGATACTGTCGTTCGCAAGGCAGATCGAGCCGCCGGTAAAGGTGTTCGAGACGGAGTACATTCCGCTGCTACCCGGACCGATATCCGCACTGCCGTTTTTGCCCTGCGCGGAGACCGTGCCGCTGGTGATGGTCACTACATTGCCGTTGCCATAACGGCCGCCGCCGATACCCGCGCCATACATGCCGCCCGTTGCCGTGACCGTACCGCCGTTGATGATTACTGCACCGCCGTCGACACAGTAGTAGCCGCCGCCGATGCCTGCGCCGTACATGCCGCCCGTGGCCGTGATCGTACCACCGTTGATCGTCACCGTGCCGCCCGCGCCTTCTTTGCCGCCACCGACGCCTGCACCGAAGGCACCACCCGTTACTGTCAGTGTGCCTGCCGCGTCGCTGGGCGCGTTGGTGATGGAGACCGACGCGCCCGCCGGGACTTCGAGGCCCGCGCGGTTCTGTCCCGAGGCGAGCGTATTTGCTCCCGCGAGAAAGAGCGAGACATCGGCATTCTGCTCCAACTCGAAGACGCACTGGCCACCGCCGGTGGTCTGGAGCGTCAGATCGGAGAGTGTGACCGCGTTCGTCACATCCGCCGGGACGACGACGCGCACCTTGCCCGCCGTGTTCGTACCAGAGAGCGTGAAGGCTCCAGCCCCGGAAAGCGTAAGCGTGCCCGAGACATACGCCCAGCCCGTGCCGTACGAGCTGGCGGCATCATCGAGGGCAACACCGTTTACCGTCACCCCGGTGGGAGCGGCGCTGGCCTTTACTGCGAATGCGATGAACAACGCAGTCAGAATTTTGCTCCGGCTTCGTTTCTTCATGGCAGTGTTCCTTGTTATGAACATATGATGAAGAAAGGACGGGGGCAAGGCAAGAGGTTTTGGAAGTTCATCTCCCAAATCCTAATTCCTAAATCCTAAATCCTAAATTTCCCTTAACTCCCTTGGGTGTCGCCGAAGGGTTATGTTATACTGGGCGCGATGTCCATGGAATTGATTTTTTTGGGGACGGGAACATCGGTCGGCATTCCCATGATTGGTTGCCACTGCCCGGTGTGCTCGTCTGATAACCCCCGCAATGTCAGGCGGCGTACGAGTCTGTATGTGAAAACGGATGAGGTCGCTCTGGTGATCGATACGCCGCCGGATTTCCGCCAGCAGATGTTGGATTTCCGCATCGAGCGAATGGATGCCGTGGTCTTTACCCATGCGCACGCTGACCATATTTTTGGATTCGATGACATTCGCCGTTTCAATACCCTGAACGGTAAGGTGATCCCGGCATACGGCGACGCCGAGACGCTGGCGGATGTGCGGCGCGTGTTCAATTACATCGGCAACTGTCCCTCGCCGCAGGGCCTGTACCGGCCGCTGGTGGATTTTGTCGAGGTGTCGGGGTCGTTTCAGGTCGGGGATATCTGTCTTACGCCGCTGGACGTGCAGCACGGACGCAAGATGACAGGGTACTTGATGGAGGCGGGCGCGCTGCGTGTGGGGTATGTGCCGGACTGCCATGCGATGCCGGCGGCGACGGTCAAACAACTGGTCGGCGTGGATGTGATGATTTTGGATGCGCTGCGGTATCGGCCGCATCCCACGCACATGAGCGTGGAGGAGAGCCTCGCGTTGCTGGAGCAGATTGCGCCCCGGATTGCATACCTGATCCATCTTTGTCATGATGTGGATCATGACGTGTTGGAATGTGCGTTGCCCGCCGGAGTGCGGGTTAGTTATGACGGGCTCCGGGTGAGGCTGGAGGCGGGTGCCGAAGGCGTTGTATGGACAGAGGAGGAAGCATCATGAGAAGAGTATCGGGGTGGGGATGCGTTGTCAGTGTGTTGCTGCTGGCGATTGCGGCGCGTGCGCAACAGCTTGAGGTCAAGCTGACGCTGGCATACTCGGTGTTTATTGTGGGCGAGCCGGTGGTGCTGCAGGTTGACCTCTTGAATGCGACGCGCGATCTGATCGAGGTCGGCGGGCCGAAGGCGACCGCGATCTTGCTGATGGAGGTGACCAGGGGAGATGCGAACAATGAACTGAAACCGTTCCGCGATGATCCGGTGGTTGCGCCGTTCACGTTGAAGCCGGGAGAGACGACACAGCACCGTTTGGCACTCGATAAATGGTTTTCGCTCGAACGCGAGGGCAAGTATATGGTGCGCGCGGTTCTCGTGCATCGCGGCATGCGTTACGAATCGGTCAAAAGGAGCTTTGATGTGGTGCCGGGGATGTCGCTGGGCGGCGGCATGCAAATGTTTGTGGATCGTGAACATCTCAAGCGTCAGTTCAAGCTGGTCTTTTGGCACCGCAACCAAGAGGATCGGTTGTTTCTACGTGTCGAAGATGAACCCGGCGAGAGGATCTGGGATTCGATTGATCTCGGGGCGCTGATGCGTGCCTCGCAGCCCAAACTTGACATTTCGCCGGAAGGTGAGGTGACCGTTATTCATCGGGCGACACAGGATGCCTTTTTGCGAACGGTGTTGTGGTCGTTGCCGGATGTCATTGAGATCGTCGAGCGTAACACGTTGATCGATCCTGAAATCTCCGCTTCGCAGCGGGTCAATGCCCTGTACGGCGAAGGTGCCGCAGAGCGGGAAGAATCAAAGAAATCGTGGTGGAAGTTCTGGTGAAAAGGAGAAACTGGCATGCGTTCGGAATCATGATCGCGGTGGGTGCGATGCTGGGATGCGCATCAACGCGCCACGCCGAAACGGTGGAGGAACCGGCCGTCCCGCAGGCGGATGCCGCGCTGGCGGCGTATGATGATCTCGCAGTGCTGACAGAAGCGTTGCTGCTGGTGCAGCGGCATTATGTGGAAGAGGTGCCGTTGCGCGAGATGATCTACGGCGCGATCGATGGCATGCTGCTCGGGCTGGATCCCAACTCCTCGTTCCTGCCGCCGGCGCCGTTGGCTGAATTGGAGGAGGAGACGCGCGGTTCGTTCAGTGGAATCGGTGTGACTGTCGGTCTTGAAAAAGAAGGCGTCAAGGTGATCGCGCCGATGGAAGACTCACCGGCGTTCAAAGCCGGCATCCATGCGGGCGATACGATCAAGGCGGTCGACGGCGTAGAGCTGTCCGGAACTTCAATCGAAGAGGCCGTCGAGGCCATACGCGGCGATAAGGGTTCTGAGGTCAAGGTGACGGTGAAGCGCGCGGATGGTGAAACGGTCGATGTGACGCTCGTGCGTGACGACATCAAACTGGACAGCGTCAAAGGCGTGCGTGAACTGGGCGACGGCATCGGCTATTTGCGTATCACTCAGTTCAATGAACATGCGGGTGAGGATTTTGCCCAGGCGATGGCCCACCTGAAGAAAGCCGATGTTAAGGAATTGATTCTGGACCTGCGCGATAATCCGGGCGGATTGCTGGAGTCGGCCGTGGCCGTGACCGAGCAGGTCTTGGAACGCGGCACGGAAATTGTCAGCGTGCGCGGGCGTGATGCTAAACGACCGCAACAACGCTATGAGGCGGGCCCCTGTAAAAAACGCTTCACAAAGATTCCGCTCGCGGTGCTGGTAAACGGCAACAGTGCGAGTGCGGCGGAGATCATGGCGGGCGCACTCAAAGCGCACAAACGGGCTGTGTTGGTCGGCGAAACCACCTACGGCAAGGCATCGGTGCAAAATGTGGTCAAGTTGGCGTTGCGCCCCGATTGCGCGGTGCGCTTGACGACGGGCTACTATTACACGCCGGATGACGTGATGATCCACGGCAAAGGGATCGTACCGGATGTGGCGGTTCCGGTTCCGAAGCACGTATGGCGGCAGGTGCAGATGCGCCGGATGCTTGAAGAGCGGCCGGGCGCGACGCGCAGCGGCGTGACAAACACGGTGAACGACGTTCGCGACGTACAGTTGGAGCGCGCTCAAGAGTTATTGAAGAGCGCACGCGTTCCGAACAATGGGTGAGGTGAGAGGCCGGGCGATGCTTGTCTTGGGGATTGAAACATCCTGCGATGAATCCGCTGCCGCTGTGGTTGAGAATGGCCGGCGTGTGCTTTCGAGCGTGGTCTACAGCCAAGTCCCGCTGCACCAGCCGTATGGCGGTGTGGTGCCGGAGATCGCGTCGCGCAGCCATGTCGAAAAGATCGGCGGGGTGATCAGTGCGGCGATGCGCGAGGCTTTTGCGCCCGGCACATCCGACGGGGCGGTCGCGCCGGAGTGGTGGTCGCAGATCGACGCCGTCGCCGTGACCTACGGCCCCGGTCTCGCCAGTTCGCTGATCGTCGGGCTCTCCGCCGCCAAGGGGCTGGCGTTACGATTGGGCAAGCCGTTGGTGGGGATCAATCACATCGAGGCGCACCTGCATTCAGTTTTCCTGACGCCGTCTGCGCCTGATCCGTTGGCGGCCGGGCCGCTGTTGGGCCTGGTGGTCTCGGGTGGACACACCTGTTGGATCGACTCTGATCGACCGGGGCGCTATCGGATCATCGGCCAGACGCTCGACGATGCGGCCGGTGAAGCTTTTGACAAGGCTGCGAAACTGTTGGGGCTGGGTTATCCCGGCGGGCCGGTGATCGACCGTGTCGCGCGTCAGGCCGCGCGGCGCGATGCCGTGGCTTTTCCCAAAGGCAGTCCCAAACCCGGTAATCCGGCGCTCGGCGATATGTGCGCCGAGTTGTGTGTGAGCTTCAGTGGGCTCAAGACCGCCCTGATGTATCGGTTGCGCGAACAGCCGCCACGCGATGATGCGGATGTGGCTGAGATTGTGGCCGCGTATCAGGAGGCGATTGTGGAGGCGCTGACCGAACGCTGCGCGCGTGCCTTGCGCGGTACTCGTTACCGTGCCTTGGCAGTCGGCGGCGGGGTCTCGCTGAACCGCCGCCTGCGCGAACGGCTGCAGGAAGTTGCAGCGGATACCGGTGTGACGCTGCTGATGGCAGAACCGCGTTTCTGTGGAGATAATGCCGCGATGATCGCGGGGTTGGCGGGCATGGGTGTTGGTATCGTCGGCGAAGAGGCGATGCGGCTGGATGTGGCACCTGCATTGGAGGCTGGTGGATGAGAACGGTATGGCTGTTGTTGATGCTATGGATGGCGTTCGGTGCGTATGGGGCGCCTCAGACACTCGTCGTGGCTTTTTGGAATGTCGAAAACCTTTTCGACACCGAGGACGACCCCGATAACAAAGGGGATGATGCCTATACACCGAGCGGCTGGATGCGTTGGACACCTTGGCGCTACCGTACGAAACTTGAGCATCTCGCTGAGGTCATTGCGCTTATGAAGCCGGATGTGCTCTGCCTGACGGAGGTTGAAAACCGGCGCGTGCTCGAGGATTTGTCGGCGACCTTGCTGTCGCGCCATTCCTGCGCGTTACCGGTCATTGTCCACCGTGACAGCCGTGACAAGCGCGGCATCGATGTGGCGGTGATGACGCATTTGACACCGGTTGTCACGAATTGGCTGGAAACCGCCGCAGGCCAGCGCGAAGTGCTGGCGTGTGAATTCGATATCGACGGACGGCCTTTGACGGTTGTGGTCAACCATTGGAAATCGCAGCTTGGCAAGAAAGCGGAGAGTGACGAGATCCGCCGTCAGGAGGCGTTGGTCGTACGCGCGTATTTGGATGAACGGTTGGCGCGTGATCCGGCCGCCGCCGTGCTGGTGGCCGGTGATTTCAACGACGAGCCGGAGTCGCCGATACTGGTAGAAACGGCTGGGCTGGTGCCCGACGAAGCGCGTGTACGCGCCGATGCGAGCGGCCGTTCTCTTTTCAATTTAGCGGTCAGCCTGCCCAAGGAGAAAAGGGTCACCTACTACTACGCGGCGGGCAAAAAGTGGAACGTCATGGACTCGATCAGCGTCACGCGCGGCATGCTGGAGAATATCGAACCGGCCGCGCCCTGGCAGGTGGTCAAGGACGGTTACTCAGTGTTCAAAACGCCCGCGCAATGCGACGAGGACGGCATCCCCATTCCCTTCCGGTTTGTGCGTAGCAAAACCAAAGGAAACGCCTTCAAGACTGGCTACTCCGATCACTTCCCTGTGCGGGTCAAACTCGAGGCGCGACGAGAATAGCTTTGCGCGAATTCTGGCCGTTCAACTGCTCCTTTTAGGTGGAGAGATTGACTGACGACTGACGGCGATCCCGATCCCGATTTGGATGAAACCTTGAAACCTGAAACCAAAGAGAGTTGAAGGTTCAACAGCTACTTCTTCGTCTGGCGAGAGGGTTTCGGCCCGCCGACCGGCGTGAAGGTTTTGGTCTCGCCCTGCTTGCTGCCTGTCCACGATTTGCCGTCAAATCCCTTGGTCGCGGCGCCCGAGGTGATCTTGACCTCGTCGGCCAGACCGATCTCTACAATCTTGACATCATCGACATAGAGATAGCCGGTGTTGCACTTGTCGACGCCGGTGGCATCGAGCGCAAGAATCTTGAGCATCAGCCATTCGCAATTTTCCAGATGGCTCTGCTGGAGTTCAGAACGGCCGGGAGTCGGGATGACGCGCTCAACCCGCTTCCACTGTTTCGGCACATGGGAGAACTCGCCGGTTTCGGCGTTGTTGAAGTAAATGACTTGAAAACGCACGGCTTCGCGCAGATCGGCAAACGAGGGGTTGTTGCTTTTGACGGCGCGCGGATGCCATCGGTAGCCGATCGGATAGATGCGGCATTTGGGACCCGGCCCGCCCTTTGTACCGATCGAGCGCGCCGAGAGTGAAATCATGTATTTCTTCTTAGGATCAAACCGGATAGGGGCCGTGTAAACCTGCACGCCTTGGTTGATGCACACCTCGTGGATTGAGGCGTCCAGGCGCATCACATGCTTCCGCATGGAGGCTTTGTCCTCCACGACCGACACGTATTTGTGGTTGTTCAGGTAGTGCTTGTTGTGGTCGAAGACGTAGAGCCAATGGTTGAGCGGGTCTGTCTCGTCATCGAAGTGCCCGTTTAGAACGAGGTTCAGAGCATCGGGGGGTGTTTTTTGCGCATGCGCGGGGTGTATCGCGCAGACGCCTAGAATCAGCGCTGCGGCGATCCAGAAAAATGAGCGTGAGGTGTGTGTCATGGCGTCTCCTTTTTCATTACGACATGTTCTTCAATTTTCGTGTGACCCATTCTAGCGACAGCAGCGCGATCAGGCAAGCCAGCACGAACGGGGTTTGCCAAAGCGAACGGTATTCGAGCTTGCGTTCGCGCCGTTCACTGACATGCAAGTCCTGAAGAGCGGCATCGATCTCCGCCGGCGTGCCGTAACGGCCACCACTCGAACGCGCCAACGCCTTCAAAACCTTATCGTTGATGGGCTTCAGCACCATCTCTTGTGAGGTCGCGCGCACCGTGAAGAGGCACGGCGTGGACTGGACCTTCTTGCCGTCGATCTCGACGGTCGCCATGGCGCGGTAGTTGCCGGGTTCGTTCGGGGTGAACTCAGCCACGTACCCTGGGATCTCCGCGCCACCTGCGGCCTGGATCGTGCGTCCCGCCATGGTGAGCGGGATGACGCGGTCGGAGGGCGTCGTGATCTCGCATGCCACCTTCCAGTTCTTGCGGGTTTCGTTGGGCGGAATCACCAAGCGCCCTTGCAGGATCGCGGGATCGCCCACGGCGATCGTGCCGGCATCGGTAAAGAGTTCGAGGTGATACTTGTCGAGATCGCTTTCAGACGGTGACATCCACTGTACGATCTGACGCCAGAACTTCGGATAAGGCTTGTCTTCGCCGGGCTGCATGACCCAGCGCCAGAGCGAGTCGGTCAACACGGCCAGCACCTTGCCTTGACCGTAGACACGCGAGACCAGAAGCGGGTGGTTGCCGCTGTCGGTCTGCGCCTCGGCCAGTGCGAACGCGCCGCCGGAGAGGGTGGCGCCGGTAAAGACGGAGAGCACGGGCGGCAAGGTGGCCGGCATATCGGGGTTGTTGGCCAGAGCGGGGTGGGCGCGTCCCTCGGCGGTCCAGACGACGTTGAAGCGGCCCTCGATCGCCGGTGCGCCGGTGCGCGTGAAGGGCAGCAGCTTGG
>Ga0255342_1004493_pt1 | contig 14190 bp, 26 predicted proteins | sample wastewater_treat_3_FD_192416 | JGI IMG/M metagenome (GOLD analysis project Ga0255342, IMG submission 192416) | Wastewater microbial communities from Lulu Island WWTP, Vancouver, Canada - plant14 | ecosystem: Engineered > WWTP > Wastewater > Unclassified | place: Canada: Vancouver, British...
CTCTTCTAAACTTTGAATCTCGCAACGAGTCAGATAAAGCTTTTTCATACTTATTCCATACATCTGCGATAAGACTTTTCTTAAATGGCAATGCAACGTGAAAATTATAATAAATTGGACATTTACCAGTTATCAGTTTTTCTAATCTCTGATTACTATCTAGCACATGCTGTAAGAAACACTTACCAACGCCTCTATATAGCTTATCATGCTCGGGATTGCAAGTTAAGTATCTAGTTGTCTTAGCGTTATCTACGGGCAAATCATTTTGAAAAAAATCAGTTTCTTTAGATGGATTTGGAAAGAAAAAATCATCATTGCAATAGATAAAATTCTCACTTAAATCGGGTATTTTATGAAGCATTCCTTCAATAACAAACGTGTTAAATGTAGGTAAGAACTCTTCTGGAATATAATCTTTATGATACACTATATGAAGTTTCGAATTTGAAGTATTTAACCAATCTGGTATCTGTGATTCAGATTGCAGTATTAAATGAATTTTTCTAACCCATAGACAATTTACATCAATACCTCTAAAAAAGTATTTGAAAATATCAAGATCTCGAGTTCTCTGTTTTGAATTATCACTTTTGCAATCACTATATTTTTCATGCAAAGTTTGCCAATTTTCATCATTTGGATTTACATACGGTACTACTATATCAATCATCTAATAAATATCCTTTTAACAAATTTATTCTTTTTATGTTTCCAAATTAGATAAGCGCCAAATAGAAATTCAGTAAAATAACCACAAATTCTCGGTGGAAGTTCCCTTTTAAAATATGCTTCTGCTGCTCTATATGAGTCAAGAACATCAAAAATAAATGTACAGTATTCGTTAATAACTTCTTTTTTTGCAATAAACATATTACACATAGCGTGATGGTCGTTTTCTAAATAGTTACTACATATATCATAATATTCTTGACCTACGTAATGCTTGCAAAAAATTAAAAATTTTTGCATTTCATCCCATTTACCATTTTTAATTAACCAAGTTTTAATTGGTCTAGTTTTTGAATATTCAGTAGAACAATTTGTCAAAATATCGCAGTTTTGTAATAAATTTTTAATTTCACTTTCCGAAAGTAGTTTACCTTCATCATTGACAAAGTATCTTCTATAATGTTCCAACCCAACAATGTCGTCATCACAGTGTTTCCACAGATAATACAGACCTGTCAATTCACAATACCAAGGGTTTAGAAAGTCGATATTGTCGCCTTCATGTGGCTGATCAATTAAAAACTTCTCCCTTATATTATCCAAGGGTAAAAACTTGTTCTTGCTACTTCCTACTACGTATATTTTCATATCACTATTATATATATTCCTTTACAGCTTGATAATGAATTTTATATTCATGTGTCATCAACCATGCACCAAATATATATTCAGCGACATAGCCAATACTACGTCTTAAGTGTATAAAATCTTCTTTTTTCAAAGTACTCAGCTCACCGAATAACCATTCACAGTATTCATCGATAATTTCTTTTCTACAAATGAACATATTACACTGTGCAAAATATGGAGCAGTCGTGAAGAAACGTCTAATGCAATTTTTGTGAAATTCATCTAAATTGTCGATAAATTTATTAAGTAATGCTAGCATGCGTCTATTACCTTTCCACCAACCAAGAGCGTCGTGTTTAGCAAAATCATGACGTTTACATATAACATCGGCTGTCTTTAACAAACTGTTTATTTCTGTTTCTGAAAGTAATTGTCCGTGCTTCGTTTACAAAATAACGTCTATAATGTTCAAGTCCAACAATATTTTCTGTAGAATTTTTCCAAAGCCAATATAGTCCAGTTAGTTCACAATACCACGGATTTAAAAAATCTATGTTAGCACCTTCATGCTGTTGATCTATCAGGAATTTTTCTCTAATACTATCAAGTGGAAGAAACTTATTTTTACTACTGCCTACAACGTATATTTTCATATATCTATTTATACCTTAAAATCTACCGTTTAATCGCGTAAGTTCTTTGTTGTATTCATCTACTGAGTGCCATGCGATCTTATAGCCTTTCATTAAAAGCCATGCACTCAGAATGAATTCAGAAACATATCCGATACCTCTCGGATATCTATCTAAATCATCTTGTGTAAAATTCTTCGCTAATGTGAAAAACCAATTGCAATATTCGTCAATAATCTCTTTTTTGCAAATAAACATATTGCACTGTCCAAAATATGTAAGTGTTTTGAGACAGTGCAATATATAATCTCTTTCATCTGGTTTTGCCCATTCTAGTAAGCGTATTATATAACCCAGATTTATCGGACTCAGATATTCCCATGCGCACTTGTACTTACTGTATTTTGTAAAGTCCCAATAACGCATTATTACATCATTGTTTGCTAAAATCTGATTTATTTCTTCTGTTGAAAGAACTTGATGATAATCATTAGCAAAGTAACGACAATAGTGTTCAAGACCAACAATTTTTGCTGTAGAATGTTTCCACAAGTAGTACAAGCCAGTTAATTCACAATACCAAGGATTTAAATTATCAATGTTGTCTTCTTCATGTTTCTGATCAATTAAGTATGGTTTTCTAATATCGTTCAACAAAAATCTATTTTTAGAACTACCGAACAACATATATATCAACACTATCAAGTTTAGCTAAACACGTATCATAAAAACGCTTTGCTGCAAAATTCGGTTCGAGTGTTTCTACACCAGTAAGAATTTTTACATTGTCATATTTAGCAAGTTCGTTCAACTGCTCAGTAGTGTATACAGAGTCTTTATAAATTGTTTTAAAATTACAAACGCAGAACATCGGTTTTTCTGCATTATGCTGCATTCTAACGAGTCGTCTTTTATACTTATCTGCAACTAATTCAATGCAATTTTTGTAAAAAACGTATGCTCCCTCTTTTCTAGGCACATCAAACTCTTTACTTTGACGATAGTGTACATATTCAATTCTGCATTTATTGTCGAATACTGCTACTGGATAATTATCTTCAGTAAGTTCAAATACAGGATTGTCAAAATCTATGCTGTCCCAATGCTCAATGAGATATTTAAATGAATCAAAACGTATTACTGTACTTGCAAATGGATTTTGATAAGCACAATTCAATAATTTGTAAATTTCAGCTGATAAACAATTTTGCGAAATTAAATTCATATTAAACCTTGTAATTGTTAATGTATGTTAACATTCTATCAAATCCTGTTGTGCCGAGAATTACATCATCCATAATATGACCGAATACTTTACAATCAGTAAAATCAAACAAATGTTCATAACCCAATCTATCATCAGCTACGCCAATATTTGGTAAGTACACATTTGTTTTCTGCCATGCTTCAGGTGTAGCAATAAAGCCATTTAAAATAGTCATACCCAAATTTTTATGTGTAAATGGACAGCAAACAGTTGCACCAGATTGTGTATTGTTCAAATACCAGTCGTAATTGTCATAAAACTCATTTTTCCAAACTGCACGACATCTTAGCTGATCGTATAGATTTTTGCTATTACCGGCGCCCTTTGTGTGAATGTACAAGACGGGTTTGTTTGTCTTGATGCTAAGTTCTTTTGCATATTTTAATGCTGGAAATTCAAATAGCGAACCAGGTGCTTCTTGATTAACAACAGTTACTGAATACTTTTCAGTAAGCCAAGGCAACATTTCTTCTTTAATCTTTTTACCAGATTCAGTCAGCAAACACCCAAATACACATAAAATCGGACTACCAACCTTTTCGTATTGTGTTTCTACTGTGCAGTGATGTTGTGATAAAAATTCTTGAGTTAGTTTTAACTCTGGAATGTGTTTGCGTATATCGGATGTGTGTGACAATGGATTGAACAGTGCATGACTTACACCACAGAAGTTTTTCCAAGCAATGCTAGCTTCATCACTATCAATAGAGTATCTGCCGACTACATTGACATAGCATTCATTTAAAAAACCTTGTTCATACCACATGCGATCATCTGGTATGTGCAGATGCTTAACCATTTGTTGTGCTGCTGCGGGATTTAACACAAAGCCGTTGAACCAAGTAATGCGTTTGTTTTTACTGACAATTGGTGCTGCTACAGTCGGTTCATCACAGTTTATTTGATCGAAATACCAGTCAGCGCACTTGTTAAATTCGTGCATCCATAACTGTCTAACAAACTTCTGATTACCGTGAATATTTGCTGCACCTTTTGTGTGCACATATAACACTGGTTCATTTGTTGCTAATGACAATTGTGCTGCTTGCATCATTGCAGGAAATTCAATAAGAGCACCAGGAGGATCTTGTTCTACACAAATCAGATCATACTTTTCACGCAACCAAAGTTGCATTTCTTCTTTGATTCTAAGACCTTCTTCTGTCTTAAGAACACCAAGAACACATTTTCTTTTCATCATAATCTCACAATGTTTCTTTTATTTATATTCAAAATTCAGGAAACTGTCTTCTAATACCGCGGTAATGTTACTGCTTTGTATTCTGTAATTTCTGGAATCGGGTCATAGAAATCGCCATTGCGTAGTTTCTTGTAGAACTCATGAAGTTCTTCTTCAGACTTTTCGCGTAACAGATTTGTGTGCCAATAATATCTCGTAGGACCATTCATATCAAAGTCCCATTCGATCAATGGACTAAGTTCAGCTGTATATCTTTCATAGCGAATAGGTACAGCTTTAATCATGTCAATAAGTTCTTCTTTTGATAAATCTATTTGCATAATATACTCTGTTTATGTTTTACAAATAAATCCTATACAGACTGCAGCAATAAGCAATATAACGCTTACCAATCTTGTAGTTCTAATGTCTTCTTCATGTTGATGAGACATCGGTTCTCCGATTGAATATAGCATCATAAGTCCAGACGACATTACTAGCATAATACAAATAAAAAATATCATAGTTTCATCTTAGCAATATGGTGATTCGTATTCGTCATTCCACTGACCCTTTACTGCAGCATCTACACCTGTATAGCATGCAACGACTTTTTCATCGTAAGGATCTTCTCCGAAATAATCAAAGTCTGCACCGAGATAGAAAGTATCATCGTCTTTAAACTGAATGATGTTTTCTGGATTAGCAAATTCCCACGATCCACCACCATGTGAATTATCGTAGAACATTACTACGTCAGCGTTTTCGCCGTCTGGACTTTTCTTTTCAATTGCATCTAAAATTTTACGTAATTCTTTAAGTTTCATTTGGTATATTCTCCCAACAAAGTTTTTCAAGTTTTGACATATAACGTCCGCATTTCGGACAAAATCTCATCTGCAAATTGTTTTCTGTCCAGTCATTTCCTGCTATAAACATTCTACCGCAATTATCGAATGTAATACTCGTTATATCGAAGTATTCGGAATCAGGACCATTTGAATACCTGATTAGACTTGGATTTGCAGCAAGTTGTTTGTAAAGTAAATCACAGAATGTGCAATGAATATCACGTTTTTCTAATTCATCGTCAATCCATTTGTTGATTTCGCATAATCTTTCACGTTTTTGCGTATCATGCTCGTGATGATTTGTCGTCCAAACAATGTTTTGCCACATCACGAGTTCAGTATCAGACATCTGCGTAATGTCATCTTCTGCTATTACTTTAAGTTGGTCTTCAACAGACATGTAACCATTACGATTCAACATAGTAACTCCTCATCTAATGTGCTACCTTATAATGCGCTAATATTTCTCTAAATGTGTCCATGAAATAAAATTTGTCACGGAACATAATATCAGTCCATGCATCATCATCATTATCTTGATTATTCGCAGTTTCAAACATAGAAAACAACTTACTCATTTCTTCATCAGTAAATTTTATCTGTTGATCTTGTTGATATTGCTCAATTAGTTCTTCAAGTTCTTGCTTAACAGCTCCACAATACACTGAATAACCGACTTTTACATCATCAAGACTTTTATAAAACGCAAATGGACGCCATTCAGAATCTGGAGTGCATTCTTCTTTTCTATACTTCGCAAATGTATCGTCTATGTAACCAATTATTTCGTGATAACGTATCATAATTACCTCATCTTAAAAAATTTTCTTTTGCCTACTCTAACAAGATCACCTGGAATAAACATCCAACGCGTATTCGGGTCAGTAACGAGAGATTCTGAATCATACAAGCATACAACTTCCTTACCACCAATAGTTTTATAAGGACCTTTATACTTAAGCGCATCTTCATCTGGGCCTTCATAACTAAAAACAGAAAGACCCTTATTCTTCATCATATTTCGAGCTTCAGTTTTAGATTTGAAGATTCCGTATTTTACAAGACTATCAACGAGCAACGGGGCTTCAATGACAGTTCCGTATTCAACACAGTCTTTAACCCAGTCTGGTGCGTTGCTCAAATCATTTTCATCTTCAAGTTCAAATGTTTCAATCGTCATTTTCTTCTTCTTCGTCGTAATCAACATCACAGTTTGGATCAAAATCTTCGTAGTCAAATCCAAGATTGTGCTTAGCTTCACATACTTCATCAGTAGATAGCTGATCTAGAACTGCTTCATAATTCCACTTAATATCTTCAAGTCGATTTACTCTGTGAGCATAATATTCGACTTTTTCTTTCAATTCTGCATTTTCTTTTCTAAGTTGTTCAAGTTCATCCATATTATATCTCCTCTTCGAATATTACTTTTGGCATTTTATTTCTGCCACGAGTTAAAAACTCTTTGATAACATGAAATGCTTCAGCTGCACAAGTATAATTTGTAAATTCTGCATGACTCATTGCTAACTTATCATCTTCTTTTGCGTAAGCAAGATGATTCATAAAGAGATACACGTATTCTTTCACACCTGAAGCTGATTCAGTTTGAATCATCCAAACAGTTTCTCTATTTTCTCGTGGATATTCAATAAGTCTTAGTTTCATCGCCAACCACCTCGTTCGATTCTATCGTAGTCATACTCTTCGAATTCTTTTTTCATGTCTCTAATGCATTTTTCTCTTTCTTTTTTGTTGAAAAATACATCTTCTTCTACATACTCGACGTCTTGACAAATATCTCTGAATTTGTAATAATTCCAGAAAATCAAGCCTTTCCATTGTGGATAAAGCTTGTTGTCTATTTGAAGAATTCTATGACTGTCATCTACAGGAATTACAAGTTTATGCTTCACTTTATTAGTCCTCATACTAACTCAATCTTTCACTGTAACTTAAACGTGGTTCTTGATTATCAGACAGTTGTATGCAATAAAAGAAATCAGGTTTACGAATCTCATAGCAACCGACTCGTTGAAGTACGAGTTCACCTTTACGCATTACTGCGCTATAACGTGCAGAATAACCGTCCATGTATTCACCGAACCATGAACAGTCATATACTTTACCTTTTTCTATATGAATATCGACTTTATGATGATAGTAATCTCTACTCATTGCGTTAATTCCTCTATTTCTTTAACTGTTGATACTGCTAACAAATCATCGACTGATAAGTATGACAAGTATTTAGTTATCAAATCGTCAATTAATACTTCATCATTTCTAAGAATAGCAGTTCCGTCACTCAGTATACTGTCTTAAAATTTATTTTTATCTGCGACCGTAGTAACCGAAGGCTACAATTTTTTCACCATTTTCAGTTGTGTACGAGTCGTCGAATACTTCTTCAATCCAGTCTTTTTCACCCCATTCATCAGCAGTTTGATAACCACCGTTGAGTAACCAAAGAAGTGCATGAATATCACTATCAATTCCTTCAATATCGTCATCGTCATCATAAGCGTTTTGAAGATGCCAATATTCTTTGATGACAGCCTTGAGATTTTCTACAGTGAAGATCTTATCTGGATCTGCAACGTAATCATTGATGATTTGATCTTCGAAACGTTTACGAACACGTTCATTTTTGTAATCGTTTCTTAAATCTTCAAGAACTTCTTCAAAAGACATAATCTTGTCACTGTCTGTAGACCACAAGCCAATGTGCTTGCCGAAGAAGTCTTTGTATTTCTTTTCACTGCACATAGAAATTACGTGAGTAGAAGAAGAATTTGTTTCAAATACGCATGTTCTGATAGTCTTCATATTACTTCTCAATTGCTGAAAGAATGAAATTGCCGATGAAGTCGGCTTTCTTAGCTTTCTTACCGACGTAATAGATGATTGTTACATCACCTGCGCTAGAACCTTCACTGATATAGCAATCACCAGAATAGGTCCATACAGTATCGCCTGTGAATGCGCTTGTCACAACGACATTTCTATCAAGTGAGCTGAAGTCACTTTCGAAATCCTTGAGTTGTCGCGTACAGGAATTACAGCCAGTAAATCCAAACGCGATGAATACGATTGCGAAAATTGCAAATAACTTTTTCATTTTTATCTCCTATTTGATGAAGTCTGTCGCTCTGCTAAAGCAGAGGACTTTCCAGTGTGACAAGTGGTTTGACCACTTGCTATGACTGATTCCTGCTCAAGTGAACTATCGTTCACAGTATCAACAGGCTTAAACGATTTATCGTTTCCTGACCTTCCATCAGTATTTCTACTTAAAATTCATTCTATTATTGAAATCTCGTCCATTATAATAATTTATATAAGTTTCATTTTAATTTTTGTAGTTTGTGCCAATTCATATCACCATGCTAAAGCATGGTATTTTTCTTGGCACTAGTAATAAACTTGTGAAGTGCGCCAGTAAATGGTGAGCACGGAATACCGCATAACAATGTAGTCAAGTGTGGCATACTGTTTTGAGCTTTTAATGCTGCAGCGTGGTTAATTACTTCATTTAGTGCAGCAGTGTCTTCATCTTTAATTTCACTCACATACACCTTACACTGCTTGTTTAAATCTAAGCAACGAATTAAATTGCATTTAACACCGTAGCTAGAACCATTCCAGAATGCAACAGCTTCATCACATGCTTTACACATTGCTGCATCTTTTACTTGATAGAAATCTTCGCCTGTTTTACCTTGCGATTCAGTCCACAAAGAAACAAACTTATCATAGCTACAACGTTTTTCTCTCAGTTTTTTAGTAGAACAGTAAACTGTAACGTCTTCATAACCTTTTGACTTCAAATACTTTTGTGCAAGTTCATCAGCTCCATAACAATCACCAACAATGAATGAAGCATTCAAGTCCATGTAATTGTCAAGACACTTCTTCATGTCTTCATTTAAATGTTTTAGCTTTGAACTACCAGATACAAATACTATCATTTCTTTCTACTATCCTGTCTATTAAAATATGAGCTGTATGTCGGACGTTCATCTATAGTCATTAGGTTTCCTCCAAATTTTCTTCATCATCTATGACTTCAGTTGTTTTCTTTTCTTCAAAAACATTATTAACGTTTTCAAAATAGTCCCATGCATACCAAAGTTGTTTTATTGGATCTAAGATGCTTCCGTCATTAAAATACTTAACTAACTTTTCTTCAAATTCGTAACAATCTTTTGGTTCAAATGTCTTAATCGCATCCCAACGGCCAGGAATATCTGCTTTGATGTATTCGCCACCGCCTTTTTTCTTCCATTCCTCAATGCTTTCATCATATTTGGATAAATCCATGCCCTTAAAGAACTTAATCTTAATCCTGTCAGTTCCTATCATGCCAGGAAAACCATTACAACCATGTGCTTCACAGTTATGGGAAATATCGATTTCCATAAATGGCCAGTTCATCATGTCTTCTGTCCACTTATCTGGCCTAACCTTAATATCTGAACCTGGTTTTATACGAGTAACAAAAATCTGATAAAACCTAGGTTGAATCTGTCCAATATTCATATCAGAGTTAACCCAGAAATAACCACCTATAAATTTTGAGTCTTTTTTCATAACTGCAGCATTAAGAACTTTACAAATATTTTGAAGGGATGTAAAATGCTTAAATTTTGTTACTTTAGGGATTTCAGTTTTAGTCATTATTCATTTTCCTTAATTTATTTTTAAAATGTTTTTCATAAGCAAGACAAGATTTAAGAACAACGTTTTGCTCGTGGAGTTTCTATAGACGTGTAAACTGTTCAATCATTTCTTCTTTCCTTTTTCATCGCTAGCTTCACGAATTTCTTTTCGATAACGCACATGATTATTCTCCTACTAAGTGTGGATCTAGTTTGTTACTTAACGCATGACGCAATGAGTTCAATACACAAATATTAGGATAGAGACATGGATTTTCTTTACGAGTTTCAATAATGCGTTTCGCGCCAAACCACTCCGTAATGAAGCGCACTACTGCCTGGCTACGAGATTTACCTGCGTTACAATGAATGTAAAAATCACAATCATAATGTGTTGCAATAAAATCTACAAGCTTATTAGCTTGCTCATCAGTAATACATGTTGCAATGAAATGACCACAATCCAGTGTAGGTTTTGTTATATCATCAAAATCAACATTGAACACATTTTTAGCATCACTAAAGTAATGTTCATCTATACTGCCATCATAGCCTTGAGACTCCCAATGTTGTTTCACTGGCTCTGTACAACAAATGCTAATAATTGCAACATTCTTTGGAAGAGTTTCATCATTCCAACCTAAACGTTGCATCTCTTTAGCAAAATCAAAACGACTATAGCAATAAACTTTCATGATTAAAGTATAATAAAACTTTTGTTAAATGTTTATGATAAAATCTTCATGTTCAGCTCGTACTTTTGTTCGTACAATTTTTTCGCCTGTATAATCAAGAATATCACAATCTGGCGTATATTCATCTGGATAACCAAATGGATTACAACGAAGATGAATTACATTTCCTTTCGAATTTACATATTCTGCCATACGCTTTCCATGTGTATGTCCACAAATCCAGTAAGTATCATTTTCCATTTCGTCAAGATACTTTTTAGCATCAAAATAAAAAACGTAATTCCAAGGATCGTTTATAAAATCATACGAAACACCAAGCTGATATGGCATAAAATGTGTAACCATAACTTTTGGTTTCTGCTTAACGATATCCATCATCATCTTATCATAATGATTCCAAATTGCCCCTGGCGCTTGACGAAAATAACGCCAAGTCTTTCCATCATACCATTTACGTTTCCAATTAGTAAACGGATCAAGTACATAACTTGGCACTTCACATTTGAAGTCACACATTCCCATGCAACCACCAATGCCATTTACAATATTCCCTTCAAGAAAATGAACATTTGGAATTGCATCGCAAATCTCTTTCATTTTTGCCATTTTCTGTTCAGTAGAAGTAAACTGCAAATTAGACTTGGAATCAGTAGCGCCTCTGCATGTCAAATCATGATTACCCAATACAAGATACACTTCTTTGTATTTCTTAGCAATCCACGGAATAAAACGAGAAAAACGTAGATAGTCATTAGAATAATCACCGCCAAGAATAATTGCGTCAGCTTCTGGCAAAAAGTGAGTATTCCAGATATATTCCATAGTGTCAATAGTGACGTCCTCTGTAGGATCTGCTATTTTTAAACGAGCAGGTTTTACTGCATATCTTTCGTAAAACTCTAAATGTAAATCTGAAATAATAAAGTAAGTCATGTTATTCCTTAGGAAGAGTATAATCTGCAGGATGCAATAATGCTGGATCAGGATTTTCTATTTTCTTCAAAAGATCTTCAAGCATTACGTAGTCACCACCAAGATTTGTTTTAGCGAGAGTTGTCCACATGAATGGCGATGAACTCTTACCATTTTTGTCAGCGTTATAATGCTTCAGAATTGCTTCTGCTGTGTAAATACAACCTTTGATAAACCATGCATAAGCTTCTTTAGAAATTTCGCCTCTAAATGCTCTACATCCTGGACATGTGCAATCGCTACTCATCTTTCTTCCTGTCTAATATGTATTCTTTGACAATCATGTAAGGCGTAACAATAAAAAGTTCAAAGACGCAGATGCCTAAACAGGCAACTACTTCTGCTGATTCACGCAATATAGTTTTTAACAACTTCATACTAAATTGAATAGAATGGATTCTTTACCTTGAAAGAAACGTTGTAGTCATCTTTCAAACGAGCAACGAAACCTTCTCTCTTATGACTCAAGTTGAAACCAAACTCTGTGTTCTTGTCAGATTGAGCCAACAGTTCTTGAGCAGTGTCAGGAAGTGTGTAGTTGTCATCAATCACTGGAACGAATTTCAATCCCCAATGTTGTGCAAACAACTTAGAATCTTCGTAATCGAGTTTAACCCACTTGAATTTTCTTTTATTTCTATCTTGAATATCTATGTAGTATTCTTTGCGATAGAACTCAAAGAAGATTACATCAGTTTCAGGCAATTTGTAGATGTTTCCTTGAATGCCAGGACCGACGTGTTCACCACGGCACCACCATTCGCCAGGAATCTTCTTAATCTTTTCATCAAGACAAAGACGTTCTACTGTTGCCCAGAAGTTCTTTCCAGTTCCATTCTTAGAAAGACGACGTGTTCTAGAACATACGCCAATTTCTTTTAATTCTTTCTTTCTGAATAAACCGAAGAGTGTAGGCTTCATTACATTTTCAGAGAAGATAGAAATGTTTTGACCTTCAAGCTTTTCTGTCAAAGCCCAAGTCTTATTTCCATACTTTGCTTTCATCTTTGTAAAGAGCTTTTGAACATTTTCTTCGTCAGACTTGCCTGGGAAAGATGCGTCCCATGTTTCAGAAACTTTCTTTAACTTTCTCCAGTCACGGAACCATTTGTAACGCATCAATTTGCGAACAAACCAGTTGTCATTTTCTGCTGCAGTGTTCAAACCTGCTTCTTCTTCATCTTGAACAATTTCTTTAATTCCGAAGTATTCTGTGTAGTCTTTACCTTTCGTTGCATCTGTAATTTTGACGTCAGAAAGGCTAAACAAAATACCTTGAGAAATTACACCGAACTTAGAAAGCTTCATACTCTTAATCTTGAACTTCTTATCACGAAGGAATTCAAAGTAAGGATACTTGGATGCAGCTTTCAAACGTTCAATTGCTGCATTTGCTTCTTCAACTGTAGTTTCAATACCTTTAAAGTACGAACCATCTTTAATAGCTTCGTATGTTGCTTTTTGGTCAGGTGTAAAACCGTCTGGTAACACAGAATCAACTTCAACGTAAAGTGCTAAGTCACCTGATTGAAATTCTTGCTTCTTAACTACAACTGTGTAGTCCATCACATGAGCAAGTTCGATTTTGTCTGCTCCCTCAATAGGAGAGATACTATCAATTTTTACAATGTATGCTAACGGTTTTCCGTACATTTATTCTTCTCCATAAGTGAACACATATTATGACTCTCTTCAGAATAGTCGCCGACTTCAATTTCGATCGTGTGATTTAGTTCTGCCATACTATTTCCTATGCTAATTGTGTTGGATTTATGATTGCTGCATGCAGCTTATTTCCGTGATAGCTTTCAATTTCAGGTTCATCAACCAAGTCATCAACTAGTGTGACTACAACCGGATTATTTGCACTAGCTCTTGCAAGTCTCAACATCAATTCAGAAACAGTACTAACATATTCTTGAAAACAAGCAATCTTGGAAATGCCAAATTCTTGCATCATTCCAGGATGAAGTGCTCTTTCTTTATCTTCCTTGCGCAACCAACCTACTTCAATCGCTTTATCAACTGAAAATTCTTTTGTAAACACTCGACATTCACAACCGATATTCAACGGATCAATGCCAAACTTTACAAGAATTCTATTGATGATGTTGATGTCAATCTCATCGTCAGTCGTCCAACCCCAAGTGTTGAAGACAATACCAAGAAGACCTTCTTTGCGCTTTTCATCAATAAGTCGCTTGATTTTTTCGCAGTTTTCTTCGATGAAATTGCAATTCTGCAAATCATCAATGATAGTATTTTCAATGTCTAAGCAAATGATGTGTTTCATAGTGATAGTATAATAAAATTGGTTGTCAATGTTAACAAACAATTAAAAAATTACCAACTTTCTTCGCAAAGTAAGCAAGCAAGAGTACTCATGTTCATCTAACTACGCTTGGAAATTATCAATATACTCATTGATACCTTCGAAGTAGTAATAATCGTACGCTGTACTTATCATAGAAGAACCTGCTCTTGTATGCACTTCTGCTTTATGTGCGCTCGGGTACGCTTTCTTCACACTTACGAATAGCCTCAATAAATGAGTTAAAGTTATTTGAGATATTGTCGCGAATTATACAACCTCCACGAGACCAATTATCTGCATTCTCATTGACGTAAAT
>Ga0255342_1004501_pt1 | contig 14175 bp, 13 predicted proteins | sample wastewater_treat_3_FD_192416 | JGI IMG/M metagenome (GOLD analysis project Ga0255342, IMG submission 192416) | Wastewater microbial communities from Lulu Island WWTP, Vancouver, Canada - plant14 | ecosystem: Engineered > WWTP > Wastewater > Unclassified | place: Canada: Vancouver, British...
TATCTTACGAGGCATTCTTCGAAAGAAATCATATCAGGCGGGCTGTCCGCCAGGACTCTATAAGATCCAGCAAATCTAGGCATGTTTCCAATATATAAGAAATTTTTGCCAATTCCAACGCATTTTTGTCTCTGATACCATTAAACCAAAAGACCGCCCTTTTGTCCGTGCGGCTTAGGGATAGTGTAAATCTCTAAAAAGGAGACGGCATAGTTTACAGCAATGTAGGCTATGCCGTCTTTTCTTGCGCTTCAACGGGGATTTCAACAGCCCCGATGAAATTCCAGTAGATGACTATTGTTTGCTTTTTCGTGCGTGTGCCGGGGACCTTCTCTGGCTTGAGGACCTCTATCTTCTCCACGAAGGACCGGATGATCCCAGCGGTTAGTTCCGTGATGTCCGTGTACTTGCGTACCATACCGAGGAAGGAGTCTACATTCAGCCGTTGTTCCTTTGAGGCGTCAATGAACTCAGTAAGCTCGGCTTTACGGCTTTCCAGCTGATTCTGCTCGGCCTCATAGGAGGCGGACAGCTTGGCAAAACGCTCATCGCTGATCTTGCCTTCCACATTATCCTCGTAGAGACGCTGAATGATGCCATCCAGCTTGCCGATGCGCTCCTCTGCCTGTGCAAGCTCACGGGTACTGTCACGGAGCTGCCGGGTCAGTTCTTTTTCGCTGTGCCGTGTGACCAGCTGAATAAAATCTTCCTCATGCTCACGGGCGTAAGCAGTGACGAGCCGCAGTTCCCGGAGCAGAATTTCCTCCACCTGAACATTGTGAATCTGGTGCGGAGTACACATCCCTTTGTGCTTGCGGTACTTGGCGCAGATGAAAATCTCCTGCTCGTGCGTCCAGCCCCGGTGACGGACCTGATACAGCTTTGAGCCGCAATCGGCGCAGAACAGCATACCGGACAGGATCGGCATCTCGCCCATCGGGGTAACACGCCGTCTGCCTTCACGGATACGCTGGACAATATCAAAGCTCTCCTGATCGATGATGGCTTCGTGCGTATTCTCGAACACGGCCCATTCGGATGGATCGTTTGCCAGCTTCTTCTTGTCCCGGAATGATTTCGTACGAGTTTTGAAATTGACCGTATGGCCGAGATATTCCTGTCTCGTGAAAATCCGGGTGATCGTGGTGTCATCCCATCCGTAAGGGCTGTGACCGTCAGACCGGGCCGGGAGCGTGATGCCGAGCCGCTTTGCATGATAGATCGGGATCTCAATCTGCCGCTTCTCCAAAATAGATGCGATTTGTGAGGGACCATAACCGGCGATGCACAGCCGGAATATCTCCCTTACCACCTCTGCAGCCTCTTCGTCCACGATCCAGTGGTTTTTATCCTCCGGGTCCTTCAGATAGCCGTAAGGTGGATTGGTGCAGAGCGGCTTGCCGGAATTGCCCTTCGCCTTGAACACAGCCTTTATTTTCCGGCTGGTGTCTTTGGCGTAGAACTCGTTGAAAATGTTGATGAAGGGCGTCATGTCGTTTTCCGTGCCGTTGATACTGTCCACGCCGTTGTTGATGGCGATGAAGCGGATGTCGTGGGCCGGGAAAAGCATCTCCGTGTACATACCGACCTGAAGGTAGTCCCTTCCGAGGCGGCTCATATCCTTGACGATGATGATGCCGATTTTGTCCTCGTTGATCATGCCGATGAGCCGCTGCCAATCCGGTCTGTTGAAATTGGTCCCACTGTAGCCATCGTCCACGAAATACATCGTATTCGGGAAATTCTGGTCATCAGCGTACTTTTTGAGAATGGCCTTTTGATTCACAATGGAGTTGCTCTCCCCGTGAAGGTCATCCTCTTGGGACAGCCTGCAGTACAGGGCTGTAATCTTGTCTCCTGCGATAGAAGACGGTCTATATGAAGTTGTCATATTCATAAAAATCCTCCTTTCCGACCGTCTTCAAGCGGTAGTACATATTCGCTCTCTATCGCGGGATTATCAAGTCATTTAGGCGATATTGTTGTGTACAGGCTGATAACTTTTCTGCGCCGTTTCCACGTTGTCCATTATCAGCTTTTTGACCTTATCGTAGGCCGTTTCTTTTGCCGCATCGCCCTGCACCGATATGACCGTAAAAAGCGTGTTGCCGATGGTCATTTCAGTGCTGCGGCAAGGTTTGCCGTTGTAGGTGGTGATTGCGCTATCCATCAGGACGTCACCTTCATGACCTTTACGGCCTCCGGACGGAGCAGGAATCCATCCAGATGCTCGACACCGACATAGCCGATCTTCTGCTCAAGTGCGAACTTCTCGAAGAGGGTACGCACAGTGAGCGGCATACGGTCAACGATGGTGTAGTAGGAGAAATCACCGAAGGCGATGGGCTTGCCTTCCGAAGACATATACTCGGAAATGTGAACAGGCTTGCCGAGAATGGTATCGCTGTTCTGATTCCAGAGATACTGGCCATTCTGGTCCTTGAGCGTTTTCAGCTTTAGGGCCGTTTCATCGTTCATAAGCCATGCGCCGTTTGCACGGTATGGCTTGAAAACGGAGAAGTACAGTGCCAGCACATCGTCAAAGCTGACGTCTCCGGCTACCTCCACGCCGACCTCGGCACCTTCGGTATCGCTCAGAATACCCCTCGGCATATTGAGGCCGGTACCGTTGATGAAGGCGGCCTCCTCAGCCTTGCCGAAACGCTTGGCGAACTGGACCACGAGATATCTTTCCAGATCAAAACCGAGGTCGCTGATGAAATCGGTCTCGATAGCGGTGATGATAGCCAGCTTGTGAGCAGCCACATCCTTCTTCGGAAAGCTCTCTGCGGTGGTGGGGATGGTGCCGTGTTCCGATACCCACGCCGGGAATTCATCGGTGTCGGAGAGCCAGATCGTGCTGTCGCTCTTGGTGGCGGTCATGACAGTGCCGATCCTGCGGAAAAGGTCATGTTCCTTCAGGGCCGCAGAATACTTGGCGGCAGTGCTCTCCGGGAGCAGATAGGTGTTGGTGAGGCTGTGCTTGCCGTCAATGAGGTCACCGTAGGCTTTGTCGCTGCCACGCATGGCCTTCCAGAAGCTGTCGTTGTAGCTGCTGATACCGGTAGCTACGTACTTGTTGTTGATGTGATGATTCATGATTTTGTCCTCCTTACAGACAGTAGCGGCAGAGATACATGGCCGCATTATTGGGTGTGTAGTAGTGTTCCATCTGTTTGTCACAGCACGGACAGGCAATTTCGTCCGATTTCGTGTGGCCGTGCAGATGGTAGATGTGAGGCATGATTTCCTCAAGGTAGGGCTTGCCGGAGCTTTTGAACTGATCCGCCGACATCGCCGGGAACAGGGCTACCTTCTGATGGCCGGAATCGTCAATGGCGATGACCGGGAAATATCTGGTCTCCGGCAGACCGTTTTCATCCGTGATCCTCATACCCGGCCTCCATTCAGCGGTGTGCCGTTCAGGTCAAAGAAACGCTCACGGCAGAACTGCATGGCTTCGGCATAGGATTTGAAGACCAGAGTGGAAAAACCGTACTGGACCCTCCAGTGCCAGTTCTTCGTATCGTTGCTTTCGAGGATGGCCACAGGGCGTCCCCGTTTGGTGAGAAGCAGCTTTACACAGGTGTAGTCCTTGGTAGAGAAATCTCTCGCATCGGCATCTGTGAAAGCCGCCTTTTTCTGGTAAATCAGCTTGTGAAACATTGTCGTTTCCTCCTTGTTTTTTGATAAAAATGAGCCGGGGGTTAATTACCCCTTTGATTTCGCGTTTTTACGCACGAGACCCCACGCCGCTGTCCGGCTTGAAAGGTCACAGAGATTTTGACCGCCCTACCGGTCACAGGGAGAACGGATATACCGCATTTGACCACCACCTTTCGTTTGGGGCAGATGGGGCAAGCAATTATGGTTATTTCGTAAGAACGTTTTTCTATAGAAAAAACCAAAGTCAGCTGCCCCATGTGCCCCAGAGTGTTATTTCAAGAATTCCACGGCCTCACGGAGCGTATAGCCCATGAGCACTGTGGTTTTCTCTCCACCGGATCTGGGACGCTTGCGTATGACCTTCCCGGCATCGAACTTCCGCAGCTCGGCAATGAAGTTCTTGTTGTTCTCCACATAGCAGCCGTTCCCGGCGCACCATGTGCGGTAAGCGTCATACAGCTCGGAGGTCTTGGTCTCGGCCCCGGCATCGGCCATGAGGCAGTCCTCCGCAAACTGAGCGATCTTGTCGCTGTCGTGGTAGTAGGCATTGGTGGCGTCAATGACCGATTGCGGAGGCGTAAAGCCCTCGGTCTGCAGGAGCCGGTATCCCTCCAGCATCCAGTTCAGAATTGCGCTCTGCACCTCCGGCTTGCCGAACTCCGCTTTCAGGCCCTTGTCCTGCTCCCATTCCTCGAAATGCTTGTCGAAGGGTATGATTAGCACACGACCACTGGTGAAAAGCGTGGTATCCGTGATGACCGGCAGATAGTTGGTGTTGACGTAGAGCTTGAACTGCGGCTGGAAATCAAAGCTGTTCTCATGCAGAAACCGGGCATTGAGCGTATCGTTACCGGTCATGCTTTTTACCTGTGCGGCATTCAGCAGAAGGCCCCGGCTCGGCTCCGAGATATTGGCAAGGCGGATACCGGCAAGACGGGCGATGTCCTCGCTGGGATTCTGACTGTTTACGCTGTGCTTAAGCGCAATCGTCTCCGGCCTGACGGCTCTGCCGTAATCACCCATGACCCGGAGGATGCTTTCCATCAGCGTCCCTTTGCCGTTACGAGTGGTCTCGCCGTAGAGGAAGAACATACACTCGAAACGGGTATCGCCGCTGACGGAATAGCCGAGAGCTTTTTGCAGGAACTTGGCCTTTTCCGTATCGCCGCTCATAATCTCGCTGATAAAGCGGCTGTAGCGGTCGCTGTAGGCGTGAGGGTCATATTCCGTAGGCGTGATCTTAGTAAGCCGGTCCTCTGCACTGTGTTCCCGGAATTCCATCGTGCGGAGGTCGAGCGTGCCGTTGGTGCAGTTGAATAGGAAACGGTCGCTGTCGAACTCCTGCATGGAGATGGGATATACGCTCTGGGCATCGGAGAGGATCGTGATCCGCATATGGCGGCTCTGCCATTTCCGGCAGAAATCGATGTAGCTTTTGCGCTTATGCTCATCGTGGATATCCAGCGCATACCGCATGAGCGCATCGGCCAGTGCCTTACACAACTCCATCGCCTTCAGGGACCTGGTGTCGGAGACCCAGCGTGTGCCGTCATATATGTGCCACTGCTTACGCTCCGGGACGAAACGGGCAATGCCCTTGAATACATCAGCGAACAATCTGCCGTTGCCGATGTCGTTCCACGGATAGCGGTCATTCTCCGCTGGGGCCAGTTCACGGAGCGTCTGCTGGAGGTCGCTGAAATCTTCCGCCGCCGAGGACCTGCCCACGGGCTTGTAGAATTCCGAACACATCGTCACGGCTTTGGTAAGCGTGGCCTGTCGGTAATCGTCCCGTTCCCACTTATCCCGCATCAGAGCCGATTGACGGAACAGCCTGTCCATCTGCTCAGTATCGCCGCCGCACCAGAACGCCAGCATCGCACACAGAGCCGCATCCGCCTCGCTGTGGCTCTTTCCGTCCGGGATGACGCCATCCCACAGGGCTTTGAACTTTTCGCCCTGTCTGGAGGCATAAGCCTTCTGGAGGACGGAGGCATCGGAGAGGTAGCTGCCCGGAGCGGTCACATGGGATACCGGCTTTTCGGCCTTCCGCATATATTTCTCCAGCACCTCCATCAGAGCGTCCGTCCGCTCCTCGATGCCGGTGCCACTGATGGCGTTGCCGGTGACCGTGACGAAACGGCTCGTGTACCCGGCCACATAGACCTCCAGCTTGATCTGCCGGTTATTGATGTAATAGCGGTCCTTGTCATATGCCGGGAGATAGGCTTTGAACAGAATCCGCACGCCGGTCCCAGAGGGGCTGTATTCTGTATAGGTATCCATCCGGGCGATGATATCCTCGGCCATATCCGACAGCACGCCGTTCTCGACACAGCTATCGATGTCGATGGCACAGATGTCCCCAAAAACGCCGATGCCGATTCCGTCATATCCGGCACGGTGCCTGACGGCGATGGCATAATCCGTAAAGGTGCCCTTATTCGCAGAATCCGCACGGAGGCCGTTCGTCTGATACGGCACCTTGGTCCTGCTCCCGTCACGCTCCTCATATTTCCAGAGGCAGAAGGCACCTCGTTCTTTTAATTCCTGTGGCAGCTTTTCGTACATATCGCTTACATCCTTTCTGGAGGGTTTCATTTCATCCTCAGTACCCACTGGAGGGTTTTGCCGGTTTTGAACGAAAGATTTTCAAATTTTCTTTCCCTCAGTACCCACTGGACACGAGAGGCGGTTTTGGTCTAAAAAATCTGAAACTTTTTTCTCCCTCCGGTATCCCCTTGACAAAAAAGGCCGTTTTGGTCCAAGAAAAATAAAAAACCTCCGGAAAATATCCGAAGGCAGTAGATTTATTCATAAAATTGTGATATAATAATGCTATATCCATGATGAGTGCTTGCAAAGGAGATGCAGAGATGACTTTTGCAGATGAGTTAAAGAGAATACGCCAGCGCAGTTTTCTGACGCAGGAGGCGTTTGCCAAAGAAGTGAATGTATCTTTTTCCACGGTCAACCGGTGGGAAAGCGGCAAAACGAAACCGAACCTGATCGCTATGAAAAGCATCAAGGAGTTTTGCAATACAAATAATGTAGAATACGACAAGCTGGAGGAACTTTGGCTCTCGCTCGGTGAGGAGGGCAAAGAATGACGAAACAGGTAAAATCCAGAGAGCGTGTGGCCGAGCACGGCGAGGTATTCACAGCCGAGCGTGAGGTCAACGCTATGCTGGATCTGGTAAAACAGGAGACGGAGCGTGTGGACAGCCGGTTTCTGGAGCCAGCCTGCGGTGACGGCAATTTCGTAGCCGAGATTCTGCGCCGAAAGCTGGAGGCCGCAAAGAAACGGGCCATACCTCCGAGAAAGAAAAAACCGCTGCCTCTCGAATTTGAAAAGCAATCGGTCATTGCCGTGGCAAGTATTTATGGCGTAGATTTACTGATCGATAATGTGGAGGCTTGCCGGAAACGGCTTTATGATATCTGGAATGCGGAATACGAAAAAATCTGCAAGAAAGAAGTAAGCGAGGAATGCCGGGAGGCTGTGCGTTTCATCCTCAGCCGGAACATCGTTTGCGGAAATGCGCTGAGCCTGAAGGTGGTTGACGAGAACGGCAACGATACGGACGAGCCTATCGTGTTTTCGGAATGGTCCTTCGTCATGGGCACGAAAATGCAGCGCAAGGACTACCGCTTCGATAAGCTGCTGGCCGGTGAATACGAGCCCAAGGCGAGGGCGAAAAAGAAAAAGCGTGTGGATGACGAATACGGTCAGATGAATCTGTTGTCCATGCTGGAAGAAAAACCGAGTGACGAGGGTGAATTCCTAACCTCATATGTCACGGATTACAGGAGGGTCCAAGAACATGGCCAATAATCTCTATAACACGATGTACAATCCGGACGTGCTGTCCTGCATTGCAAATCTGTCGAACGATGAGGTGTTCACGCCGCCGGAAGTGGCAAACGCCATGCTGGACCTTTTGCCGCAGGAATTATTCAGCAATCCGGATACCACCTTTCTTGACCCTGCCTGCAAGAGCGGAGTGTTTCTGCGTGAAATTGCAAAAAGGCTCCTCAAGGGTCTGGAGCCGCTGTATCCGGATCTGCAGGAGCGCACGGACCATATTTTCAAGTATCAGCTTTATGGCATTACCATTACGGAGCTGACCTCACATCTTTCCCGGCGAAGCCTGTATTGCTCTAAATTTGCGAATGGCAAATACTCCGTGGTCCATTTCGACAACATTGACGGCAATGTGCGTTTCAAGAACGTCAAGCATTCTTGGGGGAAAACTACTTATGATTCCAAAGGAAATCCTCATACGGCTTGTGTTTTTTGCGGTGCAAGCAAAGAGCAATACGATCGTGATCCGTCATTGGAAACACACGCATATGAGATGATTCACACTACAAAGCCGGAGGATATTTTCAATATGAAATTTGATGTAATAATAAGCAATCCACCGTATCAGTTGACAACAAACTCAACGGAGCGTGAAGCAGCAAAACAAGCACGGCCGATATTTCAGGCTTTTGTAGAAAATGCCAAGAAGCTATCTCCTCGCTATCTAACTATGATTATTCCTGCCCGGTGGTATTCGGGAGGTATTGGGTTAGGCGATTTCAGGGAAACGATGGTCCATGATAGGCACGTCACCAAATTGGTTGACTATGTGAATTCTCGAGATTGCTTCACTGGCGTTGATATCGCTGGAGGTGTATGTTATTTCCTGTGGGAACGTGATGCCGTAGGAGAATGCCAAGTTACTAATATCAGTGCCGAAAATTCAAATACAACAACTCGCTCTCTGGACGAGTTTGGCAATATATTCATCAGGTCCAATGAATCAATTGGAATCATTCATAAGATTAGAGAAAGCAAGACTCCCACACTGGATTCTCAAGTATTCTCACTTGATCCTTTCGGGTTTCCTACTTCCGCAAGGGGCCAAGGGAAACCGTTTAGTGGGTGCCTAACTCTTGTACACAGCAAAGGAAATGGCTACATACGGAGATCTGAAGTAGGCAAGAATAAGGAACTCATTGACAAATGGAAGGTTACAATTGCCCGTATTGTTCCCGGTAATGGTGAGGTTGGAGTAGACCCTTCAAAGGGATATAAGGCAATTACAACGCCAAGAATCCTTCCTCCGGGAACGGTCAACACATTTTCTTATATGCTTTTAGGTGCATTCGACACGGAAAAAGAGGCCGAAAACTTCAGGGGTTATATGATGTGTAAGTTGCCCCGCTTTCTGCTGAGATTAACATATTCTTCAATGAATATAGCTAAGCAGAATTTTATGTTTGTTCCTAAATTAGATTTCCAACAGCCTTGGAATGATGCCCTTCTATATGAATTATTTGGCCTTTCGGACGAAGAAATTGCCTTAATTGAGTCAACAATACGTCCAATGGATGGAGGTGACGAGTAATGGCAGAAATGGAGTTTTTCCCTCAACGGCCAGAATCGCACCCTACGATATACGCTTATGAATTCGTAGGCGTGGCCTCCCATCAGGGCTATATCAAGGTCGGCTATACCGAGCGTGACGTTGAGGCCCGTGTAAAAGAACAGGTCCATACCGCCGCCGTGCCGTACCGCATTCTCGGCCAGTGGTCCGCCATGAAAAATGACGGCAGCTGCTTCACCGACCATGACGTCCACGCTGTTCTGAAAGCAAAAGGTAAACAGCAGCTGAACGCCGGTGAGGACCGCAACGAGTGGTTCAAATGCTCCATAGCCGATGTCAAAGCAGCTATTGTGGCCGTGCAGACCGGTGCGGAGAATTACGAGGACCGCACACAGACCTTCGCCATGCGTCCGGAACAGGAATTTGCCGTTGACGTGACGATGCGGTATTTCAAATCCGCCTATGAGGAAGGCAGCGGCAGAACACCGAAATTCCTGTGGAACGCCAAGATGCGCTTCGGCAAGACCTTTGCGGCCTATCAGCTTGCAAAGAAAATGGGCATGAAGCGCGTCCTGATTCTCACCTTCAAACCGGCAGTACAGACCGCATGGCGTGAAGATCTGCTGACGCACATGGATTTTGAAGGCTGGCAGTTCATCACACGGCCTACCGTCCCCGGCGGCCTGACAAACGATCAGCAGTACCAGAGAGCAGATAAATCCCGGCCCATCGTCTGCTTCGGCTCGTTTCAGGACTTCCTTGGCGTGAACAAGGAGACCGGCGGCATCAAGGCCAATAACGAATGGGTCCACACCACGAACTGGGATCTCGTTATTTTCGATGAATACCACTTCGGCGCATGGAAGGACAGCGCAAAAAAGCTGTTCGAGCAGGACGAGGATACCTATGAAGAGGACCTTTCCAAATACGATGCCGGTAACGCCTACGATGAAACGTGGCTGCCGATCACCACGACCTATTACCTCTATCTATCCGGCACGCCGTTCCGTGCGCTGAATTCCGGTGAGTTCATTGAGGAGCAGATTTATAACTGGACCTATTCCGATGAGCAGAGGGCCAAGGCTGAATGGAAAGGCGAAGGCGTAAATCCATATGCCGCTCTGCCGAGAATGGTCATGCTTACATACAAAATACCGGAGAGCATCCAGCGCATTGCCAAACAGGGCGAATTTGATGAGTTTGACCTGAACGTGTTCTTCTCCGCTGAAGGCACCGGCAAGGACGCACATTTCAAATATGAGGATTACGTGCAGAAATGGCTGGACCTGATCCGTGGCTCGTATCTGGAGACCTCTGTGGATGAGCTGAAGCTGGGAGCGCAGAAGCCGCCGATGCCCTATTCCGACACCCGTCTTCTGAACGTGTTGTCGCATACGCTGTGGTTTATGCCGAACGTGGCCTCTTGTTACGCAATGGCAAATCTGCTGGCGCAGAAACAGAACAGCTTCTACCATGATTACAAGGTCAACGTCTGCGCCGGAACACAGGCCGGTATCGGTGTGGCCGCTCTGGAGCCTGTTCGCCGTTCCATGGGCGATCCGCTGGAGACGAAAACCATCACGCTCTCCTGCGGCAAGCTGACTACAGGCGTTACCATCAGACCGTGGACCGGTATCTTCATGCTCCGTAACCTCTCCTCACCGGAGACCTATTTCCAAGCAGCCTTCCGTGTGCAAAGCCCGTGGGAGATCACAAAGGATAACGGTGAGCGTGAGATCGTCAAGCAGGAATGCTACGTCTTTGACTTTGCGCTGGACCGTGCGCTCCGCCAGATTTCAGATTATTCCTGCCGCCTGAACGTGGCCGAAAGCAATCCGGAAAAGAAGGTCGGAGAATTCATCAATTTCCTGCCCGTGCTGGCGTATGACGGCAGTGCCATGCGACAAGTCAATGCCGCTGAAATTCTCGATATCGCTATGGCCGGTACCTCCGCCACGCTCCTTGCAAAACGCTGGGAGAGTGCATTGCTCGTTAATGTTGATAACGACACGCTTGCCCGTCTGCTTGCCAGCGAGGAGGCGATGGATGCTCTCATGCGTATTGAAGGATTCCGTAGCCTGAACGCCGATATTGAAACCATTATAAACAAGTCCAATGCCGTCAAGAAGGCCAAGCGTGACGGCGAAAAGCTGACGCCGAAGGAAAAGAAAGAGCTGACGGACGCCGAAAAGGAATACAAGTCCAAGCGAAAGATGATTCAGGCAAAGCTGATCAAATTCGCTACCCGTGTTCCGGTCTTCATGTATCTGACCGATTACCGGGAATACAGCCTTCAGGATGTCATCACGCAGTTGGAGCCGGAGCTTTTCAAAAAGGTCACCGGTCTGGATGTCAAGGATTTCGAGCTTCTCGTATCCCTGAATGTCTTCAACGAGGCCCTGATGAACGATGCCGTTTACAAATTCAAACGGTATGAGGACGCCAGCCTGATTTATACCGGTATCGATAAGCACACCGGCGAAAATGTCGGTCTGTACAGCACTGTCATCAGCCGTGCGGATTATGACGCTATGGCCGGTCAGCTTGCCGCCTCTATGACAGCGGACGCGCCTCGTGATGATGATCTGCCGGAAAGACCGGTGTTCACGAACATCAGCAATTACGATCTCGATGATGATGAAGACGATCTGCCGATGGTAGCGGAGAAACCGGCGCAGTACAGCAATACGAAGCGTACTCCGATTGTCCAGCCGTCCAAGCCAGTCTCCACGCCGACATACCGTCCAGCCTATGTGCCGCCTACGCCTACTATAACGCCGGTGGCCAAGAAGCCGACCATCCACATCGACACCTCAAAGGTCCATGCCGGTACGATTGTCACGCATAAGGCGTTCGGTACCGGTCAGGTTAAGGGTATTGACGGAGGTCTTATTGTCGTTGTCTTCGGAGGCGTAGATAAGAAATTCCAGTTCCCCGGAGCCTTTGAACAGGGATTCCTGAAGCTGGACGAAGAATGATAAAAAAGGGAGGATACTGTGAAGCATAAATTGGTCAACATAAAAAAGAGCCTTCAATATTCATTTTCCATTGTTGCTGGTTTAAGCACAATCGCAGGTGTTTGGGGCTATACCGTCAAGGATATAAATCCTCAATGGCAATGGTGGAAATGGGGATTGATATTAGTTGTCGTTTTCATTGTTCTTTCTGGAATAATCTATGCTGTAATACGCTCATTTGCTCACAAATCATATAAAACATCTATCAACGGGAAACCCGTTGAAATAAAGACGGGAGATTTGTTTGCAGAAAAAGGTTGGAAAGTCATTCCTTTTAATGATCGATACGACACACAAGTGGATGATGTAATTATTGCGCACAACTCCCTTAATGGCAAAATGATTGACTCCTATGTCAAAGATTTGAAGGCTCTAAACGATACCATATTGACAGCTCAAAACGATGCATCAGAATTAAAGCCAAAAACTATTGGCGGCAAGACGGTATTCCCCCTTGGAAGACTAATTTCTTACAATGATTTCCTTATGCTTTCCTTTTCTCACTTCGATAAGCAGAATCGTGCTTTCATTGAGATTGGCGAGTATGAGCAGATGCTAATTCGCATGTGGTCGGAAATGAGAAGAGTATATGCGGCGAAACATATAGTACTTCCTCTGATTGGATCGGGAATAACAACTATTGCTGGTATGCCACAGAAAAACTATACCGAGATGTTAAAATGCATACTTTGTACTCTAAGGGGAAGCCACTTTCAACCAGAACAAGGAATTAGCATTGTTTTGACTGAAGATGCAATGGCCAATATAGACATGAGCAGCATAAGGGAGGAATTCTGATATGGCGATTTACAGAACAAGAACGTATATTTCGGCGGATTTTGATCACGATAGGGACGCCGTTGACCAACTTCATAAGTGGAATGATAGCAATTACTGGAGCCTTTCATTTACAGATGCACATGATTTGCAGGTTTCCAGTGACAACAGCCTTTATTGTTCAATCAAATCGTCCTTGAAGTATCGCATGGATGGATCTAAAACCTTTGTATTGATTGTCGGAGATCATACGAACACTGTAACTAAAGGCGGATGTCAATATTGCGGAAGTTACAACAGCCACAATTATTCCTGTGCAAAGGGCTACTCTGTGGATTACCGTAGCTACATAAAATATGAATGTGATAAGGCTGTAGAAGCTGGGATAAAAATAATAGTCCTATATAATGACACCGTAGTTAACAAGTCAAAATGTCCCGAAGCGGTTAGAAATTTGGGAACACATGCTTCTATGGTCTATTATAAGGACGGAAAGTATTACTGGGATTATCAATCTGTTAAGAAGGCCTTCAACGCATAGATTCCCTTTTCTTTGCTTGCAGCGGCTAAATCGCTATAATGATTATCAATGAAATGGAGGGCTTGTGATGGCGTATAGAAACAAAACTTATGTTGCCTTTGATGGCGACAATGATATGCGGTACTACAATTTAATGAAAGCATGGAAACAATCGGATTCTACATATTTTAATTTCTATGATGCTCATGATTTGAATACCGCAAGAGATTCAAGTATGACGGAGAGTATAAAGAGACAACTTGCAATTCGAATGGCAAATTCAAAGATATTTGTTCTTTTGCTTGGAGAAAAAACAAAGTATCTCACACGTTTTGTCAAGTGGGAAGTCGAACATGCGCTATACCTGAATCTCCCGATTATTGTTGTAAACATAAACGGAAGAAGAGACGTGGATTCAGAACGTATGCCAACGTGGTTAAACAATCAATTATGCATTTGTTGTTCATTCAATTCGAGCATAATGCAGTACTCACTGGAAAACTGGGAAGATCTACATTATCAGTATCAAAAAGACCCTGAGAAAAGGGGAACACAAAGGTACTGGACTGATAATGTATACAAGAGTTTAGGACTATAAGATAAGCCCACATCAACGGAGGTACCGATGATGTGGGCTTGTTCCCGCTTGAAGACGTGCGGACAATGGTTTTTGAATTATCCCTTATCCGCTCCGCCTTTAGGAGCGGTCTTTTATCGAAATGCAGGAGCTATGACTTGAATAGCAAAGCGTTGCCGACTTCTTTATTCTATAGTATAGCTCGTGCCACTACTTGATATACTTTATTATTATTGAGCGGCA
>Ga0255342_1004511_pt1 | contig 14149 bp, 13 predicted proteins | sample wastewater_treat_3_FD_192416 | JGI IMG/M metagenome (GOLD analysis project Ga0255342, IMG submission 192416) | Wastewater microbial communities from Lulu Island WWTP, Vancouver, Canada - plant14 | ecosystem: Engineered > WWTP > Wastewater > Unclassified | place: Canada: Vancouver, British...
ATGTACGCCCCGATGATATTCTGGTAGGTAAAGTTACCCCCAAAGGAGAAACTGAACTAACCCCGGAGGAAAGATTGCTCAGGGCTATTTTCGGTGAAAAAGCTCGCGAAGTTAGAGACTCCTCATTGCGGGTACCTCATGGTGAAGCCGGTAAGGTAGTGGCAGTGAAACGCTTTACCCGGGAAAAGGGTGATGAACTTCCCCCTGGCGTAAACCAATTGGTACGCGTATATATAGCGCAAAAGAGAAAAATCTCTGAAGGTGACAAGATGGCCGGGCGTCATGGTAACAAAGGCGTTATTTCCCGCATTTTACCAGAAGAGGATATGCCTTTTCTGGAAGATGGCACCCCGGTGGAAATTGTTTTAAATCCCCTGGGTGTTCCCTCCCGAATGAATATAGGACAAATCCTGGAATGCCATATGGGATGGGCAGCTAAAACTCTGGGGCTAAACATCGCTACCCCAGTTTTTGATGGTGCCAATGAGGAAGACATATTTACCAAGTTACGCGAGAGTGGTTTACCTGAAAGCGGTAAGGCTAGACTATATGACGGACGTACCGGGGAATCCTTTGACCATGATATAACGGTTGGTTATGTTTATATGCTTAAACTGGCCCATCTGGTTGATGATAAAATTCATGCCCGCTCCATTGGGCCGTACTCGCTGGTAACCCAGCAACCCCTGGGTGGAAAAGCCCAGTTCGGCGGTCAGAGGTTTGGCGAAATGGAGGTTTGGGCTCTGGAAGCGTATGGAGCTGCCTATACCCTGCAGGAAATACTAACGGTCAAATCCGATGATGTAGTAGGTCGTCTGAAAACCTACGAATCCATTGTTAAAGGTGATAATATTCCTGAACCCGGGGTTCCCGAGGGTTTCAAGGTATTAATTAAGGAACTCCAGAGCCTGGCTTTGGATGTAAGAATACTCTCTGACAATGACCAGGAAATCCAGATAAGGGATATTGACTATGAACTCAATGAAAAGGAAAAAGCACGGGAGCTGGGGGTGGAAATACCCGAAACCATGGTAGGTGGACCGGACGGTATTGATGATGACGATGACAACCCTGATTTAAAAGAAGAAGACCTGGATGATGACTTTGACAGTCTCATGGAAGATGAATAATGTTAGAGCTTACTGAATAGTCGGCAACAGGACGTGTTTCCTTTAGATAAATCGACTGCCGGATAAGCGGCACTAATCATCTGGAAGGGAGAGACTTGTTTGTTAGATGTAAATAATTTTGAAAGAATAAAAATTGCCCTGGCTTCACCGGAACAAATTCGTTCCTGGAGCAGTGGTGAGGTTAAAAAACCGGAAACCATAAATTATCGCACCTTAAGACCGGAAAAAGAAGGACTATTTTGCGAAAAGATTTTTGGCCCCGTTAAGGACTGGGAATGTCATTGTGGTAAGTACAAGCGGGTTCGGCACAAAGGCATAGTGTGTGACCGCTGCGGCGTAGAAGTAACTACCTCCAAGGTAAGAAGAGAAAGAATGGGACATATAGAACTGGCTGCTCCCGTCTGCCATATCTGGTATCTAAAAGGAATACCCAGCCGGATGGGATTACTTCTGGATATGTCACCCAAAGTATTGGAAAAGGTAATATATTTTGTCAACTATATAGTAATTCACCCTGGTGATACGCCGTTATTAAAGAAGCAATTACTAAATGAAAGAGAATACCGGGAAGCCAAGGAAAGGTATGGAGAAAGTTTCCTGGCTGGTATTGGGGCCGAAGCAGTTAAGGTTCTGTTAGAAGAAGTGGAACTGGAGAAAATGTCGGCAGACTTAAAAGAAGAAATAGCCACTACTACCGGACAGAGAAAAGGGCGGGCCATCAAGAGACTGGAAGTAGTGGAATCTTTCCGCCTTTCCGGCAATGATCCGGCCTGGATGATACTCGATGTCCTGCCGGTAATTCCACCGGAATTAAGGCCCATGGTGCAGTTAGATGGTGGCCGTTTTGCCACTTCTGATTTAAACGACCTCTATCGCCGGGTTATTAATCGTAATAACCGCTTAAAAAGGCTACTGGACCTGGGAGCTCCCGACATAATAGTACGTAATGAAAAAAGAATGCTGCAGGAAGCTGTGGATGCCCTGGTTGACAATGGTAGAAGGGGCAGGCCAGTAACCGGACCAGGCAACCGCCCCTTGAAATCCCTAAGTGACATGTTAAAAGGTAAACAGGGAAGGTTTCGCCAGAACTTGCTGGGTAAACGTGTGGACTACTCGGGCAGGTCAGTTATAGTAGTTGGTCCCAACCTGCAGATGCACCAGTGTGGACTACCTAAAGAAATGGCCCTGGAGCTATTTAAACCATTTGTCATGAAGAAACTGGTTGACCAGGCTATTGCCTCCAATATCAAGAGCGCTAAAAAAATGGTGGAAAGAGGCCGGGAAGAAGTATGGGATATTCTCGATGACGTTATAAAAGAACATCCGGTGCTTTTAAACCGTGCACCTACTTTACATCGGTTGGGAATTCAGGCATTCGAACCGGTACTGGTTGAAGGCAGGGCCCTGCAGCTTCATCCCCTGGTATGTACAGCCTATAATGCCGACTTTGACGGTGACCAGATGGCAGTACATGTTCCCCTTTCGGCTGAAGCCCAAACCGAGGCCCGGCTCTTAATGCTGGCCAGTAACAACATTTTAAATCCTAAAGATGGTAAACCAGTGGTAACTCCTACCCAGGATATGGTCATAGGTCTTTATTATTTGACCTACATGGGCGCAGAAGACTGGAAACGAGAAAAAACCAGGGTTTTCCGTGATCCCGATGAAGCCCGTATGGCCTATGAAACGGGAATAATTGAGCTACACGGAAAAATCAGGGTTAAGATGCAGATACCCCAGATTTCATCTAAAGACCTGCTCAAAAAAGGTTGTGAGCAAGAATTTAAGGAAGAAATGGTGGAAACCTCGGTAGGCCGCCTCATATTTAATGATATTATTCCCGATAGCCTGGGCTTTTTCAATCAGGTAATTGACAAGAAAAAGCTGGGCGAACTGGTCTATGAATGTTATCGCCTGGAAGGTAATGCTCGCACTGCTGAAATGCTGGATGGTATTAAACGATTAGGTTATCAATTTAGCACCCGGGCGGGAATAAGTGTTGGCGTAACCGATTTTGAGACTCCGGAAGCCAAGGTTAAGATTCTCAGTGAGGCCGATAAAGCGGTCGATGCCATTGAACAGGATTATCAGGTAGGCCTGATTACCGATAACGAACGCCATGCCCAGGTAGTTGAAATCTGGAACCAGGCTACCGATGATGTAACCGAAGCCTTAAAAGATTCTTTATCTGAAGATAACCCGGTATATATGATGGCAATTTCCGGGGCGCGGGGAAACTTCCAGCAGATACGCCAGCTGGCCGGGATGCGTGGGCTCATGGCTGATCCCTCTGGCAAAATTATAGACCTGCCCATCAAGGCTAATTTCCGTGAAGGTCTAACGGTTCTGGAATACTTTATCTCCACTCATGGAGCCAGAAAAGGTTTGGCCGACACTGCTTTACGTACGGCTGACTCCGGCTATCTGACTCGTCGTCTGGTAGACGTTTCCCAGGACGTAATTGTAAGAGAAGATGACTGTGAATCAGTCGAAGGCATTTGGTTGGAAAAAATTATGGAGGGTTCACAGCTAATTGAGCCCTTGCATCAAAGAATAATAGGACGGGTATCAGTAGATACCATCATCCATCCCGTAACTGGTGAGGTACTGGTGGAAGAAAATGAAATGATAGATGACCATGTAGGTCTGGAAATAGAAAAGGCTGGTATTGAAAGGGTTAAAATCAGAACCGTTCTAACCTGTAAAACTAAACACGGGGTTTGTAAAAAATGTTATGGACGTAACCTGGCTACTGGCTATGAAGTAGAGATTGGTGAAGCTGTTGGCACCCTGGCAGCCCAGTCTATTGGTGAACCAGGTACCCAGCTTACCATGCGTACCTTCCATACCGGTGGAGTAGCCGGTGAAGATATCACTCGTGGTCTACCCCGGGTAGAAGAACTTTTTGAGGTACGTAAACCCAAGGGGCAGGCAGTAGTAGCTGAAGTTTCAGGTATAGCCAGGTTCGGTGAAAACAAGGGCCGGCGCGAAGTGGAAGTATTGGGAGAAAATGATGAGGTTTTAGGTGCTTATCCGGTTCACTACGGTTCTCGCTTGAAAATTAGTGAAGGTGATTATGTAGAAATTGGTGATGCCTTAACCGAAGGACCGCTTAACCCCCACGATATATTGAAGACCAAAGGGCTGCAGGAAGTACAGCGCTATCTGTTGCAGGAAGTACAAAAGGTTTACCGTTCCCAGGGCGTTGATATTAGCGATAAACATATTGAAATAATGATCCGCCAGATGCTTAAAAAAGTAAGAATAGAAGATTCCGGAGATACTTCCATGTTACCGGGTTCCTTTGCAGATATCTCGGTATTTGAGGAAGAAAACCAGTGGGTTATGCAGCATAAGGGCTTACCTGCCGTATGCAGTCCCATGCTTCTAGGTATTACCAAGGCATCTTTGAACACCGATTCTTTCCTTTCGGCGGCTTCATTCCAGGAGACCACCAAGGTTCTCACCGAAGCTGCTATAAAAGGCAAAGTTGACTATCTGATAGGTCTTAAGGAAAACGTTATTATCGGCAAGCTTATACCGGCGGGTACTGGTTATCCCCTGTATCGTAAAACCGATATTTCTATAGACCAGGAACAAACAGTCGGGGAATAGCTGCTGTTAATAAAGGAAGAAAAAGCAAGTCAAAGTAAGGTAAATAGAATAAAATATAAGCTTTAGTTGACTGAGAGGCCTGCAGGTGCTAAAATATCTAAGTGCGCGGCAAATAAGCTGTAATAATGCCATGTGTCCGGGTTTATTTGCTGAAGGAGGGTATCGTTTTGGTACTGGCCGAGATAAAAAACAGTCCAAAAGTAATTGGTACCAAGCAAGTCAAAAAGGCAATCAACAAAGGTATAGCTAAAAAAGTATTCATAGCTGAAGATGCTGAACCACACATTATCGAACCCATAAAAGAGCTATGCCGACAGAATCAGGTTGAGGTGTCTATGGTTGGAAACATGGACTTACTGGGAAATGCCTGCGGTATTGAGGTAGGTTCAGCAACAGTAGCGTTGATTAATAATGAACCATAGGGAGAGGGGTACTCCTTGAATCTGTTGGTTCCATATTAAGAAGAAGGGAGGTGCAGACATGCCGACGATAAATCAACTGGTCAGAAAAGGACGCGAAAAAGGAGAAAAGAAATCAGCCGCACCAGCCCTCAAGAGCTGTCCGCAAAAAAGAGGGGTATGTACCCGTGTGTATACCACTACCCCCAAGAAGCCTAACTCGGCCCTGCGGAAAATTGCCAGGGTAAGATTAACTAACGGTATTGAGGCAACTGCTTATATTCCTGGCATTGGCCATAACCTTCAGGAACACTCGGTTGTGCTGATAAGAGGAGGCAGGGTAAAAGACCTGCCTGGTGTTAGATATCATATTGTCCGCGGTACTCTGGATGCTGCCGGTGTTCAGAACCGTAACCAGGGCAGATCCAAATATGGAACCAAGAGACCCAAGAAAAAATAGGAGGGAGGAACGATATGCCTAGGAAAGGTCCCGTCCCTAAAAGAGACGTACTACCAGACCCTATTTATAATAGCAAACTATTTACCAAACTGGTAAATAAGGTGATGTGGGATGGCAAGAAAAGCCTGGCTGAAGGTATTTGCTACGGTGCATTTGCTATAGTAGAAAAACGTACCGGCAAAGACGCCATGGAAGTTTTTGAAGAAGCCATGAAGAACATTACCCCGATAGTAGAAGTTAAGGCCCGGCGGGTAGGCGGAGCCAACTACCAGGTTCCGGTCGAAGTAAGACCAGATAGAAGGCAGACATTGGCGATCAGATGGTTGGTTGGATACTCCCGTAAAAGAGGAGAAAAAACAATGGCAGAACGCCTGGCGGGTGAAATAGTAGATGCTTATAACAGTACCGGCGGTTCGGTTAAGAAAAAAGAAGATACCCATAAGATGGCCGAAGCCAATAAGGCTTTCGCTCATTACCGCTGGTAAAAAACCCTGTTGGAAATTCTTGATTTAAGAATTTATTCTGTGAGGACATAAATGGCTGATATATCCGATTTAGCAACAATCAGAAATATTGGAATAATGGCTCATATTGATGCTGGAAAGACTACCACTACCGAAAGAATCCTATATTATTCCGGCAGAGTTCATCGGATTGGCGAAGTAGATAAAGGGACCGCCACCATGGACTGGATGAGTCAGGAACAGGAAAGAGGTATAACCATAACCTCGGCCGCGACTGCATGCCGGTGGCAAAATTGTATTATTAACATTATTGATACGCCCGGGCATGTGGACTTTACAGTTGAGGTAGAACGGTCGCTTCGAGTACTTGATGGAGCCATCGGGATATTTTGTGCAGTTGCCGGAGTTCAGCCCCAGTCCGAAACTGTCTGGAGACAGGCAGACCGATATGAAGTTCCCCGAATAGCTTATATCAATAAAATGGATCGGATAGGGGCAGATTATTTCCGGGCTGTTAAAATGATAGAAGATAATCTTGGTAGTGAAGTTGCTCTAATCCAACTGCCTATTGGAGTGGAGGATAGTTTTCGGGGAGTTATAGATGTCATCAGGCTAAAAGCCTATGAATACCAGGATAATCTGGGGGAAACTTTTAGTACCAGAGACCTGGAACAGTTAGAACAAGAGCAGGCTCAGAAATATAGAAACCTGCTCCTGGAGAAAATATCGGAATACGATGATGAAATACTGGAACAGTATCTGGAGGGTCAAGAAATTTCCCCTGATAAAATCACCAGTTCTTTGAGAAAACTAACTATTACTAATAAACTGGTACCGATATTATGCGGGTCGTCCTTTAAAAACAAGGGTGTGCAAATGTTGCTAGATGCAGTAGTAGACTATCTGCCTTCTCCGGTAGACATACCGCCGGTAAGTGCAACTAATCTGTTAGATAACAGTGATACCCTGGTAAAGGCAGACCGGGATGAGCCCCTTTGTGCCCTGGCGTTCAAGGTTGCTGGTGACCCCTATGTGGGCAAGCTAACTTATTTCCGGATATATGCGGGTAAAATAAAAACTGGCAGTTATGTTCTTAACAGCGGTAAAGACAAAAAGGAACGCATAACCAGGATATTAAGGATGCATGCCAATCACCGGGAAGAAGTAGAGGAAGCCCTGGCTGGTGATATAGTTGCCGGTGTAGGGTTGAAAGAGACGGTAACGGGAGATACTTTATGCAGTGAAGACCGACCATTCCTGCTTGAGCCTATGGATTTTCCTGAGTCAGTTATTGATGTGGCCATTGAGCCTAAAACTAAAGCGGACCAGGATAAAATAGGAGAAAGCCTGGCCCGTTTGGCTGAAGAAGATCCCACTTTCCGTACTCGAACTAACCCGGAAACCGGTCAAACCATAATATCCGGTATGGGAGAATTACATCTGGAAATTATTATTGACCGTCTGCTGCGGGAATTCAAAGTTAATGCTAATGTGGGTAAACCGCAGGTGGCCTATAAAGAAAGTGTTAAAAAGAAAACCGTTACTGAAAACACCTTTGAGAAACAAAGTGGTGGTCGGGGGCAATATGCCCGGGTTATTATTGAGGTTGAGCCCCTCAAAGAGGGAGAAGGTAAACGCTTTACTAATCGGTCCAACCCGGAAAACGTACCCCGGGAATTTGCCGCAGCGGTGGAAATCGGAGTACTTGAAGCCTTACAGGCAGGTATTCTGGCAGGATACCCGGTGGATGATGTGCAAATAACTTTAACCGGGGGGAATTACCACGAGGTTGATTCCAGTGAACAGGCTTTCAAGATAGCTGGTAGTATGGCAATCAAGCAAGCTCTAGCTGATGCCCAGCCGATTCTGCTGGAACCCATAATGGATATAGAGATTGTAGGCCCGGAGGAATATGTGGGCGACATTATATCCGACCTGAATGCACGCCGGGGCAGAATTTTCGGTTTTGAAGAGAACCGGGATAGTAAGATTATTAAAGGTAGTGTACCCTTGGCGGAAACCTTTGGTTATGCCACCAGTTTAAGGTCACTTAGCCAGGGAAGAGCCAGTTTTTCTCTGTATATTAAGAATTATGCTGAAGTACCAGAATCAAAAAGCAGAGAAATTATAGCCAGAAGATATGGGCTACCAGTCTAAAAATAATTTTGAATTTTGAATTTTTAATTCTTAATTGGTCCCATTGCAGGCAGAGTAATTATGCATATTAACGCAGATTTAGTATGACCCGTAAAAGATTAAAATAGAAAGAAAAACGGTGTTTTTCTACGATAATTCAAAATTCAAAATTAAGAATTAAAAATTGTAACAGAGTTACCAGTCAGGTGTAAGGGGTGAGGCAACAGGATTAGACTAAAAGAAGCAAATAAAATGTTTTACCTGATGCTCTATATTGTATATACGGTACAAAACAGAGCAATCCCTTTTACCCTGTAGAAAATATATTAACCACTAAAGATTATTAAAAAGGAAAGGTGAGAGATAGGATGGCAAAGGCAAAATTCGAGAGGACCAAACCTCATCTTAACATTGGCACCATAGGTCACGTTGACCATGGCAAGACTACGCTGACAGCGGCAATAACCCTGACCTTATCCAAGGTGGGTGGAGCCACGGCTACTTCATATGAAGAAATTGACAAGGCACCGGAAGAAAAAGAAAGAGGCATAACCATAAACACCTCTCATGTAGAATACCAGACTGAAAACCGGCATTATGCTCATGTAGACTGCCCGGGTCATGCAGACTACATAAAGAACATGATTACCGGAGCAGCTCAGATGGACGGTTCCATACTGGTAGTATCATCCGCAGACGGACCCATGCCCCAGACCAGGGAGCATATCCTCCTGTCTCGACAGGTAGGGGTACACCATATAGTGGTGTTCATGAATAAAACCGATATGGTTGATGATGAGGAACTGTTGGAACTGGTAGACATGGAAATCAGAGAACTCTTAAATGAATACGAGTTTCCTGGAGATGATACCCCGATAATAATGGGATCAGCTCTCAAAGCCCTGGAATGCGGATGTGGCACCAGAGAATGCGAATGGTGTGGCAAGATATGGGAACTGATGGATGCAGTTGACAGCTATGTACCGCTACCGCAGAGAGCAACTGACAAGCCCTTCCTGATGCCTATAGAAGACGTATTTACCATAACCGGAAGAGGCACCGTAACTACCGGAAGAGTAGAAAGAGGACAGGTCAAAGTAGGCGATGAAGTAGCCATAGTAGGTATGCGGGATGAAATCAGAAAGACCGTATGTACCGGAGTAGAAATGTTTAGAAAGCTCCTTGACTATGCTGAAGCTGGAGACAATATCGGAACCCTGCTAAGAGGCGTAGACCGCAAAGAAGTAGAGCGGGGCATGGTTTTAGCCAAACCGGGAAGCATTCAGCCCTTGACCAAATTTAATGCTGAAGTGTACGTATTGACCAAAGAAGAAGGTGGCAGACATACTCCGTTCTTTGGCGGGTATCGCCCCCAATTCTACTTTAGAACTACTGACGTAACCGGAATTATCCAACTTCCGGAAGGGGTAGAAATGGTAATGCCAGGAGATAATGTGCAGATGGCCATTGATTTAATAACCCCAATAGCCATTGAAGAAGGACTGCGTTTTGCTATTCGTGAAGGTGGAAGAACCGTAGGTTCTGGTGTAGTTACCAGCCTCAGAGAATAATTGCTATTCTAAACCGGGAGGGAGGATGCTCTTCCCTTCCCGGGGTTGTTCTTAACCGGAAGTAGTTTTCGGTAAATGTTCTTTATAAAACAACAGGTTTTTAAAATCTGTAAATATTTTTATACACCCGGTAGCGTGTAACAATTAAAGCCGATTTAAGGAGGTTTAACTGCGTGAGTGGCCAGCAAAAGGTTAGAATTAGACTCAAAGCATTTGATCACAAACTATTAGATCAATCCTCACAAAAAATAGTTGAAACGGCCAGGAAAAATGGGGCCAGTGTTTCTGGACCTATTCCTTTGCCGACGGAGAAAAATATATTTACCATTTTAAGATCTCCTCATGTTAACAAAGATGCCAGAGAGCAATTTGAAATGAGAACCCATAAACGACTGATAGACATACTGGATCCTAACCCCAAAACCATCGATGCTCTGATGCACCTGGACTTACCTTCAGGGGTTGACATAGAGATCAAATTATAGGTGTGAGGACCGGTGCTAAAAGACCAGGGGGCCTTAAGGTCTTGAAGCAGCAAAATGTCCGGCTAATTAATTATAAGTGAAGTTGGATGCCCACTTCCAACCAATCACTAAGAGAAATCACAACTAGGAGGTATTTCAGGTGGCTGCTGATATTAATAAAGCAATCATGGGTAGAAAGATAGGTATGACCCAAATTTTTGATGAAAACGATAAGGCCGTACCGGTAACTATTGTTGAAGCCGGTCCATGTACGGTTTTACAGAAAAAAAACAGTGAAACAGATGGCTATAGCGCTATCCAGGTAGGCTTTTACAACCTGAAAGAAAAACAGGTAAACAAGCCGGCCAGGGGACATTTCAAAAAAGCCAATGTAAAACCCCTGCGTTTTATAAAGGAATTTCGGGTCAAGGATATTGATGCCTACGAGATTGGCCAGGAATTAAAGGCCGATCTGTTTAATCCTGGAGACATCATAGATGTTGTAGGCACATCCAAGGGAAAAGGCTTTGCCGGTGCGGTTAAGAGACACAATTTTGCCCGTGGCTCCATGGGGCATGGTTCCAAGTACCATCGCCGCCCTGGTTCACTGGCAGCTAAAGGTCCGGCCCGTGTATTTAAAGGCAGGAAACTTCCCGGACATTTGGGAGGAGAAAGAGTAACTGTGCAGGGCTTGAAGGTAGTAAAAGTCTATCCGGAAAGAAATCTCATCTTGATCAAAGGATCTATTCCAGGGCCCAGGAAAGGTCTGGTTATAATCAAGGATTCAGTTAAGGCATAGTTTTAACTACGAAGGAGGTAAGAAAAGTGCCTAAAGTAGCGTTATACGATATGAGTGGGGCCCAGATTGGAGAACTGGAATTAAGCGATAGCGTTTTTGGTATAGAGCCTAACCAGGCAGTAATGTATGATTTTGTAAAAATGCAGTTGGCCAATAAAAGAGTTGGGACCTCATCTACCAAGACCAGAGCAGAAGTTAGCGGCAGTGGCAAAAAGCCCTGGCGGCAGAAAGGTACCGGTAGAGCCCGGGTAGGAAGCAGCAGGAACCCAGTTTGGACCGGAGGGGGAATTGCCTTTGGGCCCAAACCACGTGATTATTCCTATCGCCTACCTCGCAAGGCGAGAAGGCTGGCTATGAAATCTGCTCTTTCCAGTAAAGTCCTGGAAAATAATATAATTGTGGTGGATCAACTTAAATTTGATGAACCCAGGACCAAACAGATGGTAGCAACACTACAAGCGTTAAATAGTGGTCAAAAGACACTGGTGGTAACAGCCGATGGCGACCCCAATGTGAGCAAATCGGCCCGCAACATTCCCGGGGTTAAGCCCTTGAGAGTGGACTTTATCAATGTCTATGACCTGTTAAAGCACGATACTCTACTTATAACCAGGGATGCAGTAGCCAAAGTAGAGGAGGTATATGCTTAAAATGAAAGATTACAGGGATATCATTATCAAGCCGGTTATAACCGAAAAGTCCATGAACCTTCTGGCTGACAATAAATATACTTTCGTAGTAGACCGCAGAGCCAATAAAACTGAAATCAAGAATGCGATTGAGAACATATTTAGCGTTAAAGTTGATAATGTTCATACCATTAATGTAAAAGGCAAACCGAAACGAATGGGAAGATTCGAAGGTCGTACTCCTAACCGCAAGAAGGCCATCGTCACCCTGAAGCCGGGACAGAAAATACGTCTTTTCGAAGGTATGTAAACAAGCTGGTTGGCGCTGTTTAAGGAGGTAAATTTTTAGATGGGCATAAAAAAATATAAGCCTACAACACCTAGCAGAAGGCAAATGACGGTAATGACTTTCGAGGAAATAACCAAGAAAGAACCGGAAAAACAGCTTACTGCACCACTGAAAAAGTCTGGCGGCAGGAACGTCAGGGGCAAATTGACAGTAAGGCACCGTGGTGGCGGACATAAGCGGCTTTATCGTATTGTTGATTTTAAGCGGCGCAAAGATAATGTTCCCGCCCGGGTAGCAGCAATAGAATACGATCCCAACCGGTCAGCTAATATTGCTTTATTACATTATGCTGACGGACACAAGGCCTATATAATAGCACCGAACAACTTGAAAGTCGGTGATATAGTAGAATCAGGCTCTGACTCAGATATCAAGGTTGGTAATGCACTACCCCTGAAAGATATACCGGTAGGTACGCTGATTCACAACATAGAGCTTAGACCCGGTAAAGGCGCCCAGTTAGTTCGTTCTGCCGGAACCGTAGCTCAGCTTATGGCCAAGGAAGGTTCCTACGCTCATGTTCGGTTACCTTCTGGAGAAGTTCGTTTGGTTCATGTTAACTGTAGAGCCAGTATAGGCCAGGTAGGTAATGTGGAGTTTGAGAATCAGACCCTGGGTAAAGCAGGAAGGACCCGCTGGTTGGGTATAAGGCCTACGGTTAGGGGTTCAGTTATGAACCCGACTGATCACCCCCATGGTGGCGGTGAAGGAAGGGCGCCGATTGGAAGAAAATATCCGGTTTCTCCCTGGGGTAAAATAGCCATCGGTGGTAAAACCCGCAAAAAGAAACCGTCTGATAACATGATCGTTCGGAAACGCAAATAAAGGAGGTCTGTAGATGAGCAGGTCGTTGAAAAAAGGACCTTATTGTGAAGAAAAACTTTTACAAAAGATTGAACAGATGAACGAAGGCGGCCAGAAAAAAGTCATCAAGACCTGGTCGCGACGTTCCACGATTATGCCCCAGATGATTGGGCATACTCTGGCGGTACATGATGGCCGCAGGCATATCCCGGTATATGTAACCGAGGATATGGTGGGCATGAAACTGGGAGAATTTGCTCCTACCAGAACCTATAGAGGACATGCTGGCAAAAATGAAAAATCCAGCAGAGCCAGGTAGGAAGGAGGATTATTAAATGGAGGAAGCCAGAGCAGTAGCTCGTTTTCTAAGAGTATCTCCCTTTAAAGCTCGCCAGGTGGCTGATTTAGTTAGAGGTAAAGATGTGAATGAGGCAGTCGGTATTCTTAAATACACTAACAAAAAATCTGCGCCCCTGATTAGTAAAGTATTAAAATCTGCCATTGCCAATGCAGAGCATAACAATGATATGGATTCCGATGAATTATATGTATCGGAGATTTATGTGGATGAAGGGCCCACGCTCAAAAGGATGAGGCCCAGGGCTTACGGTAGAGCAGATGTGAGACGCCACAGAACCAGCCATATAACCGTGGTGCTCAGGGAAAGGGAGGTTAAATAGTGGGTCAAAAGGTTCATCCAAAAGGTTTTAGGATCGGTGTTATCAGAGATTGGGATTCTAACTGGTATGCTGATCGTGATTATACAGAACTACTACACGAAGATTATAAACTGCGGCACTACATTAAGGAGCATTTTTACACCGCCGGGATATCCAAGGTGGAAATACAGAGAACCGGAAACCGGGTACGGGTAACCATTCATACCGCCAAACCTGGCATTGTAATCGGCCGTGGCGGACTGGAAGTTGAAAAACTAAAAGCGGATCTGATAAAAATGACCGGCAAAAACGTTAATATCAATATCCAGGAGATTAAAAAGCCGGAACTGGATGCCCAGATTGTAGCCGAAAACATCGCCCAGCAACTGGAAAAAAGAATCTCCTTCCGTCGGGCTATGAAGCAGACGGTAGGCAGGACCATGAGGGCTGGAGCTATAGGTATTAAGGTTGCTATATCGGGTCGTCTGGGTGGAGCTGAAATAGCTCGTAGCGAGTGGTATTCGGAGGGCAAAGTGCCCCTGCACACCTTGAGAGCTGATGTTGACTACGGTTTTGCCGAGGCCAACACTACCTACGGTAAGATTGGCATCAAAGTATGGGTTAATCGTGGTGAAATCATGCCCGAGGCGAAACAGAGACCAAAACAGAAA